>JAEIGA010008876.1_pt1 | contig 15208 bp, 12 predicted proteins | sample 9270691 | NCBI WGS metagenome assembly JAEIGA01 (sample SAMN17057246, study PRJNA624740) | gut metagenome | biome: biome; isolation source: fecal sample | host: Bos grunniens | place: China: Xizang | collected 2019
CCATGCCCATATGGCAGAGCTTTACGCCTTTGATCTGCTCAGCAGGAAGGTTAGGGAAGTTGATATTGAAGAATTGGCCTTTGTCTCCGCTTTTCTTTTCTAAAATCTGGTCTATCAGTCTTGGCAACAGTGCTTTGATGCCGGAAAAATCGGCGTCCGGGTCATAGCTGTCCAGGCTCACGCCAATCGAAGGGATGCCGTTGACCGCTCCCTCCATTGCTGCTCCAATTGTGCCCGAATATATTGCAGCGGTGGCTGCGTTGTTTCCGTGATTGATGCCGCTGACCACGAGGTCTGGCCTCTCAGGGAAGAGAATATTGTCAATTCCAAACTTTACACAGCTTGCCGGTGTGCCATCAAGGTACCACCAACTCTCTCCTTCTGTCTCAGAGAGTTTTTTTACGGCAATCGGCTTATGTCCCATAGTCACAGCCATTGACATTCCGCTCTGAGGCTTCTTGGGTGAAATGATAGTGAGTTCTCCATAGGGGCGCATAATCTCCACCAAAGAATGTAATCCTTTGGCTTCAAAGCCATCATCGTTGGTTATGATAATCTTCATCTTGAAAATTTTTGTTAATTCACGCAAATATAATTGATTTTCACCATAATTTTTGATAAATTTGCACCGCATTTTGCGTCGAAAATTAGTTTAACGTTTATTTTATAACATTTAGAAATGGTAAAATTAGGTATTAACGGATTTGGCCGTATCGGTCGTATGGTTTTCCGTGCAGCTGTTGAGAACTTCTCACAGGACATCGAGGTAGTTGGTATCAATGACCTTCTCGATCCAGAGTATCTTGCTTATATGCTTCGTTACGATTCAGTACACGGAGTATTCCAGGGTGAAATCGCTGTTGAGGATGGCGCTCTTGTAGTTAATGGAAAGAAGATCCGCATCACTGCTGAGATGGATCCTGCAAACCTTAAGTGGGATGAGGTTGGTGCTGACGTAGTTGTTGAGTCTACAGGTTTCTTCCTTACAGACGAGTCAGCTCGCAAGCACATCCAGGCTGGTGCTAAGAAGGTGATCATGTCAGCTCCTTCAAAGGACGCTACTCCAATGTTTGTTTACGGTGTTAACCACGAGACTTATGCTGGTCAGGACATCATCTCTAACGCTTCTTGTACTACTAACTGTCTTGCTCCTATCTCTAAGGTGCTCAACGACAAGTTCGGTATCGTACGTGGTCTCATGACAACTGTTCACGCTGCTACTGCAACTCAGAAGACAGTTGACGGACCTTCAAAGAAGGACTGGAGAGGTGGTCGTGGTATCCTCGAGAACATCATCCCTTCTTCAACTGGTGCTGCTAAGGCTGTAGGTAAGGTTCTTCCTGAGCTCAATGGTAAGCTCACAGGTATGGCTCTCCGCGTTCCTACATCAGACGTTAGCTTCGTTGACCTCACTGCAGAGCTTGAGAAGCCTTGCACATACCAGGAGATCTGCGACGCAATGAAGGCTGCTTCAGAGGGTGAGCTCAAGGGTATCCTTGGTTACACTAACGAGGCTGTTGTTTCTACAGACTTCCGCAACGACGCTCGCACTTCTATCTTCGATGAGAAGGCAGGTATCCAGCTCGATTCTACATTTGTTAAGATCTGCGCTTGGTACGACAACGAGTGGGGTTACTCAAACAAGGTTCTTGAGATGGCTAAGGTTATCACAAAGTAATTTGAAACCTCAAAATATACAGAAGGCTCTCCTCGGAGGGCCTTCTTTTTTATTGTGGAATAGGAGAATTTTGATTAAGTTTGTAGTTGGTTAGAAAATAACACTATTATGAAAAAGTTTGTTGTACTCGCAGCCGCTCTTATCGTCGGCGTTTCAGTTTCTGCACAGCAGAGAACATCTCCGGTGTCAGAAGTAGATTATCAGTTCACTACAGTAGTTGAGAACCCAATTACCCCAATCAAGAACCAGGCAAGCAGTGGTACTTGCTGGGCTTTTTCTGCTCTCAGTTTCTTTGAGTCAGAAGCTATCCGCCTCGGTAACATCAAGGATCCTCAGAAGTATCCTGATTTCTCAGAATTCTTTGTAGTTTCACATTCATACATGGATAGAGCAGTCAAGTATGTAATGCTTGATGGTAAGCTCAACTTTGGTGCTGGTTCTCAGTTTGAAGATGTAGCTCACGTCATCAGAGATTACGGTATCGTTCCTAACAAGGATATGACCGGTATGAACTATGGTACAGCACTTCCTGCTCAGAATGAGCTCGATGCAGTCCTTGCTGCCTATGTTGGCGCTGTTGCAAAGAATCCAAACAGAACCCTCACAACTGCATGGAAGCGCGGTTTCCAGGCTGTACTTGACGAGTATCTTGGCGAGTGCCCACAGAGCTTTGAGGTTGACGGTGTACAGTACACTCCACAGAGTTATGCTGAGGCTATGAAGATCAACCCAGATGATTATATCGCTTTGACTTCATTTACTCATCATCCATTCTATAAAGAGTTTGTTCTTGAGATTCCTGACAACTGGCGTTGGGATCCAATGTTCAATGTTCCAATCGATGAGTTTATCGAGGTTCTTGACTATGCTCTTGAGCACGGCTATACTGCAGCTTGGGGCGCAGACGTGAGCCATACTGGCTTTACTCGCAATGGTCTTGGTATTCTCATTGACGCTGCTGCTACAGCTGCTGGTTCAGACCAGGAGAGATGGGTAGGTAAGGAAGAAGGCAAGCCAGCTCCAGTTAAGATTGTAGAGGCTGAGGTTACTCAGGAGTCACGTCAGGTAGGTTATGAAAACAAAACTACAACTGATGACCACGGTATGCACATCTATGGTATCGCTAAGGATCAGGATGGCAAGAAATACTATATGGTTAAGAATTCTTGGGGCGAGACTGGCAAGTACAAGGGCATCTGGTATGTTACTGAGGCTTTTGTAAGAAACCAGACTATGAATATCATGATTCACAAGTCAGCAGTTCCTAAGAAATACCAGAAGCAATACGGTATTAAATAATGTCCATTAAGAAACACATACCAAATATTATCACCTCGATGAATCTTATCTGCGGAATAGTCGGGGTGATATTCGCTTTTAAAGCTCGTTTTGACTACGCTTTCTATTTGATGCTCCTTGCTATGACCTGTGACTTCCTTGACGGATTTGCAGCTCGCACTTTGGGAGCATATTCCGAGATGGGTAAGCAGTTGGATTCGCTTTGCGACCTCGTGAGCTTCGGCGTATTGCCATCAGTGATGCTGTATTCTCTGATGGTGACATTTACATTCCAAGAGAATATTCTTTGTTATATTCCGCTTTTTATTGCGCTTTTCAGTGCTCTAAGACTTGCCAAGTTTAATATTGATCCTCGTCAGAAAGATAGCTTTATCGGGCTACCTACTCCTGCTTGTGCGGTGATCTGTGGATCTCTCTCATATTACTCTTGTGTTGACACCTCAGGCTTTATTGCTGTATGGGTAGCAAGTCCTATATTTATTCCTGTTCTCTCAATCATGCTGTGCTATTTCCTGGTGTGCGAGATACCTATGTTCTCGTTCAAGTTCCACAAAGATGATAGCCAGGTGTTGAAGAACAAGCGTCTGACTATGTGCCTTTTTGTGGTTGCGATTGCTATAATTGCAATGTTCTGCGATCTGAATTGGTCACTTGTCTTGCTTCTTACCTTTACTTGCTATTTGGTAAAAAACGTTATTTACGCAATTTTCAAGATATGAGACTCAATACATTGATAGTTGCAGTTTCTGCTTTTCTGCTGAGTGTATCCTGTGTGGATAGAAATGATAACGGAAGGCAGACTATCCAGTATGTAAGAGATATACTTTCTGGTAAGGAACTTGCTTTAAAGCAGATCCTTACTGCAGAAGATGTCCCATCATACAAGGATGAGATTGCAATTGTCGGTACTGATAGAAATACCGTGAGATTGTATGAAGCTCTTGCAGAATATGACAAGAGAGATAATATCGATGGCAGCCCGAATCCTGACGAATTGCCTGATTTTGCAGGAGAAATTTTCTCTTTGATCACTCAAGAGGAAGGATTTAAAACTTTGATTGATCGGAATCAAGTGCCAGCTGTGCGCCGACATCTTGTGATGCGCGTCGTTTCAGCTATGGATACAGTTTCTAACCTAAGTATCTATGACCTTGAGGGTAAAGGTAACAAGTCATCTTCAAAGATGATAATTGTTACTGACCCAAACCTTTATCATTATTCATCCTTTGATGTGGATACACTTTTCCGTGCGACTTCTTGTGATGTGCCTGTCGTATATCCGCTTGATGTGATGTTGGATAATGCCTTCAATGATGATAAGGAAAAACTAAACGTAGCGATACTATATGATCCGGAAATCGCCTCTGCAAAGGTGTATATGGACATATTGAAGACAAAGGCACAGAGCCTTGGTCGAGAACTCGGAAGTTTTATCGTATTTCCGACCGATAATAAAGAAAATATGTTTGAGAGGCTTGCAACTGCGTTTAAGGCCTCATATGGAGATGAACAAATAGATGTCATCCTAGTGGATGATTACAATATTGATATTTCTGCTATTAAAGTAAATCTGGCAGATATTGTCTCAGTGATGAATGAAACCTATATCACCTATGGTCAGTCATTTGCCGACGATGTAAAGATGATGGATGTAGTTGAAGCCTCTGCTTCTTACTGCTACGATATCTTGCGTTTAGAGAACCTTTTTACTCATAATATTTCACTACCTCAGGCCAAGATGTATAGGGTACATAATACTAGTAATGTCCTGGATAGTACGATTGTCCTGATACCGGAGCTATATGTACAAAATTAGCATATTACCAGAAGAAATTGATAAGCTTCCTCGTCTGTCTTTCCCTGGATATATAGAGGTGATAGATAAGGTTGATTTTAGATATTATAGAGCTATTGCCTACCTGTCTCGTCAGAAAGTTATAGGCTTTGATACAGAGACAAGACCGGTATTTACGCCGGGTGCGCCACATCGCAAGGTGGCTTTGTTGCAGTTGTCAGGTCCTGATAAGGCATTTCTTTTCCGCATCTCGATCATAGGTATGAGGACTGCTCTTTGTCATATCCTCGCTTCAGACAAGATCATCAAGGTCGGTGCTGCTGTCGCTGATGATGTCCGTGGCTTGAAAAGCTATCGCACATTTGAGGATGGCGGTTTTGTGGATCTTCAGAAGATTGGATATCTATGGGGAATACGCGACAAGAGCGTGAAGAAGATGGCGGCGATTATACTCGAAGGACGCGTTTCAAAGAGTCAGCAGCTTTCAAATTGGGAGGCAGACACACTCTCGGAGGGTCAGCAGCTTTATGCTGCTACCGACGCTTGGGTCTGCCGAGAGATGTACCTCAGACTCCTTGAAAGTCCTAAACGTCCTCTTTCTGAGGAGGATTTAAATCCAAAACCAGTACAAAATGATTAAAGTTATATTGAAGAAGGGACGAAGCGAGTCTCTAAAGAGATTTCATCCTTGGGTCTTCAGCGGAGCTATCGCTCAGATTCAAGGTTCCCCTGCCGAAGGAGATATAGTAGCGATATACAGTAGTGAAGGTGAGTACCTTGCTGCCGGTCATTATCAGATCGGATCCATCGCTGTGAGGATACTTTCATTTGATGCAGATCCTCTTGCTCCGGATTTCTGGACTATTTCAATTGCCCGTGCTCTTGAAGTCAGAAGAGCAGCCGGCCTGGTTGATAATCCCGCAACCAACTGCTTCCGTCTTGTCCATGGAGAAGGTGACGGACTTCCTGGTCTGATCATCGACTGGTATGATGGAGTATGTGTGCTTCAGGCACATTCTGTGGGTATGTTCAGAGCTAAACTCCAGATATCAAAAGCCCTTCAGGAAGTTTTTGGCGATGCGTTAAAGGCTGTTTATGACAAGAGCTCGGGCACAGCTCCGTTTAAGGCAGGCCTGGAGCTGATTGATGGATATCTCTACAAGCGAGAAGACTTCAATCAGAAAGAAACCACAGTACTAGAAAACAACAATGCATTTATAGTAAACTGGGAAGAAGGACAGAAGACAGGTTTCTTCCTCGACCAGCGAGATAACAGAGCTTTGGTGGGCTATCACGCACAAGGACGCAATGTCCTAAACTTGTTCTGCTATACAGGAGGTTTCAGTGTCTATGCGCTCAATGCTGGTGCCTTGAATGTTGATTCTGTCGACTCGTCAGCACGTGCTATAGATCTTGCAAAGCGCAACAAGGCCAATACAGGAAAAGACAATTTTGAATGTTTCTGCACCGACGCTATTGAGCACCTCTCAAAGTGCGAAGCAGGCAAATATGACCTGATAATCGTTGATCCGCCTGCATTTGCCAAGCATCGCGGAGCATTGAAAAATGCGCTTCGCGCCTACCAGCGCCTCAATGCAGCGGCGATTTCTCGAGTAGCACCGGGAGGCCTCGTGTTTACCTTCAGCTGCTCGCAGGTGGTGGATAAGATCAGCTTTGCAAATACTGTTTTCTCAGCCGCAGCTCAGACAGGCCGTAGAGTAAGAATACTGGACAGACTGTGCCAGGGCGCAGACCATCCAGTAAATATCTATCATCCGGAGGGAGAATATCTTAAAGGTCTTCTTCTGTATGTTGAGTAATCAACTCTAGAAGTTTATCAATTGCCTCATAATCAGGGACATGTCTAAGAATAGGCTGTCCCTTTTTGTATATAGAGACCTTTCCGCCGCCTTCTCCTACATAGCCCCAGTCTGCATCGGCCATCTCACCTGGACCATTTACTATACAACCCATCACCGCGATTACAATATCCTTGAGATGTGAGGTCCTGGCCTTTACCTGCTCAAATGTCTCCTGAAGATTGTACATTGTTCTACCACAGCCAGGGCAGGCAATATAGTCCGGCTTATAGAAGCGTCTGCGGGCTGCCTGCATAATCTCATCGTCAAGATATTGGCTCACTCCTGCATCTTCAGGGATGCGGTCAATCTCGCCTTTGAGCAGCTTAGGTCCCCAGGTGATTGCAGCGTCCAGCATCGGGTCTCCCTTCTCTGCGTGAGCCAGATATCTTGCCACAGGAATCTCATTGACAGGTGGTTCAGTGAGTGAGACTCTTATCGTGTCGCCGATTCCTTCGCTTAGCACGGTTGCGATGCCCACACAAGACTTGATGCGTCCTGTATCTCCACCGCCTGCTTCTGTCACGCCCACATGCATAGGAGGAATCTCCATATCACTTTCCTTGAGAAGATTGACAAGGCTTGAGTATGCCCTTGACATTGTTACAGTGTTGCTGGCTTTGAGAGAAACAACATAGTTGTGGAAGTCCTCCTGCTCGCACATCTTGATCCAGTCGAGCGCTGCCATCGCCATTCCCAGCGGAGTGTTGCCAAATTTCTCAGTGATCTGAGCGCCAAGCGAACCATAATTCACGCCTATGCGAATAGCTGTATCGTGCTGCTTGCAGACAGCAATGAACTTGACAAATAGCTCTCTTGCAGTTTCATAGTTCTTATGGAAATTGCCGGGATTAATGCGGACCTTCTCCACTAACGGTGCAACCGCAATTGCTGTGTCAGCAGAGAAATGGATGTCGGCAACTACAGGCACAAAATTGCCTTCAGAACGCAGAATGTCCATTATCTCCTTGACCTTAGGAACATCTTGCAGACCTGGGACTGTGATGCGCACAAGCTCTGCTCCTGCCTCTGAAAGTTCTCTTATCTGTGCTACTGTTGCTTCAACGTCTGAAGTGTGAGTGTTGCACATTGTTTGTACGACAATAGGATTGCCGCCGCCCATCAGAAGGTTCTTGCCGATTCTGACTGTGCGTGTGATAATTCTATTCTTTGTTTCCATAAACTATATCGTATGCTTCTTGACGGATGGCTCTCTTGGTCTTTCCATAACGTTTTGAGAGCTGGAAATGGATGCCAACAGTGGCCATAATGTCAAGAGGGTAGGCGTAGTTATAATAATATTTGCTGGCGTAGTCAGGCTGATACAGGCTGTTCCACGACCATCTTGCAAGGCAATTGAAGTGGATTTCTATAGGGTCCAGCATAATTGCGATTCCGCCTCCGCCTTGTAATCCGTAATCCCAGCGATTCTCGTAGGACTTGAAATTGTTTTTGAATTCATCTGTAACTCCCGGTCCCTCTCTTGTGATTGACTGTCTCCAGCCTCCGTAGACACCTACGTTGATCATAACTTTGACAGGCTCCACATCCATATGTATCTGTGCCATCGCCGGGATTTCCACTACCTTGATTCTTGCTCTGGTAGCTCCGTCTACAAGTCCTCCTGGCTCTCCTGTCTCCAAGTCTGGCTTAAAAGAAAATCCCTCATCGCCAGTTGCTAGTCCAAGCACTACGCCAAATAGGGGAATGCTGCCAAACATCTTGCAATATTTGGTGTAGGTGATTGATGCGTAGTTGGCATACATCAGAGTCTCCTTGTTGTACTTTGATGGATTGAACATCATATTTGTAAAGGTTACTCCGTAGTTTGCACCGATCAGGTCATAGTCGTTGATGAGCACTTTCTTTTCTTCTTTAAAAAATGCTTCATCACTCAAACTCACAATCTCTTCGTCCTGAGCGTGTGAGGTCTGGAATGCTGCAATGCAAAGTATGAGGGCGATGATGTATTTCTTCATATGATCAGTCAATAAATATAGTGCTGATGTCTATAGTCTGTACTAGCTCCGATCCTGTCGGGATTTCAAATATCCTCTCTCCGTTGATCTCATAGAACTTGACTCTCTCCGGCTGCTTGTGCTGAAGGAGTGAACCTGTGTCAACCAATGAGTTGCGGTTCTTATCCTCTGTGATGCGGATGCGATATTTGCCCGCTGAGAGGTAAGGGAACTTGAGTGTCTGGTCCTTATCAATCACATAGGAGCGGAGTACATCGGTCTTCTCTCCTGGCAGGAGGTCTACGATTATCTTCCTATCTACTCCTACTATCTCAGCATTTAAAGTGCTGAGCTTGTCGTCAGTAGGAAGAGAACACTGGACCTTAAGACTGTCGTTGTAGTGTCCGTTGATGTCTCTAAATCCTCTGTGAGGGATCTTGAGAGTGTATTCATAGCCCATCTGCATCGGAGATACCGGCCTGATTATGTATCTTCTCAGATTGAGGCTGTCTCTCTCAACCGTGGTTTTGACTTCCTCTTCAACCTGTCTTGGGTTTACAGAGATCAGCTTTATTTTGTCAAAGTTTTCATAGATGATAGGATAGTTGAACTCTGCGATAAATCCGTTTTGCTCTACAGTCTTAGGGTCGGCTGTGAGGGTGATGACACAACTTGTATCGTTTTGCTTGATGTCCCTTCTGGATTTTTTTGAGAAGGTTCTTTTGTTGTTTGCAAGGCTCAGATTGAATTTCTCATTTGTCAGGGAGAGTGATCCGAGGGAGTCCGTCTTGTAATAGTCAATGCTGAACTTCATTGTATCAGGGAACGGCTTGCGGCTATTCAACCATAGCTCGAGGCTATCCCTCTCAAGGTTAAATTGAGTGATGATCTGATTGTCTCTATATCCCTGGACCTCAATCTTATCCACGATTGCATCCTGTGCTGCAAATGTGATGTAGGCCGCTCTCTCGCTAAGTCGCTCTTTGTTCATTATCATCTGCTTGGATGGAACTTCCTTGAAGAGGACAAGCTCGTATTCGCTATTGCGGGCAAGACATCTGAGCGTGTCAAGCATATCATATTTGAGCATCTCCTTGACTGTGTCGTGAGCTACCTGCACAGGACGGACGAGTGAGTCGATAAATCCTACGAGCTCTGAATCCGGCTCAAGGATATTATTGTTGTTGGCATCCTTGATAGCGTAGATTCTGTAAAGTGTGTCCTGAATAAAAGGCAGTACAAAGAATCCCCAATCGTCGGTCTTTGCTGCGGCATAGGGTTTTGTGTCATATACTGCCGAATCCCTCTGACTCTTGTGCAACAGAACTGTCGCTCCCTTGATCGGTGTGAGCGTGTTGCAGTCAAGGATAGTGCCGGTGAGCATCATCGAGTCAATCTGACTGCCGGTAGAGAATACGTAGGTGTATCCTGCAAACATATTGCCTTCGTTGGCATCTGCGATGGCGTCAGTAAATGACAGAGTGTAGGTCGTATTTGGCTTCAAGTCCTCCTCAAAGGTGACCACCAGGTCCTTGCCTTTCATCCTTGCCTTGGGCGGTTTCTGCTGAGGAGGAGAGAGGAACACATTGGTGGCGGTCTTCAATGTGACATATTCGTTGAAGGTAAACTCAAACTTTGCATCCTTTACAGGGACCTGTGTAGCTCCTGGAAGAGGCTTAATGTCAATTATATATGGAGGTATAGTGTCTTTGTCGCCACCCGATGGAGCCTCTGTTGTATTTGCACAGGAGTGCATGAACATCAAGGGCAAGAAGGTAGCGGCAACCGCTAAAATCAGTGGAAGAAATCTTCTCATATCTTTATATATCTGTTCTCTCGACATCTTGGATGCCGTTGATATTTCTAAGTCCGTTGAGTATGTGCGTCAGGTTTTTCCTGTCTTTCATATCAAACTCAATAAATCCTTCAAAGATAGCTTTATTTGTGGATAGAGTGAGCTTGCGTATATTGATATTCATAGTGTGAGACAGATATGACGTGATGTCATTGAGCAGTCCCATCCTGTCTACTCCCTTGAGCGCGAGGCGAATAGGGAAGGCATGGGCGTCTTCGTCGCTATATTTGATGCGCTCGGATTTCTCCCCTTTGAAATATTCGCTGAGCTTGATCTTTGCCTGACGTGTCTGCAGGAAGTCCATCCATTCGGCCTTCGGCTTGGCATTGGTAGCAGTGATTATCTCTACCTGATCTCCTGACTTGAGCTGGTGAGATAGCGGCACAAGCTTCATGTTGACCTTGGCGGCAATGGCGCTATGACCTATATCTGTGTGTATCTGGTAGGCAAAATCAAGTGCTGTTGCTTTGCTGATGATGGTCTTCTGCTCGCCTTTAGGCGTGAATACGACAATCTCTGAGCTTTGCAGCATATCCAGCAACTCGAGCGAGCTGACGTCTTTGCTCAGCAGGATGTCCTGAACCTGCTCGAGCCATCTGTCCATCTCCGAATTCTTCTCGGCACTGTATCCGTTCTGCTTGTATGACCAGTGTGCTGCGATACCCTTTTCTGCAATTTCATCCATTCGCTTTGAGCGAATCTGTACCTCAATCCACACGCCTGCCTGACTCATCAGGGTGCAGTGGAGCGCTTCGTAACCGGTACTCTTAGGGTTTGAGATCCAGTCTCTGCGTCGGCTGTAGTTGTCTCTGTAGAGCGATAGGAGCATCGCAAGAATCATATAGGCGTTCTGCCTTTCCTGTGCGATGTTGTCCTCCTTGGGCTCAAATACGATTCGGACAGCATAGAGGTCATATATCTGGTCAAATGGCACGTTCTTGGTGCGCATCTTATACCAGATTGAGTATGGGGTCTTTATGCGTTTCTTTATGCTGAATTTAAATCCTGCTTTGTTGAGCTCAGTGCTGATCGGCTCAATAAAGTTGTCTATATCTGCTTGTCTCTGAGCTACATTGCCTTTAATGCGCTCGGTGATTTCGGCCCAGTCCTCCGGCTTCTTGTATTTCAGCCAGATGTTCTCCATCTCGGATTTCATTTCATATAGACCAAGTCTATGAGCGAGCGGGATGAAGATGTTCATCGTTTCTGTCAGGACCTTGTCCTTCTTGTGTTCCGGCAGAGTCTCTATGGTCCTGCAATTATGAAGACGATCTGCTAGCTTGATGAGTACGATTCTTGAGTCGTTGTTGAGGGTAAGCAGGATGCGCTTGATGTTTTCAGCCTCTACTCCGGCCTGGCTTTCAGTATAACCCTTGCGGTCTTCGTTGTCAAGCACGGTCTTGATCCTGTTCATTCCGTCCACAAAGGATGCAATCTTCTCTCCGAAAAGGCTTGACACATCTTCTGTAGTATATTCAGTGTCTTCGCACACATCGTGCAGGAGTCCTGTGCAGATGGATTTATATCCCAGTCCAATGTTTTTGACAACAATCTTTGCAACTTCGATCGGGTGTAGGATATATGGCTCCCCGGAGCTTCTGCGTATATCTTTATGGGCTTCATTGGCAAACTCAAAAGCTTTCTTTATCGTGTCGACTTCATATTCGTTACGACAACGAGGCTCCGCTATCGCCATCAACTCGGCAAACTTTTCTCTGATAAGCTGTCCTTCTGCTTCTGTGAACTTAGAAAAACTCATTATTTATCCTCCTTTTCCCAATCCGGGATATTATAACGGTCCAGGTTATGGTATCCGTAGGTCAATTGAGCTCCATAAATGATAATCTGCCAGCTGTAGTTCAACCAGATCAAGAATAGCGGGATAGCTGCGATTACTCCGTAGACGCTGTTGAATCTGCCCACAAATACCTGTGTTTCAAGATATAGGTACTGGAAAGCAACAAATATCAATGCTGCAACTGCTGCTGACTTGAGCGCATATTTATATTTTACCTTTGCCGCAGGGATAAAGGTATACATTGCGGAAAGGGTAAAAACCGATACGACGTAAAATGACACATAACCGATTATCTTGGATAACTGGCTAGCATCAGAAAGGTCAATTCCGATGAGGTTGGTGATATTGGATCTATATGTGATTCCGGCACCAAACAGGACAATGATAAATGGCAGAAGAATCAGAATCAGCAGGTAGTATCCAAATCGTTTGTACAACTTGCGAGGAATCTTGCGGATGCCCCATACGTTATTGAACACCCTTTCTACCTGGAACATCATCCAGAAGACTGTGGAGAGGAAGGTTAGCGCGGAGATGAGACCAAGGCCTCCACCTTTTGCACTTTCCAGGATTATGGTCGCCCTGTCCATCACTGTGTTGATGAATTCAGGATTGTTTGGGAAGACTCCGTGGAGCATATCATAAATCCAGGCGGACAATCCCAGACCATCGGTCACTGCAAAAAGAAATGCAATAAATGGGATTAAAGCGAGCGTGATGAAGTAGCTGAGAGCGACGCACTGAAAACCCATCCTGTTCTGGGCAAAACTGTCGATAGTGATGCGTAACAGCTTGACAAAACGCACGATACGGCCATATCCCTTGGAACATTGATCGAGGTCAATGGTCCAGATCTTGTCCGTAAATAGTTTTGTTATGCTACTTGCTATCTTCATTAAAACAATGTGAGTTCTTCTATGATTTCTTCCTTTCTAACTGCTTTCTCGCCAGGAATCATCTGCATAAATTCAGCCTCTGAAACAAGTCGGATGCCGAGCTGCTCGCACTTCTTGAGCTTCTCCGGACCGCTCTTCTCTCCTGCAAGCAGGAAGCTTGTCTTGCTGCTGATTGATGAGCTGACCTTTCCGCCGTGAGCTGCAATCATTTCCTTTATCTTGTCGCGAGGAATGCTGAAATTGCCGGAAACCACGATGCTCAGGCCGCTCAGGCTATCGGACTTCGGTCCTTGGTCTGCTTCTGCTGCAAATTGCAGGCCCGCAGCCTTGAGGCGCTCAATCTGTTCCAAGCCCACAGGCGAATGCATATATGCGTAGACGCTCTCAGCAATAACTGCTCCGACGTCGCCAATCTGCGTCAACTCTTCGACTGATGCGGCAGCAATATGCTCGATGTCGCCGAAGTGCTTGGCAATGCTTTTGGCTGTGGTCTCTCCGACATATCTGATGCCGAGTGCAAACAGCACGCGCTCAAACGGCACGCTCTTGCTTTTCTCGAGGCTATCCAGGAAATTCTGTGCGGACTTCTCCTTCCAGCCTTCAAGCGCAACCAGCTGCAATTTGCTGATGCTGTAGAGGTCTGCCGGGCTGGATGCTAGTCCTGCCGAATAGAACTGGTCGATGCCCGCTTCGCCGCAGAGGATGTCCATCGCCTTCCTGCCGACAAAGTGCAGGATGCGACCCTTTATCTGCATCGGGCAGCCGCTGTCGTTGGGACAGAACCATTTGGCTTCGCCTTCGGCTTTGACAAGCGCTGTGCCGCAATCAGGGCAATTGGCAGGGAAGGCGGGCTTTTCAAGTCCCGGGGCTCTCTGATCAAAGTCTACGCCTGTAATCTTAGGGATGATTTCTCCGCCTTTTTCAACAAACACATAGTCGCCCACTCTGATGTCCATTTCTGCCATCAGTTCGGCATTGTTGAGGGTAGCGCGCTTGACAATCGTGCCGCTGAGTAACACGCTCTCGAGGTTGGCGACAGGAGTTACAGCTCCGGTCCTGCCCACCTGATAGTCGATGCTCAGGAGTTTGGTGCTGGCTTGTTCAGCCTTGAATTTGTATGCTACTGCCCAGCGTGGGGACTTGGCTGTATATCCAAGAGAACGCTGAGACGAGAGTTCGTTGATCTTGATTACCACGCCGTCGGTGGCATATGGAAGCTCGGATCTGTGAATATCCCAATAATCGATGTATTGCTTGATGCCCTCGATGCCGTTGCAGATTTTTCTGCTATCGCTGATTGGCAATCCCCAGCTCGCAGCCTTGTCAAGGGCCTCCTCGTGCGAGGCGAATGCTATGCTCTCTGCCGGGATGTGGTAGAGGGTGCAGAACAGGCCTCTTTCCTTGACCTCTTCAGCGGTGAGGAGCTTGATGGAGCCGGAAGCAGCGTTGCGTGGATTGGCAAATGGTGCTTCGCCCTTCTCCAATCTCTGTGCGTTGAGGCGCTCAAACGAGTCGTATGGCATCATTACTTCGCCGCGGATTTCAAACTCGCTAGGGAAGTCTCCGTGTAGCTTGTGCGGAATGTTGCTGATCTGCAATGCGTTGCGGGTGATGTCATCGCCTTTTGTACCGTCGCCGCGTGTAATGGCTTCGCTCAGGCGGCCGTCTTTGTAGCGCAGGCAGATGGCGGTTCCGTCAAATTTGAGTTCGCAGCTGTAGCTGAATTTCTCTCCTCCCAGAGCCTTGTCTGCTCTCTGCACAAACTCTTCAATCTCTGCGATAGAGTAGGTGTTGCTGAGCGAGAGCATAGGGTAGCGGTGGGTCTTCTGCACAAATCCTCCTGTCTTTTCCTGGCTTGGCTTGGCTAGGTCGGAACCAACCCTCTGGGTAGGGGAGTCGGCAGAAGCATATTCGGGATGCTCTGACTCGAGCTTTTCCAACTCTTTGAGGAGCTGGTCGAATTCGTAATCAGAGATAGATGGCGCATTTTCTACATAATAGCGCCTGTTGTGCTCAGTGATGGTTTTTCTGAGCTCTTCTATGCGATGCTTTGCCTCCATAATAACCTAC
>JAEIGA010008877.1_pt1 | contig 15208 bp, 10 predicted proteins | sample 9270691 | NCBI WGS metagenome assembly JAEIGA01 (sample SAMN17057246, study PRJNA624740) | gut metagenome | biome: biome; isolation source: fecal sample | host: Bos grunniens | place: China: Xizang | collected 2019
TAGGCCCCATGTCGCGCGAACCGAGTTTGGTTTTTGTTTGCGACTCAAACACGGGCTCTTCTACCTTCACCGAAATCGCTGCAACCATACCATTGCGAATGTCGGAATACTCAAAGTTGCGGTTGAAGTGTTCTTTAATCGTACGCGACACCACCTCTTTGAACGCTGTGAGGTGTGTACCACCTTGAGTAGTGTGCTGACCATTCACAAACGAGTAATATTCCTCACCATATTGATTAGCGTGAGTGATTACCACCTCAATATCCTCTCCCGAAAGGTGAATTGTAGGATAAAGAGGATCTTTGGTCATATTCTCTTTCAACAAGTCAACAAGACCATTGCGCGACACAAAGCGTTTGCCATTGAATACGATTACCAATCCCGTGTTGAGGAATGTGTAATTTTTCAACAAAGGCACTACAAACTCTTCGCGATAGAGATAATCACGGAATATTTCGGCATCGGGAATGAATGTAACCATTGTGCCATTGGGTTGGTCAGTGGCGCAAATATCATGTTCGTCGGTAATAATACCTTTTGAAAATTCAACATGTTTGCACTGTCCATCGCGCACACTCTCCACAACAAAACTTGTAGAAAGTGCATTCACAGCCTTGATACCTACCCCATTCAAGCCCACCGATTTCTTAAATGCTGCTGAATCATACTTTGCACCTGTATTCATCTTAGATGCCACGTCAACTACCTTTTCCAAGGGGATTCCACGGCCATAGTCGCGCACCACTACTTTCCCGTCAACAATATCAACGACAATCTGCTTACCAAAGCCCATCATATACTCGTCAATAGCATTATCAAGCACCTCCTTGAGAAGCACATAGATACCATCGTCAGATGTTGTACCATCGCCAAGTTTCCCAATATACATACCTGGACGGCGACGAATATGCTCTTGCCATTCAAGTGTTACAATGTTATCTTCGCTATAATTTACAGCGGCTTTATTATCTTCGATAGGTAATTGTTCTTCAGTTGACATAAAATTTTTACTTATAGGTAGGTTATATACTGCAACAGCGCAGTTTTTCGCACCACAAATATAACAATTTTTCGTGGCAAAATCAAAAAATCACACGCTTTCAATCGCGAAACACTCGCAAATCACAAATAGAATTATGATTGCAACAACTATGGCAACAAAAACACTTCACATATACACGCTAAGTCACGACTACCAACGTTTCACTTTTCACGTTTTCGTTATAATATAATAAGTTCTTTTTTCGTTAAATACAAATATGGCATCAGAGGCTCAAATATCGATTATTATTCCTGTTTTCAATCGTGGAGAGGTGGTAAAAGCGACTCTTGACTCGGTTGCAAAGCAATCGCTGCGTCCTCTTGAGGTGATTTTGGTTGACAATAACTCTACCGACAACTCTCTTGAGGTACTTAACAACTGGAAACAAACTGTTGAAGCCAATGATTTTCATGTAACGATATTGAGCGAAACCAAACCTGGCGCTGCAGCCGCTCGCAACAGAGGATTGAAGGAGGTAAAAACCCCTTATACTATGTTTTTTGACTCTGACGACATCATGCACCCCACACATGCTCAGCGTATTGTAGATGCATTTGCCGAAAATGCTGATATTGATGTCGTAGGAGCCAATGTTAACGTGAAAACCCTATCAGGAGCAAAGTCTGAATATCGTTTCTGCGACAAGGATATATTATATAACCACTTATTCCACGCCACTTTTGCAACTCAACGATATGTTGCGCGCACAAGCCTATTCAGAAAAGTTGGCGAATGGGATGAATCGTTACCTGCATGGAACGACTACGAACTCGGAATAAGAATACTTCTCGCAAATCCAAAAATTAAACGACTTAAGGGAAACGCAACTGTGACCGTTGTGCTTCAAGAGGAGTCAATCACTGGCACTAAATTCTCGGCAAAACCACAATGCTGGGAGATTGCACTCAATGCTATTGATAAAGCATTTGACAATAGCAACTTGCAATCAATGAAAAAATATATTGAGGTGCGCCGTGTGATTCTTGCAGGATTTTACCAACGCGAAGGAGCCATTAGCGATGCCCGCCGATTACTCAAAGAGGTAATGTCGCGTAGTGGATGGTATCGCAAGATTATTATGCATCTATTTTTCAATATTATAAGCCGAGGAGGCCGAGGCATTGCCCTACTCGCTCGTCCATTGCTTTGTTTCACTAAATAGATTGACACGATGAAGATATTATTTTTAGGAGACGCAAGCAATTATCATCGCACTCTTGCCAACGCATTGGTAAAAATGGGGCACGATGTAACTGTGGCATCGCACGGTTCATATTGGATGAACACTCATCGCGACATCGACATTTCTCGCCCCTCTAACGGCAAATTAGGTGGCGCTTTATTGTGGTTAAAACTCAACACTTCGTTACGCAACAGCCTTAAGGGGTATGATGTAGTTCATATAAGCAACCCCACGTTCTTAGATTTACGACCACATCGCAATCGTGAAATTTTTGACCGACTAAAACGCGACAATGGCAAAGTATTTCTCACTGCATTAGGCACTGATAGTCATTATGTTGAGATGTGTTGCGCTACCGACACCCCTTTGCAATATAGTGAGTGGCAAATTGGAGGCAAACCAGGCCCAATTATCAACAAAAAAGAAGAATGGCTCCAACCTGCATTGAAAGACCATTGTCGATATATCTATGACAACATTGATGGTGTCGTAACGGCACTTTACGAATATGATTTATCAGCAAGGCGCATTCTCCCTGCCGATATGATTGCTTATGGTGGCATTCCAGTTGATACAGAAAACATTATAAATCAACCAATTAACTCTACCCCCGAAAAGGTAACACTATTTCTCGGCCGTCATCGCAACCGTCAAGCCGAAAAAGGCACCGACCGCATTGAAAATGTTGCAAAACGCATCGCGGAGAAATATCCCACTCAATGCCAATTGGATATAGTGGAGAATTTACCCTACGATGAATATATAGCCCGTCTGCGCAAAGCGCACATTGTTATGGACCAACTCTATTCCTATACTCCCGCAACAAATGCTCTACTTGCTATAGCAATGGGACTCAACACATTATCGGGAGGCGAGGAGGATTTCTATAAATTTATCAACGAAAACGAATTACGACCTATCATCAATGCCGTACCCAATGATGAAGCACTATACAAAACATTGGAAGATGTGGTATTACACCCCGAAAACATTGTATCACGAAGTGTCGATGGTCGCAAATTTGTAGAAAAGCATAACGACAGCAAGGTTGTAGCACAACGATTTATTAATTTCTGGCAAACAAAGATATAACGATATGACGCTTGAGGTATTGATATGCACATACGGCAACGAGGGGCTGAATCGAGTGGCAAAAATGAATTTGCCAACAGTTGAGGGGGTAAAATATCTCGTCTCATGGCAAACCAACGAATTTAACCTCATTCTTCCCCATGAATTACATCGCGAAGACTTAGTCATATACACCACCCGCACTAATGGACTCAGCGTCAATCGCAATCACGCTATAAAAAAAGCATCGGCTGATATATGCTTAATAGCCGATGACGACCTCATTTACACTACCGAACAGTTGCAATCAATTGTTACCACCTTTGAGCGAAATCCTCATATCGACATTGCTCTATTCCGTCATAGTGGCAACAACAACAAGCAATACCCCGACAATGAGTTTGACCTCAACAATAAAATGCCTAAGGGGTATTATATCACATCGTTTGAGATTGCTTTTCGTCGTAAAAACATTCCCGAATCGCTATTGTTTGACACCAACTTTGGCATAGGCACAGCAATGCCTGCTGGCGAAGAATTTATATTCATACACCAAGCGATGAAACATGGATTAAAGTGCCGTTTCTTCCCTATTACAATCACTCATCATGAAGACCTTTCGACTGGTTCGCGCCAATATACCGAAGGGGTATTACAAGCCAATGGAGCCTGTTTAGTAGTGGGATATGGACTTCTTGGAGTGTTGCGTATTCCAGTCGTTGCATGGCGATTATCACGCCAAGGGAAAGCAAAATTTTTTCCCGCAGTGCAACACCTATTCAAGGGCTACATCTACGGGAAAACAAACTTTTAATGGGAAACATTTCCCATTTATACTTTAAGCAACATTAAAGGTATTTCTTAATTGCCTTTTCGAGTTGACTTACATCATCAATACGTTCTACTAATTCACCATTGCGGTCAATCACATACGACATTGGAAGCAATGTCACATTGTAGTTTAGGAGGTTATTAGCACCGTCGGCCTTAGAGTTATATACGGTAATCCATGGGAGATTTTCGGCAGCCTCCTTCCATAGCAATTCGCTATCATCAACCGAAACTTGATAAATTTCCAATCCAGCCTCTTTGTGAGCCTCATAAATTTTATTTAATGCGATATTAAACAATGGCGACTTTTCATCGGCATAGATAGTGAAATTCAACACAGTAACATTTCCCTTTGACGCCACCTCATTAAGGCTCTGCAACACACCCTTATTGTCATATAATTTGATATCAAAAAGGGCTGTTTGTGCCACTTGAATAGTATCACCACTCGACACAGATGACACTCTACGATTTTCGAGGAAAAGTCTCTTAAGCGACTCTGTGCGAGGGTCTTTGGGGCGTTGTTGTGAGAACTTATTTGCCACTGCTCCGATGATACGCAAATCTTTCTTGTTGTTCACATCAAAAATCGCAGTATTTCCCACACGCTTGTTAATGATGTAATAAGATAATAATCCATCAGTGTCACCGATAATCATTCCAGAAAGTTCACGTTTCAATAACGAATCTGTAGCAAGAGCTTGTTCTCCACCTTTCGCCACAATTGCTGCAATTTTTTGATCGATAGTCATCATCATTTCAGCCATTACACTACCTTCAAGAGTATAAGCCGAATCAAGAGCCGATGCATAACCATTAAATTTCACAGTTTCAATGCTATCAATAGGGAAATATACTTTGTGATTATTTGCTACCAAACGGAACACCTCGGGATACCCTAATGCTGGTTGCGAGAACTTAAATTTTCCATTCTTGTCGAGCATTACAGAATCCAATGCATACCATCCACCATACCCTGGAGCTTCAAGCACCAAAGTTGTAGAGTCAGCACCCTCAACACTACCCTTGATAGTCCAAGAGTTTTTATCACCACAGCTCCAAAGCATAGCCGAAACTGCAATAACAACTACTAATGATAAATATTTTTTCATATCTTTTTCTAAATTATACAAGATGACTTCCTTTACTTAAATCATTGAGAGCCGATGCTTTAGTGATAATAACTTCGGTCACACCTGCATCGATAGCAGCAAATGCATTGTCGAGTTTTGGAATCATACCACCATTTACGATGCCCTGCTCAAGCAATTCGGCATAAGTGGCACGATTTATCTCAGGCACTACCGAGTCATCATCATTTTCATCACGAAGCACCCCTGCTTTCTCGAAGCAAAATACCAAGTGAACATCAAATATCTCAGCCAAACCTTTAGCACATTCGCCAGCCATCGTGTCGGCATTGGTATTAAGCATACTACCCTTTCCGTCGTGTGTGAGAGGTGCAATCACTGGCACTACACCCGATTTCAAGAGCGTTGCTAATGCCTCGCCATCAACCTTTTTTACATCGCCAACGAAACCATAATCAACAGTTTTAACAGGACGACGCTCACTGAGAATGATATTCATATCGGCGCCTGTCATACCCATTGCATTCACGCCATGACTTTGCAGACCAGCTACAATATTTTTGTTGACCAACCCACCATATACCATCGTCACAACATTGAGCATATCAGCATCGGTGATGCGACGGCCATCGACCATCTTTGTTTCAATGCCGAGTTGGGCAGCCACACGTGTAGCCGAGCGACCTCCACCATGAACAAGCATCTTATACCCCTCAATAGTCGAAAAATCGCGCAAGAGAGCCGCAAGAGTTTCTGGTTCTTCTACTATCTTGCCCCCTACTTGTATTATCGTAAGTTTTTCTTTCATTATCCTAAATACTAATTAAGCATTTTCGGCATCAGTAGCCGCAAATTCCATGAGATATGCTTTAATAAAGTCGTCAAGGTCTCCGTCCATTACACCATTCACATCCGATGTTTGATAATTTGTGCGATGGTCCTTTACACGACGGTCGTCAAATACATAACTGCGTATTTGAGAACCCCACTCAATCTTCATTTTGCCAGCCTCAACCTTTGCTTGCTCTTGAAGACGATGTTGCAACTCTTTGTCATAAAGAATTGATTTCAATTGACGCAATGCATTCTCCTTATTCTTAGGTTGGTCGCGAGTTTCGGTGTTTTCGATAAGAATTTCCTCTTTTTCGCCAGTGTAAGGGTCGGTGAATTGATAGCGCAGACGCACACCCGATTCCACCTTGTTCACGTTCTGACCACCAGCGCCACCACTTCGGAATGTATCCCACGACAAGAGAGCAGTTTCAACCTTCACCTCAATCGTATCATCGACAAGTGGAGTGACAAACACCGAGGCAAACGACGTCATGCGCTTACCTTGTGCATTATAGGGCGATACGCGCACCAATCGATGCACACCATTCTCACATTTTAGATAGCCATAAGCAAAGTCACCCTCCACATTGATTGTACAAGACTTAATACCAGCCTCATCTCCCTCAAGAAGATTGGCAATAGATGTCTTATAACCACTCTTTTCGCAGAAACGGAGATACATACGCATCAACATTGATGCCCAGTCTTGACTTTCTGTACCACCTGCGCCAGAGTTAATTTTCAATACCACGCCAAGTTTGTCCTCTTCGCGACGCAACATGTTGCGAAGTTCGAGTGCTTCTATCTTAGCAATAGCATCTTTATATAATTGTTCAACCTCCTCCTCTGTCACGAGTTCCTCTTTGTAGAAATCCCATGAAAGTGAAAGTTCATCAACAACTTTTTCTACCTCTTTATACCCTTCAATCCATTGTTGAAGGTCTTTGATTTTTTTCATTTGGATTTGCGCTTCCTTTGGATGCTCCCAAAAGTCGGGCACATGAGTGCGCAACTCCTCCTCTTCTACCTGAATTACCTTACTATCGATGTCAAAGATACCTCCTTAACGCGAGCTTGCGTTCAACGGTCTCTTTTAGCTGTTCCTGTGTAATCATTTTAGTTTACTTGGAATTTATGTGTTAATAAATTATTTTTCGGTGCAAAGGTACAAAAGAAACCGACATAATGCAAGCGAGCAACCCATTAAGGATTGCTCGCTCATTATAAGATGTTATAAATTGATATAATCTTCTAAGTGTGATTACTTAACGTAAACTTTTGAAGCTTTACCACCTTGAACTTTGATAAAAAGACCATTTACTGGGTTTTCTACTTCAACACCATTGAGGTTGTAGTAAACTGCAGGAGCATTATTTTCATCAATTTCAACACCTTCGATACCAGCTTCGCTTGCTTTTACAAGGTTGAATTTAGCCCATTTTGTATTAGATTTGAATGATTCAAATGCTGCATCGGGAACGATGATTGTGATGTCTCCAAATTTCACATCAAATTCGTCGAAGATTGACACATAAGCAGGTGCTTCTTCACCATAGTATGATGACCAGTCAACAGTTTGCATTGAAGTACAATCATCAAACATGTTTTTGCTCAACTTCATTGCTGATGCAAATGTAACTTTAGTGAGTGAAGTACAGCCTGAGAATGCATATTCTGCATCAGTGAGGCTTACACAGCCTGTCAAGTCGATTTCTTTCAATGCTGAACAGTTAAGGAATGCAGAGTTGAAATTGCCAAATTTAGCAGCTTCAGCAACCGAAGGAAGGATTACAGTGTGAAGTGCACGACAGCCATAGAATACACCTGTGTTAGAAAGACCAGCAGGAACATAAAGGTCGGTCATTGCAACAAGAGTAGCTTGGCTCATATCAACTACTTCAAGCACATCGTTACCAGCTTTAGGGAAGCCTGCATTGTTGCCGATAGCATTTGTTAATGCAGTGAATGCAGCAGTGTTCCATTCGCCAGTAAGGACGATTTTCTTAGCAGCAGCGAGTGATGAAGGAATGTTATTTGCACCAAATTTGAATACACCTTCTTCAGGTTTAGCAATTGTGAGTCGTTTCCAGTTTGCATCAGCTACGAATGCGTCGTAAGCTGCAGCAGGCACTGTTACTGTAATTGCTTTCAAATCATTAATATATTGGAATGCGTCACCACCCATTGCTGGAGCTGTAGTGCCTTGATAAGAAGTCCAATCGATTGATTTGAGTGATTGGCAGTCACCAAACATAAATTTACCAATTGAGATATATGCTGGAAGAACTACACTTTCAAGGTTCATACATTTGTCGAATGCACTTTCAGTACCTGTAGTGATTGATTCACAATCAGAGAGGTCGATTGATGTAATAGCACATTCATAGAATGCGTCAACAATAGATGTTACATTGTTACAGCCTTTCAAACTTACATTTGCCAAAGCGCTACAGTTTTGGAATGCTGAACGGAGGCTTGAGAAGTTGCTTGCTTGATCTTCAACAGGCATTACAACAGTGTGAAGAGCTTTCAAACCACGGAATGCACCGTATGAACCCGAACCAATTGTTACATACAAAGAGGTATTTGGCTCGATTTCAGCTTGGCTCATATCAATTTCCTCAATTGAAGCATTACCTGCAGGGGGGAAACCAGTGTTGTTACCAATAGAAGCAGAAAGGTTAGTGAAGTCGTTAGTACCCCACACACCTGTAAGGATAAGTTTTTTAGCAGCAGCAAGACCTGAAGGGATGTTTTTTGCATCAAAAGTGTAAATGCCATCACCTGTTTCTTTACGTTTTTCACCGAGAACAATAGGAGAAACGGCAAATGTCATTTGTTCCTCTGTAGAGTGGTCACCAAGTTGACCTGCACGGTTGTTACCCCAACCATAAAGTTTGCCATCTTCAGTCATTACAGCAGTGAATCGTTGTCCTGAAGCGATGATTTTAACAGTAGCACCACCAAGGTCAACTTCTACTGGAGTTGCAGAGAATGGGATATTGCTCAAGTCGGCCGAGACACCTTCGCCATTACCGAGAGCACCATCAGCATTTGAACCCCATGCATATACTTTAGAAATTACACCATTTTCACCAACACCTACAACGCGAACATTTTCGCAACCCGACATTGTGATTACTTTGCCAGGAATGTTGATTTTAACAGGAGTTTGAACATAGTGAACTGATGTATCAGCAATACCGAGCATATCACTATCATTAGCACCCCATGCCCACAATGAACCATCTTTTTTGATACCGTAAGAGCAACGGTCAACAGCAAACACTTCAGCCCAGTCGGTATCAGTACCGATTTGAGTAGGAACTTTTACATTTTGAGGAAGCGATGTTAATTGATCGCAGTCGTTGAATCCCCAACCCCATAATGAACCATCATTTTTCAATGCGAGAGTGTGTGATGCACCCACTGTTGCTTGTTTCCAGTCAGTGTCAGTGCCGATTTGTTTAGGTTTAGATTGGTTAGCATAGTTGCCAAGACCAAGAGCACCCATTTCACCTTCACCCCAAGCCCAGAGTGTACCATCAGATTTCAAACCGATAGCACTACGGCCAAAGAAACGTGTTACAGCAACTGAAACCCAGTTGTTATCAGTACCCACTTGAGTAGGAGATTTGTGACCTACACCATCACCTACACCTTGAATACCTTTTGAATTGTCACCAGTAGCCCAAAGTGTACCATCTTCTTTGATAAAGAATGCGAATGCTTGACCCGAAGCAGCACTTTTCCAATTAGTTTCAGTGCCTACTTGTTGAGGAACAGCAGTCTTTTCAGGACCACCACCGATACCGAGCTGACCACTTTCGTTCCAACCCCATGCCCACAATGAGCCATCGGCTTTAATTGCATAAGTAGAGCCGTCACCTGCAGTCACAAACTTCCAAGTCTCAGTTTGTGCAGTTGCGCTCACAGCCATAGCAACACCACATAGTGCTAAAGCTAATTTTTTAATCATTTTCATTTTTATAAGTGTTTTATTTAGTTATTGTTTTATTTCATGATTACCTTGTATGCTTTACCTTGAGGTCCTTTCACAAGATAGATGCCATTTGCAACATTATCCATTGCAATAGATGAAACACCTTCAGCGATTTGAGTTGTTGCTACGACTTTACCAGCGAGGTCATACACATATACAGTGCCTGCTACAGTAGATTCTACATCTAGAGTTTTGCCAGCAACAGTCACGTTGAATTCATTTACCTTGTCGGCAGCGACACCTTCAACACCTGCTTCAGAGATTGCAGAGCGAATTACAGGGCAGATAGCAAATGTAGCGTTGCCACCACCATAGCTTGCTACTGGACGCATGTAGTCGCTTTCACCATTTTGACGGGCAAATGAGTTGTGTGAAAGTAGATTGCTTTGTTCTACTTCGTTCATTTTCTTCCCTTTGAGGTCGGTCAATAGACAGAGATCATCGTTTGCTGGATCATCAGAGAAACCCTCAATAGAGATGAAGAAGTAAGGTTTTCCATAGAGGTCAATAGGTTCATCAAGCACGACATTTGCAACAGCACCATCGTAAGTCATAGCCCATGCACCATCTTCGCCATCGGCTTTAATATCGGTATATTTGATATATGCACCATTCAATGGCATTGCTGTCAAAATCATATAGCTATCAGTGATAGTTGGCAACCACACTTGAAGTGTAAGTTTTGCACCGTCAACATATTTTGTTGGTTTTTTATAGAAGTAAACATTTACACCATCAAGATATGTATCATCTTGACCAACCATAAACAAGTTACCCCAACCTTTAATATTTTTAGTGTTAGAGCCACCGAGGAATCCTTCTCCTGAGCCATAAGCCATTGCACCAAGAGAATAAGTTGCATTTTCGGGGTAAATTATTGAGCCAAAAGATGTGCCATGAATACGCATATCAATAGTAGTAATTTCAGCAACACCACCAGTTTTCACTTTTTCATAGCCACCAGCCGATGTCATTGTCATTGCTGGAGTAAATGTACTTGTACCGTCAACGGTAAGAGTTGGCATATTATAAAGACCCGATTTGTTGTATTTCACAACAGCATCTTGAGTAGTCAACTCAGCCTTGTCACCACCAGGCACACTCCACAACCATGATGAAGGGTTGCCAGTAGATTGATCTTTATACACAACATCTACACCAAGTGGAGCCCACAAGAAAGCACCTTCGTTGATTTCAGTGTGGCGTGCAAGCATGTTACACACTGGTTTATCGTCCATGCTGTGAGTGCCGAGATTAGCCAATACTTGTGGCATAGCGTAGTTTGCCTCAACAGCACCATAAGTTGCCATTGGCACTTTTGCATTTTCCTCTTTTGGTTGACTTTGGAGAATTGTTCCGGCCAATTTTTGAGCCGAGATTGAAGGCATTGACACGACAGTCGCTGCAACTAATGATAGAAGTAGTTTTTTATTCATATATATTCTTTTTTGTTTTTTATTTCAGAGATAATTTTTCCGTTTTTTCGCATTATGCACAACCTATTTTTATGCAATTATGCATTGTCCGTTTTTTCACGGCGACAAAGGTAGTATTTTTATTCTAAAACACAATACAAATTGCCAATAAAATTAATTCAATGCAATACATTTTTAACCAATATCACTCAACACCTGTCATTTTGCCACCAATAGATGACAAAAAGGGCTATTTTAATTTCATTTTATCTCCAATTAACACTTATTAATAGCAAAAAGAAAGAAAACAAAGACTCAACCACACATATTGAGTGATTGAGCCTTTTATTATTCACTTGTTTATCTAAGTTATCTATCTCAACTTTAAGCCATCAAGAATCGACACATACACCTGAATTGCCGAGCGTATCTCTTGATAGTGGATATATTCGTCGGCAGTGTGTGAGCGTGACGAGCTACCTGGCCCCAATTTCAACGATTGCCATGGCATTAGGGCTTGGTCGCTCAATGTTGGAGAACCAAATGGTTTTGCGCCTAACAATTGCAATCTCTTCACAATGGGATGAGAGGGGTCGATATACGATGGATTTAAGCGTGTAGAACGTGGTGTCAATTCACATTGTGGCACTGCACTGCGTATCTTTGAAAGTGTTTGAAAATTGGTATATGCGTCGGTTGAACGCACATCTACAACAATTTCACACATATCGGGCACTACATTATGTTGAGTACCGGCATTGATTTGAGTTACCGATATTTTCACTGGTCCAAGCATCTTTGACTCCTTCTCAAATCGTAGATCGCGCAACTTCTCAACCACCTTCACCGCTTCGTAAATTACATTCACCCCTTCGTTGCGTGCAGCATGCCCCGAGACCCCTTTGATTTTACCGTCAAGCACCATTAATCCTTTTTCGGCAATAGCAGGTTGCATTTCAGTGGGTTCCCCCACAATAGCAACGGTAATTGGCGCAACGTATGCAAGCACCGACTCGATTCCGTCTTTACCACTCACCTCCTCTTCACACGAAGCAAGCATTACAATATTATAGTCGCGTGGACGCTTATCAAGATATATAAATGCAGCTATCAACGACACCAACGAAGCTCCTGCGTCGTTACTACCAAGACCATATAATTTCCCATCTTCCTCCACTGGCGTAAATGGGTCGCGGGTCCACCCTGCCACAGGCTTTACTGTGTCAATATGTGAATTTAACAACAGCGTAGGTTTTGACAAGTCATAATCATGTGTCTTAGCCCACACATTGTTTCCTCGGCGTTCAGGTTCAAAACCATTAGCCTTGAAGTAATCATATACAATATCGGCAGCTGCCCCCTCCTCTCGAGATATCGATGGGGTGGCAATGAGGCGCTTTAACAAATCTACCGATTTATAATATAGTTCGTCCATAATCTTTCCAGAGTAATACTTTGTGCGACAAATTTAATCCATTTTTACAACAATTCATATTTTTGCAACGCTATTTTAACATCTACCACGCTCCTTCAGTTCACAAAATGCCACATTTGCACACTTTTTAACCATTTGTGCCACTTCACAATCTTTGTTAATATATCGGTGTTTAAGGTGTCGTAAATTGCATACACGAATAAATATACCTAACTTTGCAATCGTTTTATACGAAATAACAAACTTATGACAAATATTCTCACAAGTCTCATTAGCACTCAAACAGCTAAATATGGAGACAGAGAGGTGTTTCGCTACAAAGAAACAGCCGACGGCGAATGGATTATCACCTCATGGGCACAATACCAAGAAAAAGTTGATGCAATTGCGTGTGCAATGGAATCTCTCAACTTGAATCCACAAGACAACATCGCAGTTTTTTCAGCAAATCGCCCCGAAATTCTCATTACCGACTACGCAGCATACGCCAATCGCGCCGTACCTGTATCTATCTACTCAACAAGTAGCAAAAGTCAAGTTAAATACATCGTTAACGACTCTCAATCTCGTTTCCTTTTCGTTGGGAATGAAGAACAATACAAAATAGCACGAAGCATTATCAACGAGTGCAAAAGCGTGGAGCACATTATCACCTACGACAATGTGAAATGTGACGAAGACGACGAAATAACATTCTCTTTTGACCAATTTTTAGCACTTGGCCGAAATGCAAGCGATGAGTGCAGAGCCGAAATAAAAAAACGTCAAGCCGAAGCAACTCCCGACGATATCGCTACTGTCTTATATACATCTGGCACAACAGGCGAGCCCAAAGGAGCCGTTCTTCCTCACTCTTGCTTCAATGCCGTAATGGAGATTCACAAAGAGCGTCTCACAATGTTAAGCGACAACGACACATCGGTATGCTTCTTGCCATTAAGCCACATTTTTGAAAAAGCATGGTCAAGTTTCTGCATGTATATGGGCATGCGCTTTGCCATCAACTTCGATACAAAAAATGTGCAACAAACCCTCAAGGAGTTCCGCCCCACATGTATGTGTAGCGTGCCACGATTCTGGGAAAAGGTTTACACTGGCATCAACGAAAAACTCGACGAAATGAAAGGGTTTAAGAAAATCCTTGTAAAGCGAGCGCTCAAAGTTTCAAATCGTCGCAACATTGGTTATGCTCGTCTTGGCAAGAAAGCCCCTTGGTGGCTCGAAACTCAATACCGTTTCTTTGAGAAAAAAGTCCTTAAAACCCTCCAAGCGGCAATCGGACTTGAGAATGGTGTTCTCTTCCCCACTGCAGGTGCTCCCCTATCGGCCAATATTACCGAGTTTCTACAAACATGTGGCATCAACATCGTAATTGGCTATGGTCTTTCCGAAACATGTGCTACAGTAACCTGCTATCCACAACCAGGTTATGAACTCGACTCTGCTGGAACAGTAATGCCACGCGTACAAATTCGCATTGGCGAAAATAACGAAATCCAAGTAAAGGGTCCTACTATTCTTCGCGAATATTACAACAAGCCTCAAGAAACTGCCGAAGCATTTACCCAAGATGGGTGGTTTCGCACTGGCGATGCTGGCAAAATAGATGAAAATGGCAATCTCACCATCACCGATCGTTTGAAAGATCTCCTAAAGACTTCAAACGGAAAATATATAGCACCTCAAGCCATTGAAAGTCGCATCAGCGAAGATAAATTCATCGAACAAATAGCAGTAATAGGTGAGCGTCGTCGATATGTAACAGCCCTCATCATCCCCGCATTTGAAGCATTAAAAGAATATGCCGAAGAGAAGAAAATCCAATATCACGATCTTGAGGATTTGGTAAAAAATGCCGACATCAAGGCGATGATACAAGAGCGCATTGATGTGCTTCAAGAAGGGTTTGCCAACTATGAGAAAATCAAGAAAATTACTCTCCTCGCTAAAGCATTCTCAATGGAAACTGGCGAATTGACCAATACACTTAAAATTCGCCGTCCCGTCATTCGCTCTCGCTACGCCAAAGAAATAGAAGCAATGTATTGTTAATAAACCCATTAGTTAAATATCCATATACTACAAAGCACTCGCAATTTGCGAGTGCTTTGTGTTTATTGTGTATAACTATCGTTTCGTTATATTCACTTCAATATATCCTCTATCATTGCTATTTCTTGGTCGGAGAAATATGTATTACCATAGTTGAGGCTATCCTCTAATTGAACCATCGTGCGGGGACCTATAATTACCGAGGTAACAGGCTCGTGCGACAAAATCCATGCTGTAGCCATTTGCGCCAA
>JAEIGA010008878.1_pt1 | contig 15208 bp, 15 predicted proteins | sample 9270691 | NCBI WGS metagenome assembly JAEIGA01 (sample SAMN17057246, study PRJNA624740) | gut metagenome | biome: biome; isolation source: fecal sample | host: Bos grunniens | place: China: Xizang | collected 2019
AAAAAGTCGATTTTTAGAAAAGTACGATTTAGGTGATTGGACAGCATGAGGAGTAATTTCGCTCATGCAAGTATGTTATAATGTGATAGTGTTATAATTGGAAATATTAAAAATGTTTAATTACACAAAATAAACTTTTGTTACCCGAACGCATATGATTGTATTTAAGCAAGCTCACACAACCATATGCATTCTGGTAAAATAGATAAATCTATTTGAAATATTCGCTGATTATGTATGAGCTATCTTCGGGGTATCTTCGGGATATCTTCGGGATGAGGGGCAGTCGATTTTGTTAACCAATAAACAGACGAAGTGCTCACAGTGTTTCTTCTACCACTGCACACCAAGCATGTTTATCCTCTACTCTTCCGTACTGGACATCTTGTAAAGCATGGTAGAGTTTTGTTAATATAGGACCGGGTTTGTCGTCGAAGGTATAGGTAATATTATTGTCGGGATCAAAGACTTTGGTCAGGGGGGAAATGACACATGCGGTACCGCACGCTGCCGCCTCTTGCATATCTGCCAATTCCTCAACACGAATACGACGGCGAGTAACCTTCATACCCATCTCACGAGCAAGCGTCATTAGCGAGTCGTTAGTGATGCTGGGTAGGATTGCACTTGATCGTGGAGTAAGGTATTCGTAGTAAGATTCCCGATTTCCGACTCCCGAATCATAATGCTTTATTCCAATAAAATTGGAGGCAGTACACTCGTCGATGTATTTGTGTGTTTTAGCATCTGTAAACATACACTCATAGCCCATGGCATGCGCTGCTTCGCTAGCACGGAAGGAGGCAGCATAGTTACCTCCAACTTTCCAACACCCTGTGCCTTGCGATGCTGCACGATCGACTGTGCGGTTGACCATAGCGGGCATACCTTTGAATCCATTGGGGAAGTAAGGACCTATAGGTGTAGGGATGACTACAAACTCGCAGTCTTTGCCGGGTCCAACGCTAATATCGGGTGTAGTAGCTACCAATAACGGACGGAAATAGAGTGTGGCACCAGTCTCATAAGGGGGAAGAAATTTGATATTCATTTTCAGCGCCAATAGTACTGCTTCGCAAAATAGTTCTACAGGAACGGGCGTCATGAGTAGTCCTTTGGCAGACTGGTACATACGTTTGGCATTCTCCTCCATACGGAAGATACGCACTTTACCGTCGATGCCGCGGAATGCTTTGAGTCCTTCAAAGCATTCTTGTCCATAATGCAGGCCGGTTGCTGCGGCATGTATAGGAATCATCTTGTCGCGTATTGCATAGGGTTGTTCCCATACGCCGTTCTTGCACGCTGAGCGAACAATATAGTCCGTCTCGGTATAGTGAAATGTGAGTTTACTCCAATCTATATTCATATCTTCATAATGGTCTCTGGACCATATTCAAATAGCAAATCTAAAATACTTTGTCCATTACCGAAGCAGGATTCTAAGTCCAATCCCTGCCAGTCGGAGGTATGGTGTAGGGTTGTGTAGGGTTGTGCAGGATTTTGTAGAATTGTAGGATGTACATTGTTCATCATCAAGCTACTGATAACTTGGTGAAATTTCTCGTTAAAATCGGCCAAAAAGCGTGTTTCTTGTTCATAAAAAGAACGAAAAAAATCCGCATAATAATCAAAGTAAGGAGTGCGTTTATAGGCGCTGACGAGGGCAATCCAATGCTGGTGTTGCCAACGCTGCTGATAGCTAATCTCTACATCTCGAGTGAGTTGTTTGCTATCGGCTCGCTTTACAGGGACGGTTAGGGTGAGGCGATTGGCGATTGGCGATTGGCAATTGGGCTGTGAATCGTGCGGTACAGTAATCGTGCAACGATTGCGGCAGGTTTGTTTAGGGAAACTCTCCATAACTTCAATCTGCACATCCGATGGATTCGCAAAAAACTGGCGATACCATTCCACAGGGCCCATATATGTTGTTGGTAAAATCATCTCATGGAATCAGGAGTCTGGACTCAGGAGGTAATATTTCTTACTCAAAGTTGCTCAATCCAATTCTGCTCCAACGGATATGTCCTTTGCCCCAAGGGTTGTCTTTCTCCATGCTAAGCCAAACGAACATTGGGCGCCCAACGATATGATCTTCCGGTACAAAACCCCAATAACGACTATCGGCAGACTTATGTCGATTGTCGCCCATCATCCAATAGTAATCCATCTCAAATACGTAGGGTTCGCCAATCTTTATTGGTTTAAATTCATAAGCATCCGCAATGCGTTTGTAAAGGTGGAAGTTTTCCTCGGTAATCATCAGCGTATCACCTTTGGCTGGAATATAAATTGGTCCGTAGTTGTCGCGCGTCCACGAGTTATATCCCAAAGGATACACATCTCCTCCATGCTCCTCGGGTTCTATCTCTACACTCAGCACATGAGGATTCTTTTCCAATTCCATTTTCATGGATGCAGTCAATGGGAAATGATATAAACCATCAGCCAATCTTATTCTATCTTCTTTGGAAACGCCAATCTTTGTAAGATAAGTATTACCCAACACATGCCCATCCGTTTGAACGATATAGTTGTATTGCAAGTATGGATGTACAGGCTCCTTCACGCCATCTATATAAATCACGTTATCAATAATTTGCAACGAGTCACCTGGGGTACCTACACAACGTTTTACATAATTCTCACGTCTATCTACAGGACGTACCACTATATCACCAAAGACATCCTTTCGATTCTTCACTGTATGTTTGCCATACATATGACACAACGTATAGTAATCAGGATTTTGCATCTTCGTACAGACGGTATCGCCTGTTGGAAAGTTGAAGACAACAATATCACCTTTCTCTACCTTATCCCAACCTTTCAATCGCTTATACTCCCACTGTGGTTTTTCGATATAACTCTTTCCTCCACCTAGCATTGCAGGCATGGTATGTTGCACCAATGGCATTGAAAGTGGCGTATTGGGTACACGCGCTCCATAGCACATTTTGTTCACACACAAGAAATCACCCACGCGCAAGGTCTTCTCCAACGACGAAGTAGGTATTTGATAGTTTTGGAAGATATAGACATTGATAAAATACACTGCAACCAAAGCAAATATGATAGCATCAATCCATGAGCAAATGGTATAGAGAGTAGCATTCGCATGTGGATTCTTCTTTCCTGCAGCTTCTTGCTCTTTGGTAAGGGGTTTATACTTCTTCCACCAGTTCCAAGGAATATACTTGGTAGTAAACATATCCGCAATGATAGGTAACAGGACGAGCCAAGCGAGACTAGCCCAATCCCCCCATGCTACCCAAACTATGAATGCGATGTAAATAGCGCACCATACGCCACACGAAATCCACCCCTTGGTGGTCACTTCTTTGATTCTATCTTGAAAACTTTTCATATTCATTTTTGTGTTTAACAAAAAACCGCACAAAGGTACTAAAAAAAAAGCACAAACACAAAAAAAATCGCGGAAAATTAACTTTCAACGCGATTTTTAATATTTAAGTCGCAATAGCTTAGCCCGATATTACTTCTTCGAACGTATGATAGCCCGTCTTTCCCTTCATCCATTCTGCGGCTATCACAGCTCCGAGGGCGAAGCCTTTGCGTGATTTTGCAGAGTGGCTAATGCTAACAGTATCAAGCTCGCTATCCCATGTGACGGTATGAATACCAGGAATTTCACCCTCGCGGATAGATTCAATATCTGCAACAGCTAGACGTTTCTCACCAATAGCCTCTTGTAAAGTTTTGGCTGTACCGCTGGGGGCATCCAATTTATGGATATGGTGTACCTCGGTCATATGAGGAGTGTACTCTGGATATGAGTCCATGAGTTTGGCTAGTTGCTTATTTATGGCAAATAAAATATTGACTCCTATACTGTAGTTGGATGACCACATTAAAGATGGTATAGTGTGTTGTAGCGGTTGTTGCTTGAGGGATTCTACGTTCCAACCAGTTGTACCACACACTACAGGCACGCCTGCTTTCCATGCGCGAAGGATGTTTTGCTCTGCTGTTTGAGGCGTAGTAAATTCGATTGCCACATCTGCCGAAGCAAAGGCTTTTGATTCGAATTCATCGAGGTTATTTTGGTCAATAATGCACACTATCTCATGTCCTCGCTGTAGCGCGATAGACTCGATCATATGTCCCATTTTGCCATATCCAATCAATGCTATTTTCATTGCCATTCAATCATTTTCAGTAAACACTCCGCAAAAGTACAAAAAAAAACACGACTATGCAAATGTTAGACATTTTTTTAGAAAAAAATTTGCTGATATCTAAAAAATTATGTACCTTTGCAACATAAAAAATAATTTGTATCATGAAAACAATTAAAATCACTCTTTTTGCGATGGGGATGCTTCTTATGAGTTCCACTCCCATGTTGGCAGCAGAACGCTGGCTAGAAGGCTATAAAAAAGTGTTGGTAATCGGCGCACACCCTGACGATCCTGAAACGATGTGCGGCGGTACGATGATTAAATTACGGGAGATGGGCGTTGAGGTGGTGTCTGTGTATTTTACTTCAGGCGAAGCGGGCATTCCTGGCAAAACGCACGAAGAATCTAGTAGCATTCGCACCGCAGAAGCCAAGAAAGCTTGCGAAGTAATGGGCGTACGGGCAGTATTTATGACCCAGATTGACGGCAACACAGAGATAAACAAGGCTCGCTATGCAGAGATGAAAGCATTGATCGAGGCAGAAAAACCAGACATGGTGATTACTCACTGGCCAATAGATTCGCACCGCGACCATCGTATTTGTTCAATTTTAGTTTATGATGCATGGCGACAAACGGGTTATAACTTTGATTTGTACTATGGCGAAGTAATGACAGGTTTACAAACACAGACTTTCGCCCCCAACCATTGGGTAAATATCACCAAGCAACATGACCAAAAAGTAAAAGCATATTACTGCCATGAGAGTCAAGATATGCCAGTGGTACAAGAGTGGCATGATGCCATGGAAATTTTGCGCGGCATGGAATGTCATGGCAAATATGGAGAAGCTTTCGTAAAACAACAATGGACAGAGGAATAATGAAATCTAAAAAAGGACTACTTTTATTGCTTTTGGCATGTATATCCATCACCGCCATGGCAGAGACATACATTTATAAGGGGACATCCTCTTACCGCAGCGATATTCGTTTTACATGGGATGGCAAGTACTTATACACTGGAACATCACAATATAGGAGCGATATCATTTGCTCTTATGATGGTGAATATATTTATAAAGGAACTTCCACGTATCGCAGCGATATTCTTTTCCGCTGGGATGGTAGATATCTGTACTCTGGTACATCATCCTATCGCAGTGATATTTTGTGCTCATTTGACGGAGAATACATATATGATGGCACTTCCACCTACCGCAGCGATATACTCTACTCTATTCGAGGTAAACATGTTTATCCAAATACTTCGCAATATAGATCTGACATCCTCTGTACGGTAGATGGTATGCTTCCTATTCCCATATTGATTATAGTATTAATGTTATAAAGGATCTACAATGAAACAAGTTATTTCTACAACTCAAGCACCAGCAGCAATAGGTGCTTATAGTCAGGCCATTGTGGCTAATGGCATGCTCTTTGCCAGTGGCCAATTAGGTATCAATCCCGCTACAGGCGATTTCGCTGGTGCAGACTTCCGTGCGCAAGCCGAGCAAGCCGTTAAGAATGTGGCAGCCATTCTCGAAGCAGCAGGCACCGACGCTAGCCATGTGGTAAAGACAACTGTCTTTTTGACAGACATGGCTAATTTTGCTGTGCTCAACGAAGTATATTCCACCTTATTTTCAGCCCCATTCCCTGCGCGTTCTGCTGTGGCAGTAGCAGCACTACCTAAAGGCGGATTGGTAGAGATTGAGATATTGGCAGTATTGGATTAACCGCCATTTTGTCAGTCAAAAAAAATTGTGGCACGATATTTGTCGTGCCTTTGGTGTATGAAACGAATTAAACTGTTTGTCCTATTTTTCTGTCTTGGGCTCATGGCTCAAGCTATGGTATACACACCAACATCCTTACCCAATCCCAAGGTCCAAGACCAGTATAACTATGTCTGCAACCCCGATGGAATCGTGGATAATAGCGATGTTTTATTTCTCAACCATCTAGCACAACAACTCGAAGATTCTACTCTAGTGGAACTTTGTGTGGTTGCCGTAGAGAGTATAGGCGAAGCTGATGCATTTGATTTTTGCTATGAGCTTTTCCAGCGTTGGGGAATTGGTAAAGAGGGTAAGAACACGGGCGTATTATTGTTTATGGTTGTTGAATCACGCGATATCCGCATCATGACAGGTGGTGGCATTGAGGGTATTCTAACGGATGCCATTTGTCATACCATCATACAAGAAACAATGATGTCACCGCTTCGCAATGCTGATTATTCTGGTGCTATAGCACTGGGAGCGTTGCGTATATATGAGGTATGTACCGATGAAGCTGCACCAGAAGAGTTATGCCAAATGACATCGGCTACAAATCGCTATCATTATGCCGATGAATCCGAAGAAAACGAACTTTTTGAATTGTTACTAGCTGGAGGCATAGTATTGGCATTGCTTGTGTTTGTATTTACGATTGTAGCTATGCCCAAGAGATGTCCAAAATGCGGCAAACGAAGTATACGCAAGACCAATGAGCAAATAATTACCCGTGCAACTACTAAGAAGGAAGGATTGAGCGTGCGAACCTATGTATGCAAGCGCTGCGGGTATCGTGAAGATAAATCCCATATCATCCCAAGAGAAGTACCTGCAGTCATTATCACTGGTAGTGGTTCGCGCGGCGGTTTTGGCGGCGGAAGTATTGGCGGTGGCTTCGGCGGAGGAAGCACCTTTGGTGGTGGCGCAGGAGGTAAGTTCTAAATCAATACTAGACATTCTACAAAATACAAAAGCATATTAAAGAAAATAATTATGAATAAGAAAACCGTAACATGGATTGTAGTACTGGGAGTACTAGCAATCGCAGTCATTTGGGGCGTAATTCGCTACAACGCAATTATTACTGCAGAGGAGAACGTAAACACTGCTTGGTCGCAAGTAGAAAATCAATACCAGCGTCGTGCGGATTTGATTCCCAATCTCGTTGAAACTGTAAAAGGCTATGCCGCGCATGAGCGTGAAACACTCGAAAGTGTGATTGCTGCTCGTGCGAAAGCGACGCAAGTAGTTGTAGATCCAAACCATGCAACTGCAGAGCAAATGGCTGCTTTCCAAGCAGCGCAAGGCGAAGTCAGTCAGGCCCTAGGCAGACTAATGGCAATTTCGGAGAATTATCCAGACTTGAAAGCTAATCAAAACTTTAGCGCACTTCAATCACAATTAGAAGGGACAGAAAACCGTATCACGGTGGCTCGCAACAACTTCAACGAAGTAGCTCGCCAGTACAACACCATGATTCGTCGTTTCCCCACCAACCTAATCGCGAATGCGATGAATGCGGATAAACGTGCGTATTTTGAGGCAGAAGAAGGAGCGGAACAAGTTCCGCAGGTGCGCTTCTAGTTTTTATTTCCTTCTAAACAATAAACACTAAACTAATATGGATATATTCTTAATAATTCTCGGCTCCATATGCCTATTGATAGGCATTGCTGGTTGCATCGTGCCTGCGATACCAGGTGTACCATTAGCATATCTAGGATTGTTGTGTGCGCATTGGACGGAGCATGCACAGTTATCATGGCAAGAGTTGGTCATTTGGGGCGTAATAACAATCATAGTTCAAGTACTTGACTATGTCGTACCTGCTTGGGGAACTAAAAAATTAGGAGGGTCCAGGTGGGGCGTTTGGGGTAGCGTTATTGGATTATTAATTGGATTGTTCTTCGGTTTACCAGGTATCATCATTGGACCTTTTGTAGGCGCAGTAGTATTCGAATTAATCTATTTCAATTTCCACCCAAAACAAAAGCATATCGAAAGGCCTCACAAAGAGAAATTGAAAACAGCACTTATTTCGGGATTAGGATCATTCCTTGGATTACTTGTAGGCACAATCCTTAAACTCATCTGTTGCGGAGGCATGGTCATATATTTTATCAAAGAGCTTATATAAGCACCTATTTTCATATAATAAGGAGGGCAGTGTTAGACGGCCCTCCTTATTATATTATTATCAGTTTCTACTAGCTAGTTGTTCTCCAGTTCTTCCCGTACAGCTCGCAAGATCGGCTCAACACTCATTGGTTTGCCCACTGCACCACGCATCCAAGCATCCGGAGTTAAACATCCCTGTTGATATATTCTGATATATTCTTTGGCCCACTGCTCTTGTGTTTCGCACTTAGCCAATTGTTCATCTAATTGATATTGCACCATATTACCAATCGGATATGCAGGCAAATATAATGCGTACCCTACCATGTGCGAATAGATAGCTAATAGCGGACTCCCCTCTTCGCCTAGTACAGGGGCATAGTATTTGTTCCAAATCTCCGCAGCGATCTCAACTACAGCCTCACGCAATTCTGCAGCACTAGCATTTGGATGAGCATACAGCCATTGCCACATATGCATATCTACTAAGCTTACACCCATTATCTCGTACATACCCCAAATCATATCGAAAAGAACCTCTCCATTTGCCTCGTCACCTCCTGCCTTTTTGCCTAACAATTGTAAATCACGTTGTTGGAAAAGAAAAGCACTCGCCTCTGTAAAACCTGTATTTGGAATACCAGCCAACATATAATAATCAATATCATATAGAGAGAGGACTTCTTCTACATTATGTCCAAACTCATGTACAGCAATATTGTACCCCTTATAATCCATCCCCCTTTCGCCCACACGAGTGCGCAAGCGAGCAGGCTGACATCTTCCTATACACGGACGGGCATGTCCTGAGCCACGAGCTGCCTCTACTACAATATGCGATGCCACCTCTTGAGCCTTCTTTTGGGAGAAGCCCAACTCCATCAACATGCGTGGCATATCTTTTTCAAACGCCTTCGCATTGGGATAACGTTGTTGTGTCTGTGCTGTAAGGATATCTTCAGAAATATTGCTGCGACTTTTGAAACCATCGTACCATATATCATATGGGCGCAAGTCACGTCCTAAACGCTCACGAATCAATGCTGCTACCTGTTTAATCTCATCAGATTCAATTAGTTGGGTAAATAGCGATTCAATCTCTTCAAAAGATATTTGCAAATCTTCATCAAAGGTGCGTTGCACATGTGAAGGAGCATCAGCGCGATACGTATCTATCGCTTGCAATGCATGGAAGATATTGATAATCTGCTGATAACGCGTATCGGGTTCACGACTAACATCCACCTTGAGTTGAATATCAGAATCGGGATTCCCAGCAACAAAGTTAGAGGTAGGATACCATAATAGTTTATCATTATTTATCACACACTCGGGTATCTCCTGGCGAATGATACGCAGCATTATTTGGTAGATCATCTCCTGCTTCTCACTGGCGCGAGCTACCGCAGCGTAGTTAGATTTTAATTCATCACGCAAATTCCAGTGTGAAAGCAATGCCATAGGTTCTGGCCACAATGTCTCACCTTGCTCATTACGCAAACAATGCATCATTATATTATACCCTGCGATATAGTTCTCCGCTTGACTAAGCGTTTGTGAATAGGCCGCCATCACTTTACCTGGTACGCGAGTATGGAACATATCTCCCAATCGAGCATATGCCCATTCCTGCCGTGTCCACTGATGACCTAGTCTATTTTTCTCTTCAAAACTATAGTGTGGAAAGTTCAACACGCAGATATGAGCTATCTTATTGGCAAACATATCTTCAGCAAAGTGCGACATTGGGCTATAACCGCTAATAATCCAATCCACACTAACAGGTTCGCCTCTCCCCACTAAGGTTGTAGGCTCTTGTAAGATGTTATTTAGTTGATCTGCACTCTGAGCGCACTGCTCAATGATATATGCCAATCGATTGTAGAGCAGTAGACGCTCCTCCTGGGAACCTGCATACGATGTGCTGACCAACGATTGAAAGTCGCTCGCGCTACCATCATTCTCATTCCATAACGCAGCCACTTGCTTCACACCACGAGCAATGAGCGCACTATCAGCATCAGGATATGCTTCTGCTATTGCAGCTATACTAGTTTTAATGGTTGTATCACTGATCATTGGTTGATTACAATTGGTTTGGCATGCAACTAGCATCATCGCTATACCAAGAGAAATAATAACATGTTTCATATTAAATTTTGTATTTGCCTACAAAAGTAATATATTTTTTGCAAATATGAAAATTTCTGACCATTTTTGCACGGTTTTTGTATCTACTGAGATAAAGAACATTAAACCTTAACCAATTTATACAACAATGAAACGTAAATCACTTGTCATATTTTTCGTTTTTGCTTTGTTTAGCATGATGGCATTACAAGCAAATGAAGAGACCCCTAATACAGGCGAAATCGCCATGGTTCCCAACGAATCAAAGCTCAGACCATATGTAATGCTGAGTCCGTTAGATACAGCCAACTTACCAGAAATTCCAAAGAAAAAAGCAGGAGGAGATTTTATACGCAAAGTTTTGGACAGGAATATTGTGTGGGAACAAACCCAAACCCAGTTAGAACGCAAGAATTTCTCGGAAAAAAGTATTTACCATATGATGTATAAGATGTATCGCTATACCAACAAACATTATGTGGCTATTCCTTGTGCATATTGGAGCAAAAATACTGATAGTGATTCGATTCTTGTTTCTGGTAAAATATATTTACCAAAAGATCGTAATCTCAAAGGTATTGTCATTGCCAATCACTACACTATCACATCAGATATAGAAGCACCTAGCAACACACTGTCAACAGAGAGTATCTTTACGCTGAAAGGTTACGCTGTGATCGCGCCAGACTATATCGGTTATGGCTTATCGCACAAAGAAATTCACCCATACCTACATTGGCGAAGTGCGGCACAAACAGCGGTAGATCTACTCTATTGTATGCCTGAGTTGCTGAATCACTACGGCTACTCATACCCAACAGATGTCGTTGTATCAGGATACTCACAAGGTGGAGCAGTAGCACTAGGTGTAGCACGAATGATCGAAGAGAATTATGACAATCATGGTGGATGGACAGTACGCAAACTCTATGCAGGAGCAGGGCCATATGATCCTGCAGCAACCTACATTTATAGTCTTGAAAACGACACAATAGGCATCCCTGCTGCTATCCCTCTGATTGTAATGGGATTGAATGACGCATACGATTTAGGATTTGATAAAGAAGACTTTTTTCTTGAACCACTATTATCAAACTATGAAGAATGGGTTCTGTCGAAAAAATATACCGTCACTGAGATTAATCAACTAATGGGATCTTCTCGTATGAGCGAACTGATGACTCCAGAATCACTAGACCATACTCTTCCATTATCTGATATGCTATACGAAGCATTAGTAAGGAATAGCAACGTAGGATATGATTTGCAAGTTCCTGCATATTTTATGCATAGCCTAGAGGATCAAGTAGTACCTATAGTCAACACTATTAATCTACAATCACAAATGCCTGACACCTCCCAAATATATTTTGATTACGGCTATTATGGTTCGCACATGGCAGCAAGCGTACCGTTTTTGCAATACGTGTATCAAGATCTATAAAGTACAAATTAATCGAATAATTTCTACCTGATAGCATTTTTTCTACAATTTGTTTGCATATTTACATTTTTTATAGTACCTTTGCAGCCCAAGTAGTATTCATTCTCATGAAAAAAATAGCATTCATACTAATAGTTGTTCTATTCGCAGGTTGTCAATCCAAACCCAATTTATCTGCGAATAAAGAAAGGTATGAATATCAAATGCTGTCTCCACTGGACACCAACACTCTCCCCAATATCCCGCAAAACGGAGGTAGTGGTGTGCTCGTTCGTGAAGCGTTAAACGGTGATCTAATTTGGCAAATTGCAAGATATCCACTCGTTTGGCAAGACTTCTCAGCCGAGAGTATTGAGCAAATGATGCAAGCAATTTATTTTTTCACCCACCATTACTATGTAGGTATTCCATGTGCATATTGGAGTCAGAAACCCAACGGAGATTCATTATTAGTATCAGGACAAGTCTATTTGCCTAAGAATCGTAAACTTAATGGCATCATGATTGCCAATCACTATATGATGACTTCTAATCCAGAAGTGCCAACAAACATGACTGCAATGGAAACTATCTTCCTAATGAAAGACTATGCCATTATCATGCCCGACTATGTTGGTTATGGATTGTCACGTGACGAGACGCACCCGTTCTTACATTGGCGTAATGCTGCACACACAGCCGTCGATTTGCTCTACTGTATGCCGGATTTGTTGGATTATTATGGATACGAATACCCAAAAGATGTTGTTATTGAAGGTTATTCACAAGGAGCATCAGTAGCATTGGGTGTGGCACGGCTTTTAGAAGAAACCAATAGCGAATGGAATATACGCAAACTATATGCAGGTGCTGGCCCTTATAACCCCGCGCTTTCATATGACTATTGCGTAGCTCATGATGTTGTAGGTATACCATCACTTATTCCGCTGCTAATCATAGGAATGAATGATGCATACGACCTTAATTTGAACATGGAAGATGTCTTTCTAGAGCCTTTGTTATCCAATTATGAAGAATGGGTTTGCTCTAAATCATACCCGATGAAAGAGATAGACCAATTGATGGGATCCTATCGCATGAGCGAACTTATGAAAACGCCATGGATGAACCGCGATGATTCTACTACTAGACTCCTATATAATGTATTACTAGATAACAGCAATGTAGGATATGATCTGCAATCACCCGCTTATTTCATACATAGCTTAGACGACGAGTTAGTTCCGCTCTACAACACATTAATCTTAATGGAAAATATGCCTGATAATTCCCAAATAGAATACGATTTTCAACATTACGGCACACATATGGAAACCAGTATAGCATTCTTGAAAGCTGTTTTTCAAGATTTGTAACTAACGACTGTGTATTGACAGAATTCAATCAGCCTTATGGCTGCTATAAACCAAAATTAAACCTTTAAATCTTAACAACAATGAAGAAATCTTTCTTATTGGCTTGTGTTGTCGGCCTATTTGGTGCATGTAACGCATCATCCAAAATAGACAACAGTACAGTAAAATCAGTAGACTTGAATCGCTACCTAGGTAGTTGGTATGAGATTGCTAAGTATGATCACAGTTTCGAGCGTGGTTTGGATTATGCTATGGCACGCTATACATTGCGCGACGATGGCAAAATTGATGTCCTCAACACAGGCATCAAAGATGGACGAGCTAAAGACGCGAAAGGTATCGCTAAAACGACTGATGTTCCGGGCTTGCTACGTGTCTCTTTCTTTGGGCCCTTCTATAGTGATTACCGCATTATGATGCTAGACAAAGAGTACCAATACGCATTGGTAGGAAGCAAAACCGATAAGTATCTATGGATTTTATCGCGTACGCCTAAACTAGACGAGGCTACACAATCGCTGATTCTTGCCGAGGCCGATCGTCGTGGCTATGACACAAACAAACTCATTTGGGTAAAACAAAGCACTCAATGACATTATCTAAACTATGTCGTCTTCAGATTCGTCCATATATGATTCAGGTAGCGCCTTCTTGGTCTTAACACCCATATCTCGTAGGCGATAGCCTGTATCTAGTACACTGCGGGAGCCAATCATCAACTGATGGTTGGCTTCTTCATATGCTTTGGTGGCTTGTTGCAGACTCTTCTCTACCTTGCCAAATTTCTCGATAAAACCGTTTAATCTATCAAGCAGCAACCCAACGGTCTGGAATACTTTGGCGTAACTCTTGTTTTGTTCAATCTGACGCCAGGTCACATTCACAATGCGTAGCGCCGCATATAGATTCATTTCGCTAACAATGAATATACGATCTTTAAGGAAAGTTTCACGCCAAAGATTCTTTTCGTGCGCCATAGCCACTTGCATTGCGCCCTCGTTAGGGATAAACATAAATACAAAATCGGCTGACTTTCTACCATTTTCGATATACGCAGCATAGTTAGCACGGCGCAGTTCGTTGATATGGTTATGAATACTAGTCAGAATTTCTTTGGCGTACATTTCGCGCTCATCGTCGGTCTTAGCATGGACATAATTATCGTAGGAAATAATAGTCATCTTAGAATCAATGATCACATCTTCCTTATCATCCAAATGCAGGATAAAGTCAGGACGCATAACCTTATTTGTCTCCTCGTTACGTAAGGTTTGTCCCTTTTCATCGCGCAAAGTGGGTTGATAGACATAATGTATACCCTCTTTGAGTCCTTGACTCTCCAACATTTCTTTCACTACTAATTCGCCCCAATCACCTTGCGACTTGGGTTGGTAAAGCAATGTCTCCACCAATCGGTCGGCACGAGTTCCGATAGATTCGGTTTTTTCTACAAGATTCTTAATACTTTGCTCAAGACGAATAGTAGTATTACCATGTTGGGTTTGGGTGTCCTTCATCTCCTTCTCAAGCTTGGATATCGTCTCCTTGAGCGGGTCAATAATGGAGGACATCTGGGTGCGGTTGGTTTGTTCCAACTTCTCGCTGCGTATGTCTAGGAGTTTTTGGGTAGTGTTGGTAAGTTCCGCTTGAAGAAACTTGATTTGTTCCGCCAATTTCTCATCAGCTTGTTGGCGAGTAGCCTCGTTCTTGTCTTTCTCGTACTTGAGTTCGAGTTCTTTTTGTGAGAGAAGAAGTTTGGCTTCTTGTACTTTTGTTTGTTCTTCGCTCAACGCTTGCTCGGCACTAGTAAGTTGTTGACGAGCATGAGTAAGTTGTTGGCGCATAAGCCAATATACTAACGATCCTACTGCTACTGCCAGGAGAATTCCGATAATAGATGCAATTATAATTTCCATAGTCTAATTATTAAAAATGGAGCGAATACGTTCGCTCCATTTTTATGCGTTTGATGAATTACTTTCTTGGAGCAGAAACATAGGTTGGATAGAATACTTGCTTGAGACTATCCGCTATATTATGGTGATTCTTAAGTATCACATTCGCTGGGAAATAGCACTCGCCAGTAATACCAGGAATGCTACGATTCAGACGCAACTGACGGCAAATCTCGTTGCCCTCGTTCCAAGCCGCAGCCATCTTAGGATTACCCATATGGTATGGTGCCATACCGATATATACGCGGCATTTATCCGTAGCATGTTGCGCCCACCA
>JAEIGA010008879.1_pt1 | contig 15206 bp, 15 predicted proteins | sample 9270691 | NCBI WGS metagenome assembly JAEIGA01 (sample SAMN17057246, study PRJNA624740) | gut metagenome | biome: biome; isolation source: fecal sample | host: Bos grunniens | place: China: Xizang | collected 2019
AAAGCTCTTTTAATCTTTCTCCCCAGCTACGAAGCCAGTTTAAGTTCTGCATCATTATTCTGTGGCGAGAACGGCAGGAATTGTATCAACGAATCGATGCTCGTGTGGCCCAAATGATGGAAGAGGGCTTGCCCCAAGAGGTTGCTTCCTTAGTGGCTTGTGGCTACAAGGAAGAAGACCCAGGAATGCAGGCCATTGGTTATCGTGAGTTTCTTTCCAACCAAGAGTTTATGCTGGTGGCACAAAAGATGAAATCTCCAATAGCTTTTGATTCCTTTCAGGAACATTGCTCTTCAGTGGATTTTCATTCCATACAGGAAATGATTTGTCGCAATAGTCGCCGTTATGCCAAGCGTCAGTACACCTATTTCCATGGAATACCTCATGCTACCTATTTTCATGCCCAAGATGAGGCAGCGGTACAGGAGCATATCGGAAAGTTCTTGGAATCATCTTTCCCCCTATTGACGTAATCAAATTTTTAGTAGATAATAAATACAGTTTTCATTAAGGAGAGCCATCGTGCCTTGCGGAAAAAAGAGAAAGCGTCAGAAGATTGCTACACATAAACGTAAGAAGAAGCTGAGAAGAAATCGGCATAAGAGCAAGTAACTCGGTTTGAGTCTTGTTCTGGGGGTAACCCATTTTATGTGTTTTCAATTTATGACTGTGCCAATGAAAAAGACCGTAGCTTTTGTTGTTATTTGACACAAACTGCGGTCTTTTTTGTCATATGAAAACAAATCATTGCATCGGAGTTGCACTACGATTTTACCAAATATAACGTCGCCAGCTGACATTAAAAATCTTGATAAAAAAGAATTGTTGCAGTTGGCACAAGAGATACGAAAAACTATTATTGATGTGGTGGGCAAAAATGGAGGCCACCTTGCCAGTAATCTTGGTGTGGTGGAATTAACCATTGCCTTGCACCGCGTATTCGAAAGTCCTAAAGATGTCTTTGTGTGGGATGTAAGCCACCAAAGTTATACTCATAAATTGCTCACTGGGCGCTATTCTTCTTTCCATACCCTTCGAAAAAAGGGTGGTATGGCTGGTTTTACCAAGCGTTCTGAAAGTCCCCATGATTTGTTTGATATAGGTCATTCCTCTACCTCTGTGTCCTCTGGTTTAGGATTGTTGATTGGTCGCAGTCTCCAAAATCAAGAGGGAAAGGTGGTAGCAATTATTGGAGATGGTGCCTTGACAGGTGGTATGGCTATGGAAGCCTTGTCCCATGCGGGGCAGCTTTCAAAGAATTTGATTGTGGTCTTGAACGACAATCAAATGTCCATCAGTCAAAACACTGGTTCCTTGTCCCGCCATTTAAGCCGTCTTACCATGACCTCATCTTATCAGTCCTTCCGTTTTGGTATTGATCGCTTTGTAGACAAGATGCCTGTGTTAGGGAAGGTGTGTTCTAAGTTCATTTTTAGATTTAAGCGTTCTCTGAAAGCACTGCTCTTTCCTACCAATCTTTTTGTGGATTTAGGATTTGAATACGTTGGTCCTCTCAATGGCCATAATGTGGCGGAGCTAGAGGAAATTTTTCGGAAGGTGCAAAAGCTCAATCGGCCAGTAGTGGTTCACGTTGTAACTAAAAAGGGACGGGGTTATAGCTTTGCAGAAAATGACCCAGCCACCTTCCATGGAATTGGCCCCTTCTGTACTTCCGATGGTACCGTAGAGAAATTCGATACCCTCAGTTACACAGAAGCTTTTTCCAATGCCCTACTGAGTTTGGCAGAGAAGGATGAGCGGATTGTAGCCATTACTGCTGCCATGTCCAAGGGAACTGGCCTTGCTCCATTTTCCCGCAAATATCCTAGTCGTTTCTTTGATGTGGGAATTGCAGAGCAACATGGAGTAACTTTTGCTGGTGGCCTTTCTGTTGCGGGGCTGGTACCTGTTGTTGCAATTTATTCCACCTTTATGCAGCGGGCCATGGATCAGCTGATTCATGACATAGCCATTCCTGCCACTCCTGCTGTATTCGTTCTCGACCGGGCTGGTGTGGTTCCTGATGATGGTGAAACCCACCAAGGAGCCTTTGACATAGCCCTGATTCGTTCTGTACCAAATATGATTATGATGGCACCTGCCTCTGCACGGGAAATTCAGCTCTTTTTAGAGTGGGCAGTAAATCGAAAGGCTCCTGTAGTACTCCGTCACCCCAAAACCTCCTGCCCCTCAGAGCAAGGAGCCTTTGCCCAACCAGTGGAAGAGGGGCGTGGTGTTTTGTTGCGCTGTCACGATGTGGTGGCTTCAGAAAGTGCCAGTTTGCCAGATACCCAGGCTCCCTTGCTGATTGTTTGTACTGGTGGTATTTTTTCAGAAGCCTTGGCTACAGCTCGTAATCTGGTACTGCATAATATTTTGGTAGACATATACAATCTGCGGTTTATCAAGCCCATAAACAAGGAATTTTTCTTGCAGACAGTGGCTCCCTACCAGGCAGTGCTTTTTGTGGAGGATGGTGTCTTACATGGTGGTATCAGTGAGGTTTTAGAAAGCTTGGTAATCCACCAGTTCCCAGAAAAAGCTACCTCCATTCATGCCCTTCCTGACCGCTTCTTGTCGGTGGGTAAGCGAAATGAGATTTTAGAGGATTGCGGTCTTGATGCTCATTCCTTGGCTAAAAGTGCCCAAGAATTGATGGAGAGGATTTCTACCCATGGTTGATGGTGGTGGCCCAGGTGCTGTCAGAAGCACTTCCAAAGTTCGTATTATGGGGATTGTGAATGTAACCCCCGATTCCTTTTGGCAGGAAAGTCGTGCTTTGGGCCACCAAGGAGCTGAATTAGCTCTAAAACTAGTAGAGGAAGGGGCAGACATCCTTGATTTAGGTGCTGAATCAAGTAGACCTGGTTCACAGTACGTGGCGGCAGAAGAAGAGATTTGTCGTCTGCTTCCTGTCATAGAAGAAATTCGCCGTCACAGTTCCATCCCCCTTTCCATTGACACCCGAAAAAAAGTTGTTATGGAAGCTGCTTGGCAACAGGGAGCTTCTATTATAAATGATATTTCCGCCTTGGAAGATGATCCTGAGCTTGGTATTTTTGCCGCACAAAAGGGCTTATCCGTGATTCTCATGCACAAGCAGGGAATTCCTTCCACAATGCAAGATAATCCCCTCGGTGATACAGCCTTGTATCAAGTTAATGAATATTTACAGCAGCGGGTACAAGTGGCCTTGTCTTTAGGCATAGAGTCGGATAAAATATGGTTGGATCCTGGAATCGGCTTTGGAAAGAATTTTCAGGCCAACAAGATTCTTGTTACAGAATGTGGTACACTCTGTGGTGGAAGGTATCCTGTGGTAATGGGGGTGTCCCGTAAGTCCTTTGTAGCCCAAATGATCGGCAGGGATTCCTCTCCAGAAGACAGGCTTGCAGGAACCTTGGCTACAAATATGATGGCTGTGATGGCGGGTGCTTCTGTTTTACGAGTGCATGATGTGGCCGCCACACGAGATATGCTTTTGGTGTTGGAGAATTTGAAAAGTGAACGGATTGGTGGCATTAGCTAACATCTACGATTACATTCGGCCGGTAATAGACATTTGTCTTTTAACCTTCATCCTGTACAAGGCTTATGAAGTGCTGGTAAAGACAAATGGTTTGCAATTGCTGAAGGTTATTATTATTTTGGGTGTGGCCTACGCTTTTGCCACCTTATTGCAGTTGTCTCTGCTCTTGTGGATTCTCAGTGAGTTGACTCCCAGTCTTTTGGTGGGTTTTTTCGTGGTATTCCAGCCTGAAGTTCGTAAAATGATTCTCCGCCTTGGTCAGACTGAATGGCGTCCTAGCAAGAAGAAAAAACACATGTATGTGGATTCCGTTTTGACCTCTGCTGAAGAACTCTCTCAGCGGCGACGAGGAATGTTGGTGGTGTTCGCTGGAAAAACCGACATTCAGGGAGTCATCGATTCTGGTACCGTTATTAATGCCTTGGTAACCTCATCCCTGTTAAGTACGATTTTTGAGTTCGACACAAAGCTCCACGATGGAGCCGTAGTTATTCGTGGTGGTCGAATTATTTCTGCAGGCTGCTTTTTGCCCGTATCGGAGCAATACGACATTGAAAAAACCTTTGGTACCCGCCACCGTGCCGCCTTGGGACTTTCCGAGCAAACTGATGCCATCATTCTGGTGGTTTCAGAAGAAACGGGAGCCTTGAGTGTAGCCTGTGAATCTCGCTTGTATTATGACCTTTCTCTGGAACAGGTGCGAAAGATGCTAGAAGATCACCTGGAGCTTTCTGATGAAAACTTCACATCCATGGAGGATGAGGCGAAAACTGCCACCATGGAACAGCGGAAGGAGGAAATGCATGAAAATTCATGAGTTCTACAAGATTTTCAGAAGAAATTGGCCAGTAAAACTAGTTTGCTTTGTATTGGCTGTTTTTATCTATTTTTTCTATCGTCATGCTACTATCCAGAAAGAAACCAAGGTGGTACCTTTGAATGTTTCTTCCCAGGGAATCACGCTACCTGCTCAGAATATACCAAGCTATGTTAAAGTGTCTCTCAAGGGGAGACCAGAAGATCTTGCCCGAATTACTGAAAAAAATATTTCTGCTGTGATAAATCTTGACTATCACACCGAGGAAGGCAAATTCAAGGTGCCCGTGGACATCCGCCTTGCACCAGAGATTATGGGGATTGAGCCGCTAGAAGTAACTGTAGACAAGAGTTTTTTGGAAATAAATGTTGCTAAAAAAGATAGAAAGCAACTTCCTGTAGAAGCTGAGATTCAAGGAACTCCAGCTGCAGGATATGAGATTACTGACATTGCTGTATCTCCTTCTACCATTGGTGTTTCTGGTGCAAAGTCCATTATTGATGCCATGGTGGAAGTATCTACTGATGAAATTTCTGTGGATGAAAAACGAACATCATTTTCTCAGAACATAGGCATTCATCATGATAGTCAGCTGATTTCCTACGATAATAAAACAGTAACAGTTACCGTAACTATTCAACCCATTACCTCTAGTCGTCGCTTTGTTGACCAAACTATTTATTTATATGGTGTAAATCCCTTGTTTGAAGCCAAGGCTGACCCAGAGCGAATCACCTTTACCCTCACGGGAAACCAAAATCAGCTGGAGGCCTTTGTGCCAGAGCTTCATACCGTTCGGATGAATTGTTCTGCAATCACGAAGCCTGGTACCTATGAAGTGCCCATAGAGGTGGTGTTGCCGAACGGAATCAGATTGGTATCTCAAAGTGATAGAACTGCACGGGTTTCCTTAGTTCCAATCGAAGAGGAAGAGAAGGAAGCTGTCGTAGAGGAAGAGATAGAAGCTGTCGAAGCGGAAGAAGGAGCTGCCGTAGAAGAAAAAGCTGAAGTTGAAGAAGGAAGGGAAGCTGAAACGGAAGCGGTCGTTGCTGAAGAAACTGAATCTCCAACTGAAGAGACAACTGACTCTGAAACAGGAACGGAAACGGAGACCAGTGAAAAATCTATCCAGGTAAATGAGGATGATTCTCTACCAGCTACAGAGGAAACTCCTGTTACCAGTGCAGAAGAACCATGATTTTCCTCTTTTTGACTCCTCTTTTGCCGATATTTAAAAAAGAATTATGATTGTGGGAATTGGAGTTGATATAGTCCAAATTGATCGGTTTATTCCTTGGACAGAGAATCAAGCCCTGGTACAACGTTTTTTTTCAGAAGGGGAACTACAGAGTCTTGAGAATAGGGCTGATTTGGCTCAAGGATTGGCTGTTCGCTTTGCGGCAAAGGAAGCTTTTGGAAAGGCTCTTGGAACAGGACTGCGGAATATGGTGCTGAAGGACATTCAAGTTCAGCAGGATGAACTGGGAAGGCCTTTTTTACATCTTTGTGGTTCTGCAAAAAAAATATTTCAAGAATCGGGCGCTACTACTGCCCATATATCTTTAAGTCATGATGGAAATTACGGCATTGCCTATGTGGTGTTGGAAGGGCGTGCTTCGGAGGAAAAAATATGCTGAGACCAAGCAAAAAAAATACTAATACTGGAAAGAAACCAGCTATTTCTTTTTATACAAAAGAAAAAATGACCTGTACTGTCTGTCGCAAAGCCTTTCCCCGGGAAGAAATGTTAAGTGGTAGCGGTCGTATGATTGCAGGTGAATTGACTGATGAGCTACATCGTATTTTTGAACCATCTGCAAAATTCGGTCAGATTTATCCTTTGATTTATTCCGTAGGTGCTTGTCCTAATTGTCACACTGCCTTGTTCTGGAACGACTTTAAACCTCTTTCTTCTGCCGAAGCTGAAGAAATTCTTGATGGTGAAGAGAGTCGTCACAAAAAGGTTGAAACAATTTTTCCTCATTACAACTTGAATCGGGAACGAACTGTTTTTGATGGGGCTGCCATGTATTATCTTGCCCTGTTGACCTATGAGGATATGCCTAAGAGTTTTTCTCCCACCATTAAAAAAGGAATTATTTCCTTGCGATTGGCTTGGCTCTGTGGGTACCTTCACAAATTAATGCCTGACAGAAATTATGACTATGTTCAGCAGGTGTTTTACCGAAAGGCATTGTTCTTCTATCCTTTGGCCTTGGAATATGAAACTGGCCGTATAGAAAGCATTACTGGTGTGGCAAACTTTGGCCCAGATATAGATAAGAACTACGGCTACGATGGCGTGATCTATCTTTCTGGCTTGCTTGAATATAAGTATGGTCAGCGAGATGATATTCCCGCTCGTTTGAAAAAGCTCGATGAAAATAAACGTGCCATTGCTCGAATCTTTGGTTTAGGTAAATCTACCAAGGAAAAGCCTGGTCCTTTGTTGGAGCATTCTCGAAACTTGTACGATAATTTGACCAAGGAGCTCAAAGAGGCTTCTGAAATCGATTTTATTGATGACGACGATGAGTAGCCACCTATGAGCCAGCCGTTAGTATCTGTAGATGATCCATCTTGCAAGCCAGTTTCCCAAAAGGTGCATCCCCGGGAGGAAGGCCAAAATAACACAGTTCCTTCTGGAAAAAATATCCATCTGACCATTTCCTACGACGGCACCCATTTTTGTGGTTGGCAGAGGCAGGATAAGGCTGCTGCTGGTAAGCCAGTGCGTACCGTGCAGGGAGAACTGGAAAAGGCCTTGGAAAAGCTTGCCAAGGAGCCAGTGCAGCTCATTGGTTCTGGTCGCACTGATTCTGGAGTTCATGCCTATGGTCAGGCTGCAAACTTTTATTCTCCCATTGCCTCTATGCCAGCAGAAAGCTATATTCCTGCCTTGAATAGTATTTTGCCCAAGGACATTCGAGTGCTGAAAGCACGATTGGCAGAGCCTGACTTTCATTCACGGTTTTCAGCCATTTCACGAACATATCGCTACTTTTTGTATCCAGAAGCCACCCCACCAGCCCACCTCATGCCCTACGTGTGGCCCCTCCGCCGTGGCCCCAATCTTAAAACTTTAAATGAAATGGCAGCCTGTCTCCAAGGTGAGCTAGACTGCACCACCTTTGCTGCAGCGGGAGATGTAAGCCCCTCCAAGTTTCGCTATCTTGAGTCAGCAGTTTTTTATCCTGAAGGTCAGCAGATAGTGTTTGAAATTTCTGCCAACGCCTTTTTGTGGAAGATGGTTCGCTCCATTGTAGGCTCCTTAATTTACTATGAGGCTCAGGGAAAGGATGCAGGATTTTTTAGGGAAATCTTGGAAAAAAAAGATAGAAGTCTTGCAGGACCCACAGCTCCTCCCCAGGGACTCTTTCTGTGGAATGTGAGCTTTTCTGGCCAGCGTCGTCATTAACTTTTTATTTATAAAAGATTTACAGGATCCACATCGATTTCAATGTACACCTTCTGGGGGCCTTTGTATCCTTGGGTAAAGCCGTGGCAAAGATGGTGGAGGGGAGCCATGTCTTTTGCCCGTAAAAGGACCTGCCAGCGGTAATTTGCCGCCACCATGGCTAGAGGGCACTCTGAGGGGCCCATTACATCTACCAATAAGCTCTTTTTTTCAATTTCCTGGGAAAAGATGTGGGCGGCACCAAAGGCAGCCTTTTGTGCTTCATCTTGATTTGCCGAGCGAAACACCAGCCGCACCAAGCGAGCAAAGGGTGGAAAGCCTAAGATTTCTCGTTGCTGGATTTCCTGCTGATAAAATCCTTTGGTGTCTCCCTTGCAGGCATAGGCAATGGCTTCCCGCTGAGGGCTAAAGCTCTGGACAATAACCTTGCCGTCGGGAAAGAATCGTCCCGCTCGGCCTGCAACTTGGGTAATGAGGGAAAAAGTTCGTTCAGCTGAGCGAAAGTCTGGCATGTGGAGGCCTGTGTCTGCCATAACCACCCCCACCAGCTTTAAGTTGGGGAAATTCAATCCCTTGGCCACCATCTGGGTTCCTAACAATATGTCAATGTTGCCCTGACGAAAATCTTTGATTTTTTCTTGTAGCTCTCCCTTTTTGGTGATGCTATCGGTGTCGATGCGGCTGATTCGTGCCTGGGGGAATTTGGCTCGTGTTTCCGCTTCGATAAATTCTGTGCCAAAGCCAGAATATCCCACGTCCAAGGAGCCACATTGAGGACAAAGCTTTGGGGGCTCCATGGTCCAGCCACAATAATGACACCGTAATCGTCCCTGGGATTTGTGGTAGGTGAGGGCTACGGAGCAGTTTTTGCATTTAAGCTCGTAGCTACAGCTATTACAGCGGAAAAAGTGGGTAAAGCCTCGTCGATTCAAGAAGAGGATGGTTTGTCGGCCTTCCTTTAAGGTTTCCCGAATTTCCTGACAGAGCTGGGATGAAAGACAGCCTCCATCCTTGTTGCGGCTCAAGTCCACACAGGTAATGTCTGGCACCTTGCCACCTGCTAGTCGTGTAGTTAGGCTATGGCGATGGAATCGACCTGTTTCCATCAGATGCCAAGCTTCCACAGAAGGGGTAGCACTTCCCATTACCAAGGGAATTCCTGCTTGGCTGCACCGATACATAGCCACCTGTCGGGCATGGTAGCGGGGAGTGGAGCCAGATTTGTAGGAGCCGTCATGCTCCTCATCGATGATAATCAATCCCAAGTTTGGCACCGGGGCAAAGACAGCACTACGTACCCCAATGACTACGGTGGCCTCTTGACGGATGATTCGTGCCCATTCCTTTAACCGCTGGCTCGGGCTCAAGTTTGAGTGAAGGATGGCCACCGTATCACCGAACCGCCGCACCACAGATTCCACCACCTGATGGGTGAGGCTAATTTCTGGCACCAAATAAATGATTCCCTTCCCCTGTGCAAGGATTCTTTCTGCCACGGAAAGAAAAACTTCAGTCTTTCCTGTGCCAGTGGGACCATACAAGTAGTGAATGGGAGAACCTTGCTGTTTTTCTTCTGAGCTTGGAAGAAGGATGGCATCCACTGCCTCCTGTTGCTCTTGGGAAAGGGTACAGGGCTCAAATTCTAAGCCACCCTCGCTGAGGGAAAGACCTGGTCCCTCGGTTTCTCGCTTGCCAGAGGGAATCATGGTGGCAAGGGCTTCTCCCTGGGTACAAAAATAATAGTGAGCCATCCAGCGGGCAAGCTTCAGATGCTCCTGGGAAAACACTGGCTGGGAATCGAGAATCTTTTGGATGGGCTTTATCTTTTCTACAGGAACGGCAAGATTTTCTGGAAGGTTTTTGTGTAAAGCCACCACAAAGGCAGTCATTCGCCGATTCCCAAATCGTACCTCAACCCGCTTTCCCACTGCAATATCTGCTACCAATTCTGGAGGACAGCTATAGGTAAAGCTTTGCTGGAGGGGCACGTTTACCAAGGTTTCTAGATACAGTTGGTTTTCATTCTGATTTGTCATAGGTTTTTATCCTATTGGTGAAAGGCCCTGTCGTAGTCGGGATGGATTTGGGTCAGATGAGTTCTAAAGACCTTCAAGTCTTCCCAAGCAGGCCGCTTAAGATCCTGATTTCTCAGTAGGGCACTGGGATGATAGGTAGCCACTAGGGGAATGTTATTGTAACTGAGAATCTTTCCCCGCAATTGTCCAATACCTTGGCTTGTTTGCAGGAGATTTTGAATGGCAATCCGTCCCACCGCAAGAATCATGGCGGGTTTTAAGATAGCAATCTGGGCCTCAAGATAGGAACGGCAGGCATCGCTTTCCTCTGGCTCTGGGTCACGATTTTTAGGTGGACGACATTTGACGATGTTGGCAATATAGCAGTTTGTGTTGCGAGAAAGATTGATTGCTGCCAGCATTTTATCTAACAACTGGCCTGCCACCCCTACAAAGGGTAAACCCTGGGCATCTTCGTCGGCTCCTGGTCCCTCTCCAATTACTAAAACAGCAGGATTCAATACTCCAGTTCCTGGTACTGCTTGAGTTCGGCCCTTACAGAGCTTACATCGCTGGCATTGTCGAATTTGAGCTTCTAGTTTTGCTATGGCTTCCTGTCGGCGAGAGATTTCTTCTTGAGTTATAATTTGGTGCTGCCAGGTCTGAAGGGGTGACGCTGAAATAACTTCTTGACTTTCAACATGATTCAATTCCACCTGTTCTTGGGGTGCTTCTTGGTCATCAGTAAAATCAGGGACTTCTCCGTCATAGCTGGGGGAAGGGTAGCCTTGAGCCCAGGCAGAAATGATGCGAAGATTTGAATACAGGTGATTTTTCTCAGCAGCAGTCATTCTTTTGATGATATACCAAAGAGGGGCTTTATGCAAGAAAGAGCGGAACTATGAAAATAGTTGAAAAATTCACTATCCCTTGACATGTTTCTTCCTATACGTATAATAGATACGTAAATTTTTTGAAAAAGCATCTACGAATAAGGAGTTCCCATGTCAGGACATAGTAAATGGGCTACAATCAAACACGCAAAGGGCGCTGCAGACGCTAAGCGTGGTCAGTTGTTTACAAAATTCATCAAGGAAATCTCTATTGCTGCTCGTATGGGTGGTGGAGATCCTGCTGCTAATCCTCGGTTGCGCACCGCCATCCTCAAGGCTCGTGCTGCAAACATGCCCAAGGATAATATTGAGCGTGCTATTAAGAAGGGTACCGGAGAACTGGGTGGTGCCACTTATGAAGAGAAGTTGTATGAAGGATATGGACCAGGTGGAGTTGCCATCTTGGTTGAAGTTCTTACCGATAATAACAACCGTGCTGCTGCCAACGTTCGCAATATCTTCTCAAAGAGTGGCGGAAACTTGGGTGCTACAGGTTCTGTTGCTTATATGTTCAACCGCAAGGGTGTTATCGAGTATGACGCAGAAGTGGTAAATGAGGATGAGGTAATGGACGCAGCTTTGGAAGCTGGTGCAGATGACATTGTTACTGAAGATGGAATCATCACTGTTACTACAGATCCTACTACCTTTGAAAGTGTTTTGGAAGTATTGCAGGGTAAGGGCTATGAGTCCGTATCTGCTGAGGTAGCCATGGTTCCCGATATGTATTCTGCTGTTGACAATGAAACTGCCGCTAAGGTTCAGAAGCTTATCGATCGTCTTGAAGAGGATGACGACGTTCAGAACGTATACACTAACGCTGATTTCCCTGAGGGATTCGGTGCTGAGTAATTCAGCAAGCAAGGCCGGAGCCGATGGCTCCGGTTTTTTTATGTCTAAAAAAAAAGTACGCCGTGTGCTGGGCATTGATCCTGGCCTTGCTTCTACTGGGTATGGAATTGTAGATTTTTATAATAATCGGTATCACCTTGTAACCTATGGTGTTATTTCCACGGAAGCAGGGGAGCCCCATGGTCAGCGTCTTTTAAAGATTTATTCTCGTCTTGTGGCCCTTGTTCAGGAGTTTCAGCCTACGGAAGCTTCTATGGAGACCTTGTACTTTGCCAAAAATGTTTCTAGTGCCATGTCTGTAGCGGAGGCTCGAGGGGTGGTAACCCTCTGCCTTGCCCAGCATTGTGTTCCCTTAGGGGAATATACCCCCAACATCATCAAGCAGTCGGTAACAGGAGCTGGTTCTTCTGGTAAGGCTGGTGTTCAGGAGTTTGTGCGGCTGTTGCTAGGAATGGAGGTGGTACCAAAGCCCGACCACGCAGCCGACGCCCTTGCTGCTGCCATCACTCACATTAATTCGGTGAGGTGAGGTGGATTGTATGGCGATGGGCTATGGGTTTTCCCAGCCAGATACTACAAATAATTGTGACAAATATTTCCAATAATTGTCAGAGCTTTGTCTATATTGTTGTATGTCTTGTTCTGATAAATCAAATTCATAGTCATCGTTAAACAGAAGGTAGTTGAAAAAATGGTAAATAAATATTTCCATCTCATCTAATTCAGAAAAGACGATTTTTTTCAGCTCCTTCTTGTTTTGCAAAAAGAGGTATTCTTGTATTCCATAGTCTAAATCCCATAAGTAGTGATAAAACCGTTCGTCAAAGGTTGTGGGATCCTTTCGACTGTTGCCCAAAATCAACCATGGCCATATATCTAGTGCAAATTTGTCAATGGGTTCATCATAGCTGCCATAATTGAAAGAACCCTTGTTCCATTCGTTTGTTACGAGATTTCCCTTTCCATCAAAAACAGCCTCTTCACCAGTATCTTTTGTGTAAACCTGATTATCCTCTTCTCCTCTCATTTTGTGGATATTATTTTCATAGGTATTTCTCAGAACAAAATGAATTGCAGCCAGTCTGTTTTCAGGAATTTCGCTGTCCAAATTTATTCCCAATTCTGTAAGGCCATTCTGCAAATGTTCTGTCAAATTAGTGTTTGTGTGTGCATTCTCAAACACCGACAACACATTTTCACTTGAATATGCTGATGTAATTAATGAGGTTGCAATAAAAAAAACTCCCCAAAAACTTCTTCTCATTTTGCCTCCAAACTGTGTTTTTCATATTGTATTTCAATTCCTAGAAGCTGTCTAGCTAGACAGGTGATCGTGGCAGGTACAGATGGGATGCTATCTTTGGGAGGAATATCTAGTATCATCCTTTATATTACAATATGAAAGAAGCCCCACCTATCAATTTATTGCTGGTAGGTGGGGCAAATTTTGTATTAGGCCACGGTGATGGCCTCGGCATATTTAGATTCTTGGACGGTGCCGTTGTCACTCTTGTTTACGAAGAGGACTGTATAGGTTCCTGTTCCAAGGTCTGCTGGGAGCATAAAGTCAATCACGTTGGTACCATTTCTGGTGTATTTTGCCATTCGTGTTTGACTCTTGTCCTGTGCTACTAAAAATACCCCCTGGGTACTGTCGCTCAGGTCTGCCTTGATGTTGTTACCATGGATGCGTACGGCACCTCCGGGACTGGCAGAAAGGTCTGTGCTTTCTTGGGCATTTGCGTCCAGTAGGCAGACTTCTACAATCCTGGGGGCTGTCACCTTTTCGGGGGGAAGCAGCTTGTATTCAACTGCTGTGGTCATGGCCAGGGTTGCCCCGTCGGTCATTTCCACCACCACTTCGAATCGGTTATTTCCCAATCCTGGCTGGAAGGAAGTCTTGATGCTACCAGTGGTTCCAACGGCCTTTGCATAGATTCTGCAGAAGGGAAGTTCCACCACATAGCCACGAGCTACATACTTACACACCAAGGTGTTCAGGATGCTCAACATACTGAGGGCATCTGGCTCCGTAATGGTGGAGTTGTAGTCGCTGAATTCCTTTACCAGCTGTTCCTGGGAAAGGATTTGGTTACAATTGCTTTTAAAGCAATAGCCGTCCTTGTCTGTATCTTTCACAAGGAAATTCTTATAGGTTCTTATTTCTAACATAATTTTCTCCTTTGCCCTGTTAGATGGGCAGTGTATGAATTTCCGCAACTGTCTTTTTTGTGGTATCAGGCAAAAAGTTGCGGATTACTCCAAAATTCCTATTGACGGGAATAGTTGGTAGGAGATACAATTATGCATCGTTCTACAGTTGTATCTCCTTTAAGATACCGTGCTGTTTAGGCTCCCCATGAACACGCCAATGTTCACAGGGAGCTTTTTTGTCGTGTTTTCATTAACTTGTCTCCCTTGTCAGTGTTTTTGTTATATCGTATACCGCTTTCATTCCTGCAAGCAGTAGGATACTGGCTATCAAAGTGTTCATGCCCTTGGTAGTGGTATGAGTATTGATGGTAGTTTGTTTTGGATAAAGTGTTTTACTTCTAGTTCCCTTTGGCATAGGTTGCAGCTGTTCTATCAACAACTGGCCAAAGTATTCTGCTTCTTCTTCTGCTAGAGCGGATGCTTGGCAGTGTTGTCGTTTCCAGTGTCCTAGTTCATGGGCTATGGCTCTGTCTTGCTACCAAGGAGTTAGTGTGTCATCATACCAGATGAGGGTGGGCCCTTCTGGTTCATGCTGTAAAAGCCCCGGAGGCAAGGCACCCCCGAAGGCTTGAGAGAGTTGTTGTACTTCCTGTTCTGTAAGGGTGGAATAGGGTATCAGCTGTAAACTGAGGCTGCTTACTATATCCCGAATGGAGAGGGGGTTCATGGTTGAACATCCTGCTTCATTCAATAAGTGAGTTACTTGTTGTTTGATCTCATTGCATTTCTGTGCTGCCAACATTTGCTGTGGCCTCCTGTCTTGCATAGGCCAGCATCAGCATACGGGATAGTTCCGTAATCTGATCTCTGGTCATATCCATGGAACTGTCTGCCAGCAAGACTTTCAGTTCGTTGAACTGCATCTTGCGGGGCTGGGCTCCAAGCAAATAATCTACCGTGGTATGAAGCTCTGTGGCAATGTTTGCCAATGCTCCTCCCTTAGGCATCCGTGGGTCACTCTCCTTCATGTAGTAGGAGAAGGTAGACTCCTTGATTCCGCAAGCCATGCACAATGTTTTTTGGTTACAATTGTGCTGCTTCATCAACTCTTTCATCCTCCTTACAAATTCTTCTTTTTCTGTAGTCCTAGGCATTTCTTCCTCCAAAATTGACAGGGATGGTCAACAAACCGCTGTCTGGACGGCCAAGTACCGTCTCTTATTTTTTTCTGGTGCCAGACTCAAATGCCAGAGCCTAAATCACCATCCGTGATTTCTAGCATAATTCATTTTATGTGAACTGTCAAGTATTTTATGAATTTTAATTCATATTTATGAATTAAACTGAAGGAAAAATTCTTGGCTTTAGTTTTAAGTTCTAGATAGTGCTAGTTTCAAGTTCAAACTAGTACTAGTTTCAAGTTCCAGATAGTACTAGTTTTAAGTTCAAAGTAGTGCTAGTTTTAAGTTCTAGATAGTACTAGTTTTAAGTTCTAGATAGTACTAGTTTTAAGTTCTAGATAGTACTA
>JAEIGA010008880.1_pt1 | contig 15206 bp, 14 predicted proteins | sample 9270691 | NCBI WGS metagenome assembly JAEIGA01 (sample SAMN17057246, study PRJNA624740) | gut metagenome | biome: biome; isolation source: fecal sample | host: Bos grunniens | place: China: Xizang | collected 2019
TATAATGACCTTTTAAATAATAAAGATTATTTAGAAAAAGTATATGCGATAGGTGCAGATAAAGCAGAAAGACAAGCTAGAAAAACTTTAAGAAAAGTTTATAAAAAAGTCGGATTAATAGAAAGAAAATTCTTATAAATAAATGTTATAAAAAAGAGTTGAATATAATATTCAACTCTTTTTTTATTACAAATAAAAAGTTTCTAATGGTATAAGATAATTGAATTTTTTACTTCAATACACATATAACCATTGATTTTTTCACATAATATTTATGTATTATCTTTTTATAAAAAGGAAGTGAGGAATATTAAGTATAAAGAAGATAATAATATAGAAAATCAAAATACTATAAATATGAAAAATCTTGATAGGATTATGAATGAACTAAATTTATGCGAAATGACATCTGAAGATTTGGGTCTAATAAAAAGATACTTAGAAAGATTAATTTTAATAATTGAGAGAAGTAGAATTAGAGATTATATGATGTTAACAGATACTAAAAGAAGGTTATTTTTAATAAATTTTGTAGCTGGATTAGGAAAAGGATTTGGTCAGGCGATAGGTTTTACTCTATTAGCTGGAGTAGTACTTTATTTATTAAGTACATGGGTAGATTTACCTGTAATAGGAGAATTTATAGCAAAACTTATGAATATAGTAGATGAATATAGAAAGGGTAGATAGGTATGAATATAAATAAATACAAAGAAAAACTTTTAAAGGAAAAAGAAAATTTAACTGGTCTAATAAGTGAAATGAGAGATAATACTCTTTTTGGTAATACTACAAATCATACAAGTGAAAGATATACTTCAGGAGAATTATCAAGTTATGATAATCATCCAGGTGATATGGGTACAGAAGTATATATGCAAGACATGCAAAATAGTTTAACTAATCATGAAGAAGGTAGATTAAATAATGTTGAAGATGCATTATATAAGATAGAAAATGGTACTTATGGCATATGTGATGTTTGTCATCAAAAGATAGATGATGAGAGACTAGATATATTACCAGAGACTAATTTATGTTCACATTGTGCTAAGAATCAACCAGATTTACATTTAACATCTAAAGAAGAAAATCAGAGATTAATAAACAAAGGATATATGTTTTATGATGAAGTAGTTATAAAATTAAATGAAATGAATAAAATGCCTAAAGATGAATCAGATAGAGACTAGCCTTAAGAAAAGAGGTATATATCATGAAAAAAGTAGTCATTCAAATTTGTTTATCTTTACTGATAATTATAGGAGTATATATTTATAAATATAATAACAATAATGATTTGGAAACATTAAGTATAAGTAACGATATTATGAATGATTATGAGGATATAATAATAAAGAGTGGAAATGATGATGAAAAAATAATTGCATTAACTTTTGATGATGGACCAGATAAGGATTTTACACCACAGATTCTAGATATTTTAAAGAAAAATGATATTAAAGCTACATTCTTTGTTGTAGGAGAAAATGTAGGATGGAATCCAGAAATTTTGAAAAGACAGTATAAAGAAGGACATGAAATAGGCAATCATACATTTACTCATATAAATGTTTCTAAACGAAAATATGAAGATATATATAAAGAAATAAATGATACACAACAAGCTGTAAAAAAAGTAATCGGTGAAGAACCTAAATTATTTAGACCGCCTTATAGAGCAATCAGTAAAGATATGTGCAATATAATAAAGAAAAAAGATATGAATATTATTTTATGGTCTAATTTAGACCCAAGAGATTGGTCAAATCCTGGGGTTAATTATATAGTAGATACAATAACATCTAAAGTTCAAAATGGAACAATAATACTTTTACATGATTATAATAATTTGAGAAATAAAAAATCTCAAACTATACAAGCCTTAGAGATAGTTATACCTAAGTTAAAAGAAATGGGATACAAGTTTGTTACAGTATCAGAACTTATAGATCACTTAGATGACAAAGAACAAGCAATTAAAAAACAATAATATAAGCTTCCAATTAGGAGGCTTTTTTTTGTATAATATATAATATATAACTAGTTGGGAGGAAAATATATTGATATATGAATTAATAGTATTATTATTAATAGGTATAGATCAGGTATCAAAAATATTAGCATTAAAATATTTAAAAAATATAGGAAGCATACCTATAATACAAGATATGTTTCATCTTACATATGTAGAAAATAGAGGTGCAGCATTTGGGATGCTTCAAAATAATCAAATAATATTTATAATAGTTGCACTTTTAGCTTCTATATACGGATTATATTATTTACATACAAAAAAAGTAAATACACTTGGAAAAGTTTCTATATTACTTATAATATCTGGTGCATTAGGTAATCTAATAGATAGAGTAAGGTTAGGTTTTGTAGTTGATTATTTTGATTTTAGGATAATATGGGAATATGTATTTAATATAGCTGATATATTTGTAGTATTAGGTACAATACTTTTATGTATATATATATTATTTTATGAGGACAATAAAGAAAATCAGAAGTAGGTGTAGAAATGGATGAAATAAAAGAATTTTTAGTAATAGATGAAGAAGAAGGTGATAGATTAGATGTATATCTTTCACAACAGTTAGGAGATATGTCTAGAAGTTATATACAAAAAATAATAAAGGATAATAAAGTAACTGTTAATAATAAAATAGAAAAAGCTAAGTATATAGTAAAAGAAGATGATAAAATAACTATTGAAATACCAGCACCAAAATTATTAGAGGTTACTCCACAAGATATACCTATAGATATAGTATATGAAGATGATGATGTGCTTATTGTAAATAAACCGCAAGATATGGTTGTTCACCCTGCACCAGGAAATTATGAAGGTACATTAGTAAATGCAATTTTATATCACTGTAAAGATAATTTATCATCTATAAATGGAGTTATAAGACCAGGTATAGTTCATAGAATTGATAAGGATACATCAGGACTTTTAATGATAGCTAAAAATAACAATTCACATAATAGTTTAGCAGAGCAGTTAAAAGACCATTCAATTACAAGAGAGTATCAATTTATATGTCATGGTGTTGTAAAAGAAGATAAAATAACTGTTAATAAACCAATAGGAAGAAATCCTAAGGATAGATTAAAAATGGCTGTTGTAAAAGAAGGAAAAAATGCAATAACCCATTTTGAAGTTATTCAAAGATATGAAAACTTTACACATATGAAGGCTAGACTTGAGACAGGAAGAACTCATCAAATTAGAGTTCATGCACTTTCAATAAATCATCCACTTTTAGGAGATGAAGTATATGGACCTAAAAATAATAAATTTAAACTAAAAGGACAAACTTTACATGCTAAAAAGCTAGGATTTATACATCCTTCAACTAAAGAGTATGTAGAATTTGATTCAGAGTTACCAAAATATTTCAAAGATATATTAAATAAACTAAAATAATACTTGAAATATATAATAGATAAATATATAATGATTATAATAAACGTATACCTTTAAATGATACAGAGATATCATAAGGCAAGAAAAATACTATAATTGTATTTTTATTAAGCATGTTTGTATATACAGCTTCTTGTCTTATGATGAGAAGCTTTTTAAATTTTACTAAAATTACTAGGAGGTCACAAATGAAAGAAAAGGCCCAATTAATGGATGAAAAAGCAATTGGTAGAGCTATAACAAGAATAAGTCATGAAATAATAGAAAGAAACAAAGGTATAGAAGATGTTGTTTTAGTAGGAATAAAGACTAGAGGTGTTCCTATAGCAAATAGAATAAGTAAAAAAATAGAACAAATAGAAGGAAGTAAAATAAATACAGGACAAATAGATATAACTTTATATAGAGATGATTTAAAAGAAGTAAATGTAGATCCAGTTATAAACGGTTCTAACATAGATTTTAATATAAATGATAAAATAGTTATATTAGTTGATGATGTTTTGTATACAGGAAGAACAGTTAGAAGTGCATTAGATGCAGTTATAGATATAGGTAGACCTAAAGCTATACAACTTGCAGTTTTAGTTGATAGAGGTCATAGAGAATTACCTATAAGAGCTGATTATGTAGGAAAAAATGTACCAACATCAAAAGATGAAATAATATCAGTAAAATTATCAGAAACTGATGATCAAGATTCAGTAACAATAAACGAATAAAAGCATAAATTTATATAAATAAATATTGCCTTTTAATTCAGTACAGAGATGCTGAAAAAGGGAGAAGAATTTCTCCCTAAAAAATTATGGGAGGTTTTTTTATGAAAAAAACAGTATTATCATTACAACATTTATTAGCAATGTTTGGAGCTACAGTATTAGTTCCAATATTAACAGGATTTAACCCTTCAGTTGCAATCTTTTGTGCAGGGATAGGAACACTAATATTCCACTTATGTACAGGAGGTAAAGTACCAGTATTTTTAGGTTCAAGTTTTGCATTTATACCATTAATATTAGCAGTTAAAGAAGCCTTTAATGGAGATTTAGCTTACGCTCAAGGTGGTATAATGGTCGCAGGTCTAATTTATGTAATGTTATCATTTGTAATAAAATTTGTAGGTGTAGAAAAAATAAAAAAATATTTTCCACCTCAAGTAACAGGAGCAATGATAGCAGTCATAGGTCTTAATTTATTACCAACAGCATTTGATATGGCATCAAATAATATAATAATAGCAGGAATAACATTAGCTATAGCGCTTATTATAAATACTTTTGCTAAAGGATTTATAAAACAATTAGGAATATTAATAGCAGTTATAATCGGATATATACTAAGTTTAGCATTAGGATTAGTTGATATATCAGCTATATCACAAGCGAGTTTATTTGAAATACCAAAGTTCACACTACCAAAGTTTAGCGTAGAAGCTATAGTGATAATAGCACCAGTTGTTTTAGCGGTTTTCATGGAACATATAGGGGATATGACTACAAATGGTGCAGTAGTAGGTAAAAATTTCTTAGAAAACCCAGGTTTAAATAGAACTTTACTTGGAGATGGATTAGCTACAATAGTAGCAGGATTTTTGGGAGGACCAGCAAATACTACTTATGGAGAAAATACAGCAGTGCTTGCATTAACTAAAAATTATGATCCATCATTACTTAGAAGAACAGCTATATTTGCAATAGTTTTATCTTGTATAGGTAAGTTTGGAGGATTTTTACAAAGTATACCAAATGCAGTTATGGGTGGAATAAGTATATTATTATTCTCTATGATAACTTTAGTTGGTGTAAAAACTGTAAAAGATAGTGAATGTGTAAAGAATAAGAAAAACGTAATAGTAATAGCAACAATAATGATAATAGGTTTAGGTACTACTTACTTAAGCAATAAAGGAATAGTTATAGGTATACCAGTTACACAAGATGTAACAATAACAGGACTTAGTTTAGCGGCGATAGTAGGTATAATATTAAATATACTATTAAATAATACAAATAAGGATAGAAAAGAAGATAAAAAATTAGTTAATCCTAAAATAACAACTGCATAAAATAAATAAAATACCTAGATATAAGGTAGGTTGATACCTATATCTAGGTATTTTTATTTTTAAAAATATAATAAAATTCTATTACTAGATACTTTAAAAAGTAAAATATAAAAATAAAAATGCTATAAGAAATATAGTTATTTTAATAGATATATTAGAATTATATTAAGAATTATATTATTTATTAATGTTTTTATAATAATTAATTAAATAAAATTTCAAGAAATAATAAATAAAAAGTATAGACAATAATGAAAAAAGAATGTAAAATAAAATCCTATTATCGAACTAAAGATATTAAACTATAAAAAAAGTTCATAAAATATCGTAAGGAGAGAGACAATGAAGCTTAAAAAATTACTATCATTATCAACAGCTTTTTTATTATCAGCATCAGTATTAACAGGATGTGGATCAAATGATAAAACTTCTGATAATAAATCAGATATATCAGTAGGTATAGTATTAGGAGCTGGAAGTATAAACGACCAATCATTCAACCAAGCAACATGGGAAGGTTTACAAAAAGCTAAAGAAGACTTTGGAGTTGAAATAAAATACTTAGAATCAAAACAAGAAAGTGATTACATACAAAATATAGAAACTCTTATAGATGAAGAAACAGATTTAATAATAGGTGTTGGATATCAATTAAAAGATTCTATAGATGAATCAGCTAAAAATTATCCAGAACAAAAATTTGCAATATTAGATGAAACATATGATACAATAGCTGAAAATGTTGTTCCAGTTGTATTTAAAGAAGAAGAGGCTGCATACTTAGTTGGTGCAATAGCTGCAAAAATGACTGAAACTAATAAAGTTGGATTCATAGGAGGATTACCAGCACCATCAGTAGTTAGATATCAATATGGATATAAATATGGAGTTGAAAGTACTAATAAAGATGTTAAAGTATTAGAACAATATGTAAACTCATTTACAGATCAAGCAAAAGGAAAATCTGTAGCTAAACAAATGCAATCATCAGATGCAGATATAATATTAGCTGCTGCAGGTGATTCAGGAACAGGTTCTATAGAAGCAGCAAAAGAAGCTAATAAATACGCAATAGGTGTAGATAGAGATCAAAGTGATTTAGCACCAGAGAATGTATTAATTTCAGCTGTTAAAAAATTAAATGTTGCATCTTATGACTTAGCAAAGACTCTAGTAGAAGGAAACTTCAAAGGTGGAGCAGAAAAAGTATATGGTCTTAAAGAAGGTGGAGTTGGAATATCAGAAGATACTAAAAACTTAATACCACAAGACGTAATGGACTATATTAATAAAGAAACTGAAAAGATAAAAAATGGTGAAATAAAAATACCTAGAACTGAAGAAGAATATAATAAACTTGTAAAATAGATAAAAAATAGCTAATCTAATTAGATTAGCTATCTTTTTTTATATATTTTCTGATTTAACTTTTAATTTAGCTACTAACTCTTCTGTTGGAGTTACATAGATAGTGTGATTAGTTTCATAAATAACCATTCCAGGTTTTGCACCATTAGGTTTCTTTATATTTTTCTTTTTAGTATAATCAACTGGAACTTGAGATGATAATTTAGACCTACTAAAATATGCAGCAAGCATTGCACCTTCAAATATAGTTTCATCAGAAACTTCTTTTCCTTCTGTTTGTATAATAACATGAGAACCAGGTATATTTTTAGTATGCATCCAAATATCATCATTAGAAGCTACCTTTAATGTAAGGTGATCATTTTGTTTATTATTTTTTCCAACTAGAATTTTAAAGCCATCTGAACTTATAAACTCATGTGGTTTAGTTGTGAGTTTAATTTCTTTTTTACTATTAACCTTACCTCTTAAGTATCCAACTTTTGTAAGTTCTTCCCTTATATCTGTTAACTCAGCTATATTCTCACAGTTTTCTATACTAAGGAGAATATTTTCTAAGTAGATTACTTCTTCTTTAGTAATTTCCATTTGAGATGTAATTTCTTTTTTTGCAGTTTTCATTTTATTATACTTTTTAAAGTATTTTTGTGCATTTTCAGAAGGTGTAAGATTTTTATTTAAAGATATTTTTATGTTTTTGTATTCAGGGTCATAAAAATTAGAAACCTCAATACTTTCCATTCCTTTTTCTATCATATATATGTATGATGTAATTAGCTCACCCTTAACTTTATATATGTCTGCATTTTCAGAATCTATTAATTCTTTTTCTTGTTTATTTAGCTTATTATAAAGTCTATCTAGTTTTATAGAAATACTTTTTCTAAGATCTGAAGAACGTTGGTGTATTCTATCTTTAATATCTTTAGTTGCATAATAGTTTTCTAATATTTTAGACATACTATCATCATTTATAATGGATAAATGGCTAAATTGACTTAAGTTTATACAACTAAAATCTAAAACTTTATCAATGGATTCATCTATAACCATACTAGGATTATAAGTGTTATTGCTTATATCTCTAAATAAGTTATTAAATTCTGTGTAAACTTTATTTATATCATTAGAAGATATTTCATTAATTAAAGTATTTTCATCAACATTAGCTCTAAAGCATATTTCTTTTGCGATTACAGGGCTAATACCTAGGAATTTAGAATATATACCTTTAAAAATAGAACCATCAAAAGAATTTAATATACTAGTAAATAAATTAATATCTATATTATTAATAGGATTTAATTTATCTTGGGCAGGTGGTAAAATATAAGTTTGACCAGGTAATATTTGACGTACTCTACTTACACTAGGTGGAATTCTTTTTGCAGAATCTATGATTTTATTATCAAGTGAATGTGTAAGTATTATATTACTATGCCTTCCCATTATTTCGATTATAATATCTTTAGTTGTTTTTTCTTTTAATTCATCTAAAGACTCAACACTAATTTTTATTATTCTTTCAAAACCTACTTGAGATACACTTACTATATTTCCACCCTGAATATATTTTCTAAATAACATACAAAACATAGGAGCATTAATTGGATTTTCTTTTTTATAGTTGTTTGTTAAATAAACTCTAGGATTAGAAGCACTACAACTTAAAACTAATTTGAAATTTTCCTTATTATTTCTTATATGTAAAACAACTTCATCATTTTCAGGTTGATATACTTTATCTATTTTACCACCTAAAAGTTTGTTATTTAATTCATCTACTATAGAATGTATAACTAAACCATCTAAAGCCATAATATTTCTCCCTTCTATATAAACTTTTGATAAATTAATTATTACACAATATGCATATATTGTGAATAGGAGTATTTAATTATATATTTATAATTTCCTTTTATTATAAATATATTGTATAATTATAAGTTAGGAATTTAAATTTACGGGGAGGCTTAATTATGAAATTTTGGAAGTTACATGGAATAGGCAATGATTTCGTAGCTATAGATGGAAGGTTTGATAATAAAGATGCATCAGATTACTCAGATTATGCAAAAAATGTTTGTCATAGAAGATTTTCTGTAGGAGCAGATGGTTTACTTGTTGTTAAAAATTCTGATATATGTGATGTAGAAATGGTATATTACAATTCGGATGGTTCACGAGGTGAAATGTGCGGAAATGGATTAAGATGTTTTGTTAAGTTTGTTTATGATAATAATATAGTAAGAAAAGAAGAGTTTAGTGTAAATACTTTAGATGGAATAAAAAAGATAAAAATAAACCTTAAAGATGAAAGAATCGATACTATAAAAGTTAATATGGGAAATGGAAGTTTTTTATGTGAAGATATTCCAGCAATATCTTCAAATGAAATATTTATAGGTGAAAACATACAGGTATTAGATAGAGTATTTGAAGTAAATGCTATGCTTATGGGAGTTCCTCATGCTGTTATATTAGTTGATGATATAAGTTTAGAAGAAGTGTGTAAGTATGGTCCTTTAATAGAAAAAAATAAAATTTTTCCTAAAGGAACTAATGTAAATTTTGTGAAAATCGAAGATAATAATAATATTGTAGTTCGTACATGGGAAAGAGGTTGTGGATATACATTAGGATGTGGAACAGGAATGACAGCATCTGTAGTAATATGTAACTACTTAAATAAAGCAAGTAAAAGTGTGAATGTAAAATCTGAAGGTGGATGTGTAAAAATAGACATAGAAGATTTTGTATATATGACAGGTCCTGCTGTTAAAATATGTGAAGGAACTTTGGAGGTATAGTAAATGGCAATAAGTATGACAGGATTTGGAAGAGGAGAATATAAGGATGATAACTATCAGTTTATAGTTGAATGTAAGACTATAAATCATAAATATGCAGACATAAATATTCGTCTTCCAAGAAAATTATCATTTTTAGAAGATAAGACAAGAATATTAATAAAAGACTATGTAAAAAGAGGTAGGGTAGATTTATATATAAAGCTTGACTTACTAGGGAGTGAAGATGTAAACTTAAAATTTGATGAAGAGTTAGCAACTCAATATGTATCTATATTAAAGCAAATAAAAGATAAGTTTGATTTAGTAGATGATATAAGTGTAATGAATATTGCAAAGTTTCCTGATGTTATAAAAACTGAGGAAAAAGAAGATGATGAAGATAAATTATGGTCAATGTTAAAAATAGCTTTAGAAAATGCTTTACTTAAGTTAAAAGAAATGAGAAGTGAAGAAGGTAAAAAGTTAGCAGAAGATATACAAACTAGATGTAATCTTCTTAAAAATTATATTGAAGAGATTGAAAAATACTCATATAATGTTGTTATTGACTATAAAGAAAAGTTAAAAAATAGAATTAGTGATATGTTAGAAGACCCTAGCATAATAGATGAAAATAGATTAGCTCAAGAGGTAGCAATATACGCTGATAAAAGTAGTATAACTGAAGAAATAGTAAGATTTAAGAGTCATATAGAACAATTAAAAAATACTGTTATAAAAAATGAATCTATAGGAAGAAAAATAGATTTCTTAATTCAAGAAATGAATAGAGAAACAAATACTATAGGATCAAAATCTTCTGACTTAAATATAACTAATTTAGTTGTAGAAGTTAAAAGTGAGTTAGAAAAAATAAGAGAACAAATACAAAATATAGAATAATTATAAATTATTAATATATACTTAAGACATAATTATATTAACAAATAGAAAGGAAGATATTAATGCTTGATAGAAAAGGTCTATTGTTAGTTGTATCAGGTCCATCAGGAGCTGGAAAAGGTACGATATGCAAAGCTTTATTAAACAAAAATGATGATATAAAATTATCAGTGTCAGCTACAACAAGAAAACCAAGAAATGGAGAAGTTCATGGTGTTAATTACTTCTTTATAGAAAAAGAAGAATTTACTAAAATGATAGAAAATGGTGAATTTTTAGAGTATGCTCAAATATACGATAATTTCTATGGAACTCCAAAATCAGCTATAATAGAATGCTTAGAAAAAGGGCAAGATGTTATACTAGAAATAGAAATGCAAGGAGCAAGACAAATAAAAGAAGTTTACCCTGAAGGAGTATTTATATTTGTACTTCCACCATCATTAGAAGAATTAAAGAGTAGAATAGTAGGTAGAGGAACAGAAACTGTAGAAGAAATAGAAAAAAGATTTAGCTGTGCCTTTGAAGAGATAAACCAAATAGTTAATTATGATTACTTTATAATAAATGAAGATATAGAAAAATCAGTTAATGATGTAGAAGCAATAATATCTGCTGAAAAAAATAAAGTTACTAGATATAAAAATAACATAATAGATAAATTTAAGGAGGAACTATAAAATGTTAAAACCATCAATAAATGAAGTATTAGATAAGATAGACAACAGATACTATTTAGTTGGAACTGTTGCAAAGAGAGCAAGAGAAATAATAGACGGTGCAGAAACTTATGTTACAACTAAAAATAGAGATAACAATAAGCCAGTAACTATAGCTACTCAAGAAGTTGCTGATGATAAAATAACTTATAGAATATTAACTCAAGAAGAAATAGATAGAAAAGAAGAAGTTACAATAGAAGAACATATTACTGAAGAGGAGTAATTTATATGTTAAAGGATAAAACTGTTGTAATAGGAGTAAGTGGTGGTATAGCCGTATATAAGACTTTAGATGTTATTAGTAGGCTAAAAAAACTTGGTGTAAATGTAAATGTGATAATGACAAAGAGTGCAACAGAATTTGTAACACCATTATCATTTCAATCATTAAGCCAAAATTATGTAGTTTGTGATATGTTTGAAGATCCTAAAACTTGGGATGTAGAACATATATCTCTAGCTAAGAGAGCCGACTTATTTTTAATAGCACCAGCTACAGCAAATGTTATAGGTAAAATGGCAAATGGAATAGCAGACGATATGCTTACTACCACAGTTATGGCTACAAAAGCTAAGGTATTAATAGCTCCTGCTATGAATACTAATATGTTTGAAAATCCTATAGTACAAAGAAATATAACTACACTAAGAGAGTTAGGATATAATTTTGTTGAACCAGAAAGTGGAAGACTTGCTTGTGGTGATACAGGAAAAGGGAAATTAGCATCTCCAGAAACTATAGTTGAAGAAGTTGTTAAATTACTTTCAAAAGAACAAGATTTAAAAGGTAAAAGTATAGTAGTAACTGCTGGACCTACTGTTGAGAGTATAGACCCAATGAGATACATAACAAATAGATCTACTGGAAAAATGGGTTACTCAATAGCTAAAGAAGCTATAGAAAGAGGGGCAGATGTTACACTTATAACAGGACCTACAAATTTAACTCCACCACAAAATCTTAAGAAGCTAATTAAAATAGAATCTGCTAAACAAATGTATGAAGCTGTTTTAGAGAACTTAAGTGAAAATGATGTAGTTATAAAGAGTGCAGCAGTAGCTGATTACAAACCTAAACATTATTCTAATAAAAAAATAAAGAAATCTGAAGATGATTTATTTATAGAATTAGATAGAAATAAAGATATAGCTCAAGAAATAGGAAAAATAAAAGAAGATAAAATATTAGTAGGGTTTGCAGCTGAAACAAATGACCTTATAGAAAATGCAAGTCTTAAAATTAAAAAGAAAAATTTAGACTTTATAGTAGCTAATGATTTAACTAAAGAAGGTGCAGGTTTTGGTGTTGATACTAATATAGTTAAAATAATAGATAAAGAAGGCAATATTACAGAATATCCTAAAATGAAAAAAGAAGAAGTGGCTAATGTTATTTTAGATAAAATAAAATTGTTACTTAATGTATAAGCATCTATATTAATAGATGCTTATATTTTTACATAATAGGATATAATTTAACTAATATATAAATTGAAATAGAGGTTAAAATATGGAAAAATATGCGAAAGTCATTGTAAGAAGTAATACTTTCCACACTGATAACTTATTTACATATAAGATACCAGAATTTCTAGAAAATCATATATGTATTGGTCATAGAGTTTTAGTTCCATTTGGTAAAGGAAATAAACCTACAGAGGCTTTTGTATTTAAAATATGTGATACTTTAGAGGAAGATATAAGGACTAAAGAAATAGTTGACATATTAGATGAAGATCCGATTTTTAAACAAGAGGATTTAGAACTTGTAAATTGGATGAAAAATAGATATTTATGTACATATATTGATTGTATAAACTTAATATATCCCAAAGGATATAAGTTAAATAATTATAAGGTTATAAGTTTAAGTGATGAATTATTAAAATTAGAGCAAAATGAATTTGAAGATTTAATACTAAACTTAGATGAAATACAAAGAGATATAATACAAAAAATAGAAAAATCAAAAGGAAGCCTTAAAGTTGAAAAACTAAAAAAAATACCTAATATAAATTATATATTAGATAAAATGAGTAAAAAAAATTTAATACATTTAAAGTGGGAGTATAAAAATCATAAAAATGAAAAGAATTTGTTCTATATTTCTCTTTTATTACATTCTTGTGAAATTGATGAGTATATAAAAATAAATAAAATAAGCTTAGGTTCAAAACAAAAAGAAATAATTAGTTTTCTAAAAGAAAATAATAAAGTTGAATTAAATAATTTAATGTCTGTACTTAAGGCATCTAAGCAAAGTATATTATCATTACAAGATAAAAACTTAATAAAAATTTATGTAGAAGATTACTATAGAAATCCAGAAAGTAGTTATACACTAGAACAAAAAGAAATAAATCTAAATAAAGAGCAACAAATGGCGTGTGATAAAGTTATATCAGAAATGTTTGATGAACATAAGAAACCATATATGATACATGGTGTAACTGGAAGTGGAAAAACTGAAGTATATATGGAAATTATAGATTATGCTTTAAAACAAGGATTAGATAGTATAGTACTAGTTCCTGAAATCGCCTTAACGCCTCAAACTATAACTAGATTTAAAAATAGGTTTGGAGATATAGTTGGTGTATTTCATAGTCAATTATCAGAAGGACAAAAGCATGATGTTTATAAAGCTATTAAATCTGGCAATATAAGAATATTAATAGGTGCAAGATCAGCTTTATTTGCACCATTTAATAGTTTAGGAGTTATAATAATTGATGAGTTTCATGAAACTTCTTATAAATCAGAAAAAAATCCTAAGTTTAGTGCAATCGAAGTTGCAAAATTTATTTCAAGTAAAAATAATGTATCTTTAGTATTAGGTTCAGCAACTCCATCTATAGATGAATATTATAAAGCTAAAAATGGAGAATATAATCTTATTGAGATAAATCAAAGAGCTAATAAAAATCCGCTTCCTAAAATTGAAGTAGTAGATATGAAAGAAGAATTAAATAAAGGTAATAAAAGTATATTTAGTTATAAACTTCAAGAACAAATAAAAAATACAGTTAAAAATAATAATCAAGTAATATTATTTTTAAATAGAAGAGGATATGCAAGTTTTGTATCTTGTAGAAGTTGTGGATATGTATTTCAATGTGAAAATTGTGATATATCACTTACCTATCATAAGGGTAAAAATATAGGAAGATGCCATTATTGTGGTTATGAAAAAGAGATACCTAAAGAATGTCCAGAGTGTAGTAGTACCTATGTTAAACCTTTTGGTGTAGGTACACAAAAAATAGAAGAAGAGCTAAAAATAATTTTTCCAGAACTTAAGATATTAAGAATGGATAAAGATACAACTTCAAAAAAAGGTTCACTTGAGGAAATATTAAATAAATTTAAAAATAAAGAAGCAGATATATTAATTGGAACACAAATGCTGAGTAAAGGTTTAGATTTTGATAATGTAACTTTAGTTGGAATACTGTCAGCAGATATGATATTAAATTTCCCTGATTTTAAAAGTTTTGAAACAACCTTCCAATTAATAACACAAGTTTCTGGTCGTGCAGGAAGATCTGATAAAGAAGGAAATGTTATTCTTCAAACTTATGACACAGATCACTATTCAATAAGAAGAGCTATTAATTATGATTTTGAAGGATTTTATGAAGATGAAATAAAAATAAGAAAAGTATTTGGATACGCTCCGTTTAATAATATGATAAGTGTAGTTGTAAGTGGAGAAAATGAAAAATTAGTAAAGAAAAATATTCAAAATATGTATGATTCTATAGTATATTTACTAAAAGGTAGAGGAATAAATGATTTTGAATTTATATTAGGTCCAAATCCTTGTTCAATATCTAAGATAAATCAAAACTATAGATGGCAAATATTATTTAAAGATGATAATATTGAAATTAATTTATTAAAAGGTATAATAA
>JAEIGA010008881.1_pt1 | contig 15204 bp, 21 predicted proteins | sample 9270691 | NCBI WGS metagenome assembly JAEIGA01 (sample SAMN17057246, study PRJNA624740) | gut metagenome | biome: biome; isolation source: fecal sample | host: Bos grunniens | place: China: Xizang | collected 2019
AAGGTTTACCACGTCTAAAGTCATCATTGTCCATACAAGGTAAATCATCATGCACAAGCGAATATGAGTGAATCATCTCAAGCGCTACGGCAAACTTAACGGCATCGGTACTTTTGCCACCAAAAAGTTTATAAAACTCAATCAAAAGTGCGGGTCTTATACGCTTACCGCCATCAATGCAACTGTATTTCATTGCTTCAACAATGATTTTATATTTATCACTATCGGCAGTAATAGCATTATTAAGCTCAGCATTTAGCAAATCGGCGTAATAATTTAATACACCATTAATTTTTGACATTTAAAGTGCCTCCGATTCGTTTAAGAGCCTTATTTGCAGTTTTGCACCTTCAAGACAAGCATTACACTTCTTTGTAAGTTCAACACCCTTTGTAAATAATTCAATTGATTCATCAAGGGTACATTCGCCACTTTCAAGTCGGGCAACTACCTGTTCAAGTTCTGAAAGGGTCTGTTCAAAATTTATTTTATCAGACATAGTATTCTCCTATTATTCGTTATCTTTATCAACCACAATACAGTTTGCAACACCATCTCTAAAGCGAAGTGAAATCCTATCGTCGTTTGATAATTGATTGACACTTTTAATAATTTCAGTATTCTTTTGGGCAATAGCAAAACCGCGTGATAAAACCTTAAGCGGACTTATTGCGTCAAGTTTTAAGGTTAATTTTTCAAGTTTATTTGAATTGTCAATATACACTGAATTATAAGCGTTTGTAAGTCTTTCTGATAAACGGTCAATGGTTAGAGACTTATCGTCAACAATTGTATTAGGATTTAATAAATAAACACATTGACGGCATTTGTTTAAAGATGCCTCAGCTCTTGTGGTATAAATTTCTGCCGAATTTTTAATTCGTGAAAGCAGAGTATTTACCCTACCCTTAATTTCTGAAATATCAGGTACTGCTATTTCTGCAGCAGCCGACGGTGTTGGTGCGCGCAAATCGGCAACAAAATCAGATATTGAAAAATCGGTCTCGTGACCAACCGCCGAAATTATAGGTACGGGCGATTCATAAATTTTACGTGCCAAAGTTTCGTCGTTAAAAGCCCAAAGGTCCTCTGCAGAACCACCGCCACGACCGATGATAATTACGTCAATATCATCACGCTCGTATAGTGAATCAAGTGCATTAATCATAGATGGTGCTGCATCATTACCTTGAACCAATACGGGGCACATAACAATCTCACATATTGGAAATCTACGAGAAATTACGTTAATGATATCTCGGTATGCCGCACCTGTATCGGACGTAACAACCGCAACTCTTTTAGGAAACTTTGGTAATGCGCGTTTTGTTTCGGGTGCAAATAAACCTTCTTTTTCAAGTTTCTCCTTAATTATCCTAAACTGTTCGGCCAAATCGCCTTTTCCAGCCTCAACCATATTGTCAATATAAAACTGATATTGACCGTCTTTTTCATAGAGAGAAACACGACCGGTACATACAACTTGCATACCGTCTTGTGGCACAAATTTTAAGCCAACTGCGCTACCTCTAAACATAACGCATTTAATAAGCGCATCTTTATCTTTTAAAGAAAAATAAAGATGACCACTACTGTAATGATTTTTGAAGTTTGAAATTTCACCGCTTACGCTGACAAAACTTAAACGGCTATCGCCCTCAATAAGCGAGCGAACATAAGAATTTAGTTGCCTAACAGTTAAAACCGACGGCATAAACTAACCCTCGTTTCTTATAATTGAACCAATTATACCATTTACAAAAGCAGCATCATTTTCGGTCGAATATTTTTTAGCGAGTTCAACCGCCTCGTTTGCTGAAACACTATCAGGTATATCATCAACAAATAAAATCTCATAAAGTGCCAAGCGTAAAATAGCCAAAGATACCCGTGAAATTCTATTAATATCCCATTTTTTAGTGTTGTCGCTAATTTTTGAATCAAGTAAATCAACGTTTTCATAAACACCCTTAAAAGTGTTAATAGTATAATCATCGGTTTCAAAATCCCTAAGTTCAACTGCTAACTCTAAAATTTCGTCAACAGTTTCTTCTTTAAAGCATTTTTCGAATATTAGTATAAAAGCTTGTTCTCTTGCCTGTTTACGTGTAAGCATAATACACCATCTTTCTAAAATCTTATTGTAATATTATATACTAAATAATTTGCATTTGCAAGAATTATTGCATAAAATATGCATAAATGCAAAAATATATACTTGTAAAATGTCAAAATTATTGTTATAATGTTGTTTGAAATAAAATCTAGGAGGGTTTTAGTATGGCTTTAGGTTTTCACAAAAGTCTTTTTGGTTATAATTGCGAAGAAGTAACCGAATACGTACATAAGACTATCACCTCTAATCAGGAAATTCAAAATTCTTTAAACAACAAAATTAAAGATGCTAATATCGAGATTGATAAATTAAAAAGTTTAATTTCAGATATGAATACTGAGAAAGCTCAAATTGAAGAGCAACTCGCATACTATCAGGCAAAATATGAAGAAATTAAAATTTTAAGCGAAAATATTGGTAAACTTTATTTAGTAGCTCAGACCAACGCAAACGCAATTATTGATGCTGCTGAGAAATCTAAGGATGCTACATATACCGAAATCGATAACAACCTTGCAGTTATTGATTCAACTAATGAGTCCCTTAACGAAATGAAGACACGCATTAATGAACTTACTGCCGAGTTCTGTAACCGCGTTGATGAACTTAATGGCTCACTGCTTAAAACAAAGTTACTTATTGAGAATGCTACTGCAGATTCTGCAGCAAGCAAAGAAGAATACGATACCGTATTTAACAGTTTAACAAAGTAATGAAAGAATTTTACCTTAACACTAAAGATATCGCCGATTGGAAAGATTCTGTAAAGGTAGGCGATAAAATTTATTTATCTGGTACCGTATATACTGCTCGTGATGCGGCACATAAACGAATCATTGAATTACTGGATAATAACCAAAAATTGCCATTTGAACTTAAAAACAGTATAATTTACTATTGCGGACCAACACCAACTCCTGACAATTTTGCTATTGGAAGCTGCGGTCCTACTACTTCCTGCAGAATGGATAGCTTTGCTCCTACATTATACAACCTTGGTGTTTCAGCAACTATTGGTAAGGGTGAGCGCAGCAATGAAGTTTGCAAATCAATCGCCCGCAACAACGCCCTATATTTATGTGCTATCGGCGGCGCGGGCGCTCTTTATGCTAATTCAGTAACCGATTGTAAAGTAATCGCTTTTGATGACCTAGGCTGTGAATCAATTAAAAAACTCGAATTGAATAACTTTCCACTTATTGTTGGCATTGATGCTTCTGGTGACAATTTATTTTAAATAAATAAAAGGCTATGTGAAAATTTCACATAGCCTTTTTTAGTAACCGAATTAAAATTAAGCGTAAATTGCAATAATGTTCGCAACAATTGCAAGTACAAAAAATGCAATTGCAAAATACTTTGTCCACTTAGCAAGTAGAACATCAGCAGTACGAGCCTGATTTTTTGAAAGGAATGTATCAGCACCACCGGAAATAGCGCCGTTAATACCACGGCGATGACCCTTCTGTAAAACAACAACAGCAATAATAACTATTGAGATTATTATTACGGCAATTCCTATAATTATTTCTAAAGCTCCCATCAAGAACTCCTCCTATATTTGATTAGATACAAGTGATATAATACCACACACTTACAAAATATGCAAGTTTTATTTTTCACAATTACACGAACTTTGGTGCAATTTTTCAATTTTTAGGGTTTTATCGACTTCAGATTTGATAAAATCAAGCCTTTTTAGCAATTCTATCGAAACGTTATCGCCATAAAAAGCATCGGTAATACCTCTAAAATCGGCAACGTGTAAAGCGCTGCGAAGTATACCATCGGCTAAAAATACGTCGCTTTCGGGTTCAATATGAATAATAGTAATTGAACTGTTGTCTATATAATATAGGCACCTGCCTAAAATTTCGCCCTTTTCATCGGCAATTACACAACCTGAATTTTCATTATAATCAAATCCCGTTTCTTTAAACAGAATTTCAAGTTTTTCATTATTGTTAACAGGTAGTACGTTAATCATATTACTGCTCCTTAGAAGAACTGATTGAAGTTAAGCGATGTAATTCCTTTTCATTTAAATTACGCCACTTACCTTGTCCGAGCATACCGAGTTTTACGCCGGCGATTTCTGTACGTTTAAGGCGTAAAACTTCAAGTTTAACCGCTTCACACATACGTCTGATTTGACGATTTCTGCCCTCGTGAATTATAAAAATAAGCACAGTTCTATCGGGCTTTCTCTCGGCAACAAAAACATCACAAGGTAATGTTTTGACGCCGTCAAGAACAATACCTGTAGACATTTTAACGATTTTTTCATCGTCCACCTCGCCCGCAACGGTTACACGATAGGTCTTGTTAACGTGGCTTGACGGATGGGTTAATTTATTTGCAAAATCGCCATCGTTGGTCATAAACAAAAGACCTTCTGAATTCTTATCAAGGCGACCAACTGGAAAAAGTTTTTGAGGTATATCTTTTATCAAATCGGCAACACATTTGCGGTCCTTTTCGTCACTCATTGTTGTAACAAAACCACGGGGTTTGTGCAACATTATGTAAACCTTTTCAGTAGTCGCAATAACAGGCTTACCCTTTACGGTAACCTTGTCTCTTTTAGGATCAATTGAGTCGCCGATATGTGCGACATGGCCATTGACCTTAACCTTTCCTGCAGCGATTAATTCCTCGGCTTTACGGCGAGATGCCACACCACATATTGATAAATGTTTTTGTAATCTAATTTTATTTGATTTCATTAAAAACTCCTAATTAAATTTAAAAATTCATTTAAAATATCTTTAAAATTTTTATTTTTTTGCTCTGCTTTTACCGAGTTTTCAGCAAAAATAGCAGTTGTACTTAACAGTTTTCCATTACAGTAAATATTTGCACTACCGACAATTTCTCCTTTATTAATCGGTGCAAAAACAAAATTGGGCAGATTAATTTCATATGTTATTTTATCATTACAAGATAGCGGACAAATAACCGCACGTGCAGCAATTTTGATATGCTGATCTTCTCTGTTTAAAACCTTTAATTTATTTGGCAAAATTAAATCAACAGTCTCTTCACGCGAGTTTTCAAAACCGTAATTAAGTAAATTTATATGGTCTTGCCAATCGTTTTTATCATTAAGCGTAACGGCAATTAAGGTGATATTTCCCCTTTTAGCAGCCGATACAAGACACCTGCCCGAACGCTTGGTAAAACCAGTTTTTACACCAATTGCACCATCATACATCTTAAGCAGTTTATTATGATTGGTAAGCGTTCTGTAATATGGCGGATTTCCGTAACAAAGTTTAGCACTTTTACTTGAAACGGCATTAAAAAAAGCTTCATTTTTTAGAGCGTACGCAGTAAGACATGCCATATCGTAAGCGGTAGAATAGTGCTTTTCGTCATCAAGTCCCGACGGTGTTACAAAATTAGTGTTTTTAAGACCAAGCAGTTTTGCTTTTGAATTCATTTTTTCGGCAAAACTTTCGAGACTGTCACAAAGGCTAAGTGCGACGGTATTTGCAGCATCATTACCCGACGCCAGCATCAGTCCGTACAATAAATCGTTGTAAGTAACTGTATCACCGGCAAGTAAACCCATTGAGGAACCCTCAACCCTCACCATTTCTTCAGTAACGTTTATTTGCTTTTCCGGTGTGTTTTCCTCGGCTAGAAGAAGCCCTGTCATAATTTTTGTTGTGCTTGCCATGGGCAGACGCTCGTTCATATTATATGAGTAAATAACACAAAGCGTATCTGCATTTATAAGTACAGCCGACTGTGCAGATGTAGACACAGCAGCAGTCGGCACGGAAAATATAATCGAAAATATAATTACAGTGAATAAAATTACGACTTTTTTCAAAGAATCACTCCAAAACCATAATAGTAAATTATATTTTGAAATGCTTCTTTCTATTCATTAACGATTTTTAAAAATATCTCTTATTTTCTCTATCATTTCAGGAGTCATAGCAATTGCACGTTCGACAGCTGAAACATCACTGTACAAAGGTAAAAGTTTAACGTTATCACCGGTAATCGCAATAAATGCAATCGGAGATATGCTAACCCCGGCACCGCCGCCACCAATTACGCCTTTTTTGTCGTCCTTAGGCATTTCAGTAGCGCCAGTGGCTAAACCGTAACTTAACTTAGAAACGGGTATTATGGTTGAATTTCCTGCAACAACCGGTGTACCAATAATTGTATCAGCATTAACCATTGCACGAAGTTTATCCATTACCGAATCCATAATATTTTTTATGTTGTTATCGCTCATAAAACTCACACTCCGTATTTAGTATTTATGAAATCATTAAATTTATAACTATTCTTCTTCAGTTTCGCCCAAATGCTCAACTTCTAACTGCTCAGCTAAATCGGGCGTATTGGCATTTTCATTAGGCAACTGCGGCAACTCACTTAAATCACTAATTTGGAAGCAACGCAAGAAATGCTTTGTAGTACCGTAAAGAAGCGGTCTGCCGGGAAGTTCAAGTCTGCCGCGCTCTTCAATGAGTTCCTTTTCGGTAAGTGTTGTAATAACCGCCGAACAGTCAACACCTCTCACCTGTTCTATAAACGCTTTTGTAACAGGTTGATTATATGCCACAACTGCAAGTACTTCGAGTGCTGCCTGAGACAAGGGCGTTTTTCTTTTAATATCAAACGCTTTTTTAATATATTCTGCGTATTTTTTCTTAGTTGAAAGTTGATATGTATTTTCAAGAGTCAATAATTCAAGTGAAGTCGACTCAAGCTTTTTAGAGAGTTCTTTAGCAGCATTTTGAATTTCTAATGGCTCAATTTCAAAGGTTTGCGCAAGACGTTGAATACTAATCGGCTCACCGCTTGCAAATAAAACAGCTTCTAATCCTAATACTAATTCATTAAATTCCACTGTTATTTTTCTCCTTAATTAATTTAATCTCTGCTTGTTCACCTTCACCACTCACTGCTATACGATTAGCCTTACAAAGTTCAAGCACGGCTAAAAAAGTAGCAACAAGTTCTGACCTGCTTTTTGCGGTCGAATAGAGTTTGCCCAAGCGTTGCGGACCACGTTTAAAGAGATTGCGCATAACGTAAACAATCTTTGTAGATACCGCTACGATTTTTTTAGCAACAATTCTTGTAAATGCCGTTGTTGGTGGCGGTAGTTTGCGCTGACCGCGTCCTACAGCAGATATGTAAGCATCAAATATAACCTCTTTTTCGTGTGTCAGACCATAGGTTTTAGGTAATTCAACCTTTAACTGCTCTCTGACAAACTTATCGAAACCACCTGTCTGTTCACCGAGCATTGCCGCAATTCTACGGCAGGTCTGATACTCAATAAGTTCACCACAGAACTCGTCCTTAAGCCTTTCGTACTCCTCATGCTTAGGTAACAGCTTGGCCGTCTTAAGATAGATAAGCCTCGACGCCATCTCTAAAAATTCACTGGCAATATCGGCATCATTACGCTGCATAATTTCAATCTGCTCTAGGTACTGCTCAATTAGAACTGATAGTTTGATGTCATAAATATTCAATTTATTTCTGGCAATAAGTTGTAGAAGCAAATCGAGCGGACCCTCAAAGTCATCCAACTTATACAGAAAATTGTTTTCCATAAATTTACACCTATCCGAAAATTAAATTAAAAGGCAGACTTGCCACAACATCAATACCGTAAAAAACGTATCCCGACAAAAAACGGATTGGTTTATCTAAAACACCCGTAACCATCATTATTAAAAGAATTAAACTGCAATATCTTTCATACTGCATGAGTTTAAAGTAGATTCTATCAGGGAAAATTGCAGCCAAAATCTTTGAACCGTCAAGCGGCGGTATCGGTATTAAGTTAAATACAGCAAGTGTGGTGCTAATCGAAGCGACGTAGTTAAAAACATCCGCAACGTAATACAAAAAAGTAACCTGACAATAAAAACCTATATAGAGAAAAACATAACAAATAATCAATGACACAAATGCTAAAAGTATGTTTGATAGTGGACCTGCTAAAGCAGTAATGGCCATATCTCTTTTAGGTTTTTTAAAATAACCCATGTGTACAGGAACAGCATTTGCCCAACCAAAGCCAAAGAACATAATAGCCGCGGCACCTATCCAATCAATGTGGGCAAACGGATTAAGGGTTAACCTGCCCATATTTCTTGCCGTGGGATCGCCTAATTTTGTAGCCACAAATGCATGGGCTAGTTCATGTACTGGCAAAATAAGAAAAATTACAAGTAAAGAAGAAATTGTATATAAAATAATTTCGATAAAATTAAGTTCACCAAGTATCGCATCGTATAACAAATATACCACTCCAATCTAATTTATTATTATATACTATTATAACATAAAATACAAGAAAAAGCTCGCGAATTTCGCAAGCTTAATAAATAGTTAAATATCTATTATTGACAAAACCTGTAATTCCATTATAATCTACCGAACTCCAACCGTTATTTGTTGAATAAACAGTAACCACAGAGCCATTTGGTATTCTTCCTATAACCGCTGAATTTACAGTCGGTGAACTTCTAATATTTAGATTTCTACCATTAGTAGACACCATACCGTACTGCATACCATTTGGAGACATAAAAGGTATACCAAAATAATCGGCTAGAGAAAGCACCACATTACGTGCTATTGCATCAATATTGTTCTTTATCCAGTTGGCATCCTCTTCATTATCGTGATACGCAAATTCAATAAGCACACTTGGTGCCCTTGTACGCGAAACTTCACCGAGCGAAGTTGTAGGTATTGCTCGCACTCTATCAGGCAATGGATAAATCATTTTAAGATTATTCGCTATTATTTCTGCCGCCCGTCTGCCGTTTGCGCTGCTTGGATAAAAATAAACCTCACTACCCCTAACCTGTCCAGAACTGCTGCCGCCTGCAGCATTTGAATGTAGTGCAAGATGCAGGCCGTAATTACCAGAATTTGATGCGATAATTGATGAAGCTGCCGTCATATCAGGCGTATTTCTCGTGTAAGATATTCCTGTTGCATTAAGGTATGGTACCATCGCATCGGCAATTAAATTCATATAATATTCTTCGTTTCCGCCATTAACGTATGGATTAAATTCTTGGGTTGACGGACTTAAGTATATTCTTGGCATAAAAACACCCCTTACTGCACATTTTATGCAGAAAAGGGGTGTTACGTTAATCTGTTTTACCAAGTCCGGATTTTTTTATTTCTTTTTTTACAACCGAACTAAACCAACAGTATAGCACTTCGCCAAGTTCTTGATAAATCGGGTCGCCGTCGTGCGCACAAAGCATAGCAAAGGTTTGTCCCATACGTCTTTCAACATCAATTTTTCTGCGATATGCTAAATAGTAAAATGAAAATGCACCTGTATCACTACATGTTTTATAAAGTTCTGGTGCATTGTTCTTAAGATAATCTAAAAAACATTTTTCGGCAATACCTGACGCAGAATCATCAAAACAAAATTCATCAAGGGTTACAGAAACGGTAAAGGATAATAAAAATTGTCTTTGAATAAGCATTTCAGAATCGGTTGTATCATCTGCAAAGGCAGTATTAACCGATTCACAAAACTTAACGGCAATATTTTTACCAAGATTTTTGGCCGCAGCAATATCAGCCTGTGTTAAAACAGGCTCACCTGATGCATTAGCATTTTTAATTTGTTGCGATGGTTTATTGCCGGCAATTTTTATATCTTTATCATCAAACACTCTACTCACCCTTTTGCGCAATAATTTGTTTAAGTGCTTCGGCTAACTGTGCCGGACAAGAAGTTTGTTTAAAACCACATGTAATACCTTCAAGTTTATCAATAACGTCATGTATTTCCATACCCTTGACAAGACTTGATATACCCTTAAGGTTACCATTGCAACCACCATAAAAAGATACGTCTTCTATAAGATTTTCATCAGTTAATTTAATTGTTATGCTTCTTGAACAAACACCCTTAGGGGTATATGTAAACTCCATATTATTTCCTTTCAAAAGTGACTTCACTTAATTTTGATTTCATATACCTACTGACATCGTCAAAGGTATCTCTAAAATAGCATACACCCATAGGATGTGTACATTCGCCTTCATTGCCTGTGCAACGGCTAAACATAATTGGGCCACAAATAAGTTCAATAACCTGCAACAACGTAATATTATCGGGGGTTTTTGCTAAAACGTAGCCGCCCTTTGAACCCTTAAACGACTTAACAATATTGCCTTGTGCAAGTTTGTTAAGAATCTTTAATGAATATCTCAAAGTAACACCTGTTTTGTCAGCTATTGATGCGGCATCTAAACGACCATCGCAATCGGCAAGACATGACACTATACGTATAGCATAGTCTGCTTCGCTATTTAAAAACATTTTAATTACCTATCCTTAAACTTGTTACTGCGAACAGGATGACGCAATTTACGCAAAGCTTTAGCCTCAATCTGTCTAATACGCTCACGTGTAACATTAAATTCCATGCCAACCTCTTCAAGAGTGTGGCATCTGCCATCATGTAATCCAAAGCGTAAACGAATAACCTGTTCTTCTCTGGGGGTAAGAGTCTTTAAAACACTATCAATATCCTCATTAGTAATAGTTTTTAGCGCAGCCTCATCAGGTGCTAAAGCCTCTTCATCGCGTATAAAGTCCATAAGTCGGCTATCTTCCTCAGGACCAATAGGTGTTTCCATAGAAACAGGCTCCTGAGCAACACGCATAATCTCTCTAACACGCTCAACGGACAAATTCATTTTCTCAGCTATAACCTCTTCACTTGGCTCATAACCATTTTCGTGCAAAAGTTGACTCTGTATTTTCTTTAATCTATTAATTGTTTCAACCATATGAACCGGAATTCTGATAGTACGAGCCTGGTCTGCAATAGCACGGGTGATTGCCTGTCTTATCCACCAAGTAGCATATGTGGAAAATTTAAAGCCTTTTGTGTAGTCGAACTTATCAACAGCCTTAATAAGACCAACGTTACCTTCTTGAATAAGGTCAAGAAAATACATACCACGTCCAACATACTTTTTTGCAATGCTTACTACAAGACGAAGGTTAGCCTCTGTAAGACGCTTTTTCGCATTTTCGTCGCCGTCAGAAATTTTAACGGCAAGTTCAATTTCTTCATCGGACGACAAAAGCGGAACACGTCCAATTTCACGAAGATAAACTTTAACTGGATCGTCAAGAGAAATCATATCGAAGTTCATATCATCTTCAATACTATCGATATCCATTTCTTCAAGTTTTAAATCCTCGTCGGTAGGCTCACTATCAAAATCAAGTAGCGGCGGCTCTGCAAATAATTCCGCCATATCTTCAGGAGCGTTTTCAAGTTCATCAAGTGACGTATCCTTCATTTGTTCCAATTCGTTTTCAATAACATCGCCGTCTTTAACAATGTTCTTGTCATTTTCAAGGCCTTCCATAATTTTTTTCATTCCCTATTCTCCTTTTTTATGTTTCTGATATTGCGCATATGTTCTAACCATTCATCATTGGTCATATCCCGATTTTGCTTACTTGCATTAAGTATATTCTGCTTTAATATACCCGCAACACAATCCTTTAATACTTCTTTTTGGTTTTTTTCAGCCTTCGCGCTGTTTTGAAGCATTGTTATATATCCCATCTCGGAAGCGTTAAATTCTTCGCCAAAAAGCGAAATGTCGACCTGCTTGCCCGAATTCATAGCGTTAATTAAAACCGAATATATCTTGCGATTAAGATTAGTAACCATCTGTTCGGGTTTTAAAAGTTCATACGCAGTTTCAAATAAGTTTGGATGTTGTAAAAGCACCGCTAAAAAATTTTCTTCCGCAGCAACTGCCGACACATTATTACGCCGTTCAGGATTAACGTCTCTTTTATCAAACTTTGGCGCAACAATCTCTTTAATTTCTTTGCGGTAGGTAGAGCGGATATTCTTTTTTCTGATTTCTTCAATCTTATGTATTAGTGCTGTTTTGCTGACACCATATTTTTCAGAAAGTCTACCAACATACATATCAACTGCAATTGCATCATCAACACTAGCCAACAATTCTGACGCCGCATTAAGATATTTAAGGCGCCCTTCATCACCAGTTAAATCAATACCTTCTGCTGCTTTGATAAGGCGATATTCAATCTCACCCGTAGCGCCTTCAAGCAGTTTTCTAAATCGTCCTGCCCCGTGCTTTTTAATATATTCATCGGGGTCTTTACATTCAGGTAATACTAAAACTCTAATAGGGATATTAATATCCTTCATAGTTTGTAAAGCACGCATAACTGCTTTTTGGCCTGCAGCATCTGAGTCAAGTGTAACAATAATTTCCTTAGTGTATCTGCTGAGTAGGCGCGCTTGTTCTTCAGTAAATGCTGTGCCCAAAGGTGCAACGGTATTGGTAAAACCGGCTTGATGAAGTGAAATAACATCCATATTACCCTCAACAAGAATTATATTATCTGCACAATCGTTTTTAGCAAGATTAATACCAAATAAATTTTGACTTTTTTTATAAACCAGTGTATCTGATGTATTTATATACTTTGCAGATTTTTCTTCACCCGGACGTGCTCGTCCACTAAAGGCAATGACATTACCACGCAAGTTAATAACCGGAAACATAAGTCTGTTTCTGAATCGGTCGTAATATCTTCCCGTGTTGGCACTTTTTGAAATTACGTTTGCCTGCTCCATCTCCCACTCAGAAAAACCTAGGCCTTTAAGATATTTGAGCAGTGCGTCCCAACTGTCAGGCGCGGCGCCAAGTCCAAAACGTTTAATTGTACCCGGAGTCAAACCTCTATCTGTATAATAATCATAAGCCCACTTACCGTTTGGTGACATTAAGTAATTATTATAAAAACGAGCGGTTTCACGATTTATATTAAGTATTGTGTTCTTTAATTTTTGTATTGAATCGTCATATCCGTTTTCGGGAATAGTTACACCCGAGCGTTCTGCCAATAGCTTTACTGCCTCAATATAATCAAGGTTTTCTATTGTTTTAGTAAAGGTAAAAATATCACCGCCAACACCACAACCGAAACAGTAGAATGAACCATTTTCAGGATAAACGGTAAAAGATGGTGTCTTTTCGTTGTGAAATGGACAAAGTCCCTTTAAATTTTTTCCCGCACGCTTTAAAGATACGTATGGAGAGATAACTGACTCAATATCGTTTCGGTATTTGATTTCTAATATTACTTCTTCCGGTATTGCCAATTTAACCCCTCCTTTAAATTATAAATTCCAAGATTTTGGTATGTAAATATTTGAATAAGTAAGAATAGCAAAATGGTCGGTCATACCTGAAATGTAATCAACCACCGCACGCTCTACACCTTCGTTTTTGCAAATTTGTGCATATTCTCCCGTTAATTTTTCGGGATGCGCAATGAAGTAATCATATAAGCCCTTAATTATGCCTAAAACCTTGCTCTCTTCGCTTTTTGCCTGAGGATTTAAATATACAGACTTATATAGGTATTCGTGCAGCATATCGTAATATTTGAATGTTTCGTCATCCATTACGATATCATCGGTACTGTTTTTGACAACCGACATAACCATACTGTTAATCCGCTCGCTCTTACTTTTGCCGAGAAAATCGGTTGCAGATTTTGGTAAATCGTTTTCGGTAATAATGCCCGCACGAACGGCATCGTCAATATCATGATTTATGTAGGCAATTCGGTCGGCAAAACGAATTATTCTACCCTCTAACGTAAATGAATCTTGACCGCGTGTGTGACAAAGAATACCGTCTAAAACCTCTTTAGTAAGGTTAAGACCCTCACCTTTTTTCTCAATGGAGGTACAAACCCTAACGCTCTGTTCAAAATGGGTAAAACCAAAACTCGCAAGTTCTTGCAAAGCACGCTCGCCCGCGTGACCAAAAGGTGTATGACCAAGGTCATGACCTAACGCAATGGCTTCGGTTAAATCCTCATTAAGCTTTAACGCACGGGCTATTGTACGTGCAATCTGTGCCACCTCAAGCGTATGTGTAAGACGGGTTCTGTAATGATCAGATTCGGGGGCTAAAAAGACCTGTGTTTTATGCTTAAGACGTCTAAAAGCCTTTGAATGAATAATACGATCACGGTCTCTTTGAAAATCGGTACGTAGTTCACATTTAGGCTCGTCCAACTTACGTCCGAGCGTATTAACACTTAAAGTTGCCTTATCCGATAAAAAAGATTTTTCATGGGATTCAATCTGTTCTCTGATATTCATTACAACACCCCTTTACTTAATATATTCGTCAAAATTCGCTCAAAACCTTTTTTTAATTTATCTTTATTGGGAAAAACTGTAAATTAATCTGTTTTGCTGAAAGATTACCGAAGAAAACATCTATAAGTTTATCATTTAATTTTGAAAACTCACTACTGTCAATATAAAATGATATTTTAATTGCATTCTCAAAAATAGTATCTAAAATAACCGCACCGCACTCTTCAAGCAACTTTTTAAGTTTGTCATACTGAGAATAATCGCAGTTAATATCGGCAACGCTACACTCAACCATTTGTGAAATATCGGCATTGTCAGCCGCCAAAATTGCGGCAGATGAATAGGCTCTTACGAGTCCCCCTGTGCCAAGCAAAATACCGCCAAAATAACGTGTTACAACAATTGCAACATTTTTAAGTTCTCTACCCACAATTACGTCTAAAACGGGCTTACCTGCCGTACCATGTGGCTCACCATCATCAGAAAATCGAACTAAATTATTATCGTTTAAAATATAGGCATATACGTTGTGACGGGCATCCCAATATTTAGCCTTCATTTCGTTAATGAAATTGGTTGCTTCTTCTTCGGTTTCAACATGTTTAATAGTTGCTATAAAACGAGAACGCTTTTCGGTTAATTCGGCAACGTTTTGCCCAATTATCGTTTTAAAAGATAACAATTTGTTCACCTCCAAAATAAAGAAAACCGCAACCATTCGGTTACGGTATACTTTAGAAAATTATTTGTCTTGCAAACCAAAACGCTTGTTGAATCTATCAACACGTCCGCCTGTGTCTACAAGTTTCTGTCTACCTGTAAAGAACGGATGACATTTAGAGCAGATATCAAGATGTATATCGTTTTTAGTTGAGCTTG
>JAEIGA010008882.1_pt1 | contig 15204 bp, 2 predicted proteins | sample 9270691 | NCBI WGS metagenome assembly JAEIGA01 (sample SAMN17057246, study PRJNA624740) | gut metagenome | biome: biome; isolation source: fecal sample | host: Bos grunniens | place: China: Xizang | collected 2019
TATCCCTGTGGAAGACTATTGCGCTCAGTATCGCGAAGAGGGTCGTGGAGTATATGAATATACACTCAACCTTCCTATAGAAGTGAAACGCGAACTTTGGCGCGTGTTAGACGAGCATATTGCAGAGGGTATTCGTCTCCCTTACGACTATTATCACCGCGGTTGTGCTACCACCTGTGTAGATTTTCTAAAAGAAGCATTAGGTGCTACCAAAATTGTTTATGATGAATCATTGTATGACCAAGCTTTTAATTCACGAAAGATTTGGATTGATGGAACACAACGAGCATTATGGGTACGCTTTATTGCATTGTTTATAGCTGGAGGCGAAACAAGTGTCCCATTGTATGGCGACAAACAATTGATTATCCCTACCGATTTAGTTCATGCATGGCAACAGGCTACAGTTAATGGTAAACCATTGTTGGCAAGTGAACCAAATATATTGGTTGAGGGCGAGCCCAAAGTATCAGATGGTTGGTTTACGCCAATGGTAATGGCAATCATCTTGCTCATATTATCCATTCCTAACCTCTTGTGGAAACGCCCCTATTTTGACTGGTTGATGTTGGCAGCGCAGACCCTTATAGGTTGCTTTATGACCTATTTGATTTGCTTCTCCGACCTTTGTTGTACAGATTGGAATTGGCTGATTATACCATTTAATCCATTGCCTGCTATCTGTTGGAAATGGCGCAAGTATTGGGCATTGCCATATGCAGGGATATTAACAATATGGTGCATCGCTATGGCATTCATGACTCTTTGGGGACATGTGTTAGTGGATTGGAGTCATATTGCAATGGTTGTAGCATGGATAATAGTTATTGTCCATCAAATTGATACGAAAATAATGCGCAACATGCGCATCTAACATAATAACGCGGCTATACCGCATACAACGCTCGCTGTGCGAGTCAAATAGTATATTAAAGGGATATAAAGATATGAAAAAAATGTTTTCTAAAATGTTTCAAATGTCATTGTTCAATCACATTTTGCGATTGGCAATAGTTGTGCTATGTTTGTCGTACTCCGTTGCTGCTCTTGCAGGTGGTAGTCAGGACTATTATAGTGCCGTACAAGTTACTATTACTGGTGGAGGTAAGGTATATGTGAAACCTGAAGGAAGTAATTCTGAAACCCAATTAACAAGCAATGGAGTTGTTGCAGGAAAAAAAACCGAGTCGTGGGGTATGGGTGGATCTGATCCAGGTTCTTCTAAAAATCATAATTATACATTACGTGCAGATGCGTCTGGTACTAACTATTATTTTAGCGCATGGAAGGATGGTAACGAAATTAAATCGCAAAACCCATATTCTTTTACTATTGCGTCAACTTCATATAGGGAAGAACAAGACGCAAAAAATATGCCTAAAGAAATCCAGGCAATCTTCAATCCTTATATATCTATTAGTGACAAAATAAACTTTATTGTATATCCGAATGGTATTGATATCGTCAAATTTGATATTAAGGATATATATAAGCGCGAGAGTTTAACTCTTACGCTTAAAGGGGATGATGCAGATAAATTCCTTCTTGGTAAAACTGATGGTGATATCAAGTATTCAACAATTACATTAGGAACAGCGGAAGGATTGTCTGCAATGTCAACTACAGATTGTTCCATATACTTGAACTATTCGGATGGTGAATATGATCCCGAAAATGCACTTGCCATTGGAGAAAATACTTATCTGGAGATTACAGATAATGAGAGTCATACTTGGAAAGTACCTATTCGTACTACTGCACCAGAAACCTTTACATTCCTTGCTGGTCAAGGAGGTAAATATACCGTTGTGTTTGCTAACGCTGACAAAACGACCATATCCAATATTATATCAGACCAAGATCCTACATATCTTCGTAGCGATATGTACACGCTCGCCTCTTTAACTGCAACTCCCAATTCTGGATATAAGTTCTTTGGCTGGCAAACTGTTGATGAGAATGGGGTAGGTACTTATTTCTCATATGATTCACAAGTACTTAACAAAGCTTTTGTTGGTGGTACAATAATCCGTCCTCTCTTTATTCCTTCATCTCAGGCGACATTCATCATCAAGGAAGATCCTAATAAGACTCCATATAATGACCTCCAAGAAGCATTGAATGTTGCCAAAGATAAAGGCTATTCCACTGTCGTTTTCAATGCCCCAACCCAAAAAACAACGGGCACACTTTCACCACGAAGCGGTGGAGAATCTTATGTTATTCCAACCGGTGTAACATTACTCATCCCTGGTGATGCTGCCTATACATGTCGAACTAAATATAGTGACGATTTACCAGATACTGATTTTCCTGACACCAAGAGCTCATCTTGGTACTCCAAACTGACTCTAAAGGCTAATACTAAGATTACTTTACAAGAAGGTGGCAACTTGTGTGTGTTTGCTACTATTTGTTCTGCTGCACAACGAAATGGTACACCAGTAAGTTATGGATGGTTGGTGATGGGAGAGAATTGTGAAATAGCCACAACCACTTCAAAGACCTCATACCTATACATTATGGGATATATCACAGGTGCAAAGACATCTTCTGTGGAGGTTAATGAGGGTAGTACGGTGTATGAGGCATTCCAATTACCTGATTTTCGTGGAGGTAGTGCTCTTGCTCCTAAACTCTTAGGTGGTGCGGATATGCTTAATTCAGCAAAAGAAAAAGGTGTTTTCCCACAAGATCAATACTATATACAATCTGTTGAGGTGCCAATGACTATTATGTCTGGTGCGACTCTAAAAGGAGTGATGCCTGCGGATATTACTTTGATGGGTATTGTTAAGGGAGAAGCTGATATTATCGGAACTGATGCAGGTTTGGTTCAATTGACGAAGAATGCTAAACTAATCAAGTCGTATGATGCTGATAGAGATGTTCAGATGTATCAGTTGATAGGTTTAAAGGATAAGAATGATAGTGAAGCTAAATTTGGTAATATATATTTGAATGTATCGGGATTGTCGATGAATACCCTAGAATATATTTTACCTTTTACTAACAATCTTGAGGTTAGTGTAGAAAATGTAACCGTTTATTCACCTAATCGAATAGCAATGTTAGCTGGATCAAAAATTTGGATCAAAGAGAATGCGGTTGTAAACTTGAATGCTTCTTTGTATGTATATGATAAAACTGAGAACACATTAGTTATTGATGGTGAACCTGGAAAAGGCTATTTTGGACATACCAATGCAGAATTGGTAAATGTTTTATATACTCCCAATGATTCTCATAAAGTTGGTTCTGCATATAAACGTACACCAGCAAATCTAACTTCTGCTCAGTTGAAGATTGATGGTCAGTTAAATGTGAATGGAGGTGGATTATACACTACGGAATCTGGAGCAGAAATTATTTCTGCTACATCAGGAGCTAAAGTCTTTATCAATACTGCACACTCTGAGTCAAACATATATAGAGCGAAACAATCTGGTTCAGGTACTAGTACCAAAGTAAATTATTATCCGATTGATATTAATCCTGCATGGTTGTTGAATAGCGATGGTACTACTTATGTGAAGACAGAAGGAGTAGCTAAAGGTACAACCTATACCTATTATGCAACCGCTTATGACTCAAATGGCAATATAACGGCTGGCATATGGTCATTACCTCCTGCCAAGGTGACGACGGATTCATGGAATGGAACAACTGTCACTGCGACTATGCCAAACCAAGTATGTCCAATGACGGTTACTTGTGCAGTTGAGAATGTAACAGCAGCCAACCTTAAAAAAGCATTTACAGGTTCTCTTGTTGGAACAGGTTTTACTTTTGCTGGAACAGATGGCAAATTTGAGAATAGTATTGAGCTAGTTGGTAACACACTATCTATTTATGTTAACTATACACCTCAAAACAATACATCTACTCCGCATACTGCGACACTCACTTTGATTAATGCAACTGTTCCAACTGCTGAATATACCTTCTCTACTATATTAACAGCTACTGAAGAGTATATTCCTGAGTTCAGTATTGATAAATCGGATATTACTTTACAGACGTTGAACAATTCAGTGGAATTGAACAATGCATTCACCATTACCCCTGCTGCTAATAATGTGGCTACATTAGGGGCTGCAGATGGATTAGTATGGTCCTACAAGATCTTGAATAAAGAGGATGATAATGAACATACATTGTTTGGCTAGACCCAAGGTCAATTAACCGATGGTGCGATTGAGAATAATACAGTTACTTTTACTGCGAATACAGCTGGTACGCAGTATGCAAGATTAGTGATAACTGCTACATATACACCTACTGAAGGTGGTGCTCAACCATTTGAACGAACTATTAACTTGATCGGTACCAAGTTAGTAGAGAATACTCTTGCGTTTGATATGCCAACTGACATGTGGGTGACAGACAAAAATATTCCTGTTACATTTAGCGGAAGGAATAACGCAGGTGCTATTGTCGTAACTCTGACAGAAAATGGAGAAGATGGCAGCCCTGTGGTTGAATTGCGCGAAGATGCTGGTACTTATTATATCAATGCGTTACGTGCAGGCTCGTTTACAATGGAAGCTTCTCAAGTGGATAATGGTGGAGTCGCAGGTACAACAAAGACATGTACGATCAATGTCAAGAAATTAACTCCTACTCCAGTATGGAATTGGGGTGTTGTATATGGTAATCAATCATATACACTTCCTTTCGATCCAACCACTGTTGAGGAAGGTAAGTGGACTTTGACGAAAGTAACAGATGCAAATAATATTGTTAATTATGACAAAGAAACCCATGCGGCAAATATTATGAATATTGGTACTCCTGCCGAGGTTACTTTCGAGTTCTATCAACCTGAGACGGATACTTATTTGGAGTTTAGCCAAGATTATTTGGCACAAGTCAATGTTGACCCACGAATCTTGACAACGACCATTGACAATAGTGCTAAATATGATATTATTGTGGCGGATAAACATTCTACGGGAGTTGTATGCGATGCTGCAGGACAAATAACATTGCCTGCAGGAGGATGGGCAATACTACATTTTATAGGTATACCTGACGAATTGACATTCCTGATTAATGGTGCAGGAGAGTCTTCTTCCATTCTTGTACAGGAAAATATAGATTCCAGTAATGCAGATACTTGGCAAACGATTACCTTGGATGCTGGTGAATGGAAATTTAAGAACGCAAATTCTACTGCAGTAAGACTAACCAACAATGGTTCTACTGCAATAAAATTGGAGGATATTACAATTACCTCTCTCTATACCCGTGACACTTACTATGCAAAGGCAGAGGCAATGGTCTATCCTTCTAACGCAGGTGCGGTGGCTGCATATGGTAGCTATTCTCACACCAATACGACATATGAAGATGTATTTGTGTCCTTATCACCATTTACCACTTCAGCTACTGCTTATAGTATCAATCATAATGCAATGGCAGGACTAAGTAATGCGCTAAATTTCTTCTTCCAAGCAAAATCTAATCCAGGATATTATTTCTTAGAATGGGTATCTAACGATGGATTCATGGCAACAAGTGATTGGGCAGATAGTTATAACAATTATCAATTACACCTAACAACCACAGCCCAAGACAAATCCTTAGCATATCCATTTGATACATATATCAACCTCTATTGCCAACAGAATCAGGATGTTTGTAACGCTGCTAACTCAGAGACACCTATGCCAGAAGCAGTTGCAGCAAGAAATAGTGGCGCCCTCGCCCTTATTCCAGCTACTCACATGGGTACTTGGCAAGCTAACTTCGCCCTCGCGCAAGTGAAAAGTACGAACGATGTTACTTTCTCTGAGGTAACTTCTCCTCTTGAGGCAGATGTGATGCAAGATAAGGTAATCTTCAATATCCTTGGTGATGACCTCAATGACTTCGTTCCTACTATCGAGTCGGATAAAGGATTTTCATTTACCAATGACGATCTTGCATTGAGTTTAAGCAACAAAACCTACACTGTCAGCGTAACATATACCCCTCAAGATGTACATGGTATTCATACTGCTAACTTAATGCTGGCACGTGCTGATGTTGATGGACAACCTGCTCAAAGCAAAACAGCCAAGTTGACAGTATTCGAAAACCTAACTCCTTCTTTCCAACTCAGCAATACTGATTTCGGTAGTGGAACATTGGGTCAAGAGACTATCATTGATATTACTCCTACGGATAAAAATACGGTTGCACAGCTTCTTAATCCTTCTAAACTCCATTGGGAGGCAAGCCTAAGTACGGGCGCGCCATTCGAGATTGTATCTATTGCTGAAGATGGTACTTGCAAGGTTCGTTACTTCCGCACCGCTTCTGGCAACTCTTCCGCAACGCTTACGCTAACTGCTACATACACCGACTCAAAGGGTACGGAGATTCCTTTCTCAAAAACCTGTACTTTGTCGGGTAGTAGTACTACTGAAAAAGCAGTTAATACCCTTGCGTTGAAGCAAGATTTGGTACTCTATGTGGATGATGAGGCGGTTAGTCCGTTCAGTGTGAATGATGCGAATAACAAAGCTCCTATCAGCATCACACTACCTGATGGATGTACAGCTCTGCAAGTGGTGGATAATATGATTGTACCATCTGGCAACCTCACCGGTACATTCACCATCACAGCCTCACAAGTTGGTAATGATTATTTCCTACCTTCAGCAACACTGACCACTACAGTCACTGTCAAGAAGCATACTCCAAATGTGACATGGAACCTCAGTCAGCTCTATTTTGGTCAGACATACGATGCTCCTATCACTACCGATAGCGATGGAAAATTGGAAATTACCGCTCCTGGGTATGGGATGGTACATTACGACCATTCTACTAGAAGCATCAAGGTAGATGCTTTGTCTGAAGGCGAGTACAATGTGACATTCACTGTCAAACTTGCCGAGAGCAATCTATTTGAGGCCTTCCAACAAGATTATACAGCTCTTATATACAAAGATCCACGCCACTTGCGTGTCGATGTCAACTCCGATGCTGTTTACCAAGCGGTGACAGTGACAATTGCAGGTCAAACAGGTGATAATGTTTCCTTTGCTGACAATGCGATCCGTTTTGCAGATATCGCAGGTTCTGAATATGATTCACGCCAATGGACTATGTACTTCATAGGTGTACCTGATCAATTAATCTTCACCCCTACTGGTAACAACGCATGGGAGATTAAAGAGAGTGCTGGTGGTAGTAGCTGGATTACCACATATGCTTCTGCACAAATACCTGCTGGTAAGCAGTTTGCTATGTCCTTGCGTCCAAATACCACACACATCCGTATTTCATATGCAAGCAATGCTGACCATCCATCCAATGGTGCACTCAATAGTTTCTATATTACACCTCTACAAGGTGTCAAAGCGGATGTAGACGGCTTGTTTATGGCTATTGCTGCCGACCCTGTTAATCATCCTACTACTAAGACGGTTCGTTTGCAATATACAGCTCAAGAACGACTGACTGTATATACCAACGACCCTCAGTTTGTGGTGAATATTTCGACATTACCTGCTACTGAAACGGGTGAATATGGCGAACAAGTCATTACCATAACTAGCAAGGCTACAATCGAGAAAGAAGGACGACTCTTCGTCAAGAACCAAGCAGATGAAAATATACTAGAACTACCAATCCAAACATTCACATATCCACAAGAGTTACCTGTTCAATTAGCAACTGATCATGCTAACCGCTTCCACTATCTAGCTGAAGCTACCAGCTATGTCAAGTGGAATGCTAATACACGCATCATCACGATGCAGAATACACAACCTAATACTGAGCGTTCGTTCACCTTCGCATTTGACGGTGCTCCTAGCATCATGCGCTTTAGCCACACAGCTGGTGAGCGTGGCGTTTGGACCATCGAAGAGAGTGCCAATAATGTTGACTGGTATGCTGCTACTCCTGCTACACGCACTGACAATGCTGACGAGATAGAGCAAGGACTTCTATCTACTTCTCGATATATCCGTGTGAAGTATACTAGTCCTTATTCCGAAGCAGTCGAACTCTCAGACCTCATTATTGTAGGCAACGCCAGTGTTACATCGGATTGCAATACACTCACCTTTACTGATCAACAATCTACGCAAACGCTTACACTGACCGTTATCAACCTAGCAGATTTCACCACTTCTATTGACAACCCTAACTTTACGGTAACAACTTGCGACAAATCAGCTCTTACAGGCTTGGGTATTGTTGATGTTCCAGTTACCATCACATGGGCTGCTAATAAAGCGGTGGACAATGCGACATTATCTATCCTCAATCCTAGCGACAACAATGCTGTCCTTACAACAGTTGAACTCGTAGGTAACAAGTCGGCTATATCTGATCCTACTAACATAGGTATCTACACAGGACTCGCAGAGGGTATTACAAAGATCAATGGCAATTTCCAGGGTACTACCCGCCGACCTGTTGATCTTACCCATGCTTTCACAAGCGACAAGAAAGCGCTATTTGATTACCTCATTGTGTATGGCGAAACATCTACAATGGATGGTTCTGCTACTATCACCACTCCTACTACCCAACGAGGTAGCAACGCCAAGACACCTTGTTATATATATAACCGTGTAGGCGATACCTATCAGTTGATGAAGGTCGTAGATAATGTCAATAGCAGCGACAAAGCTATCTCTGGAGCAATATCTATTCCTGTATTACCTGAGGGAGTATCCACCCGTGTTTATATCACAGGTTTTGCACCATATGCTTCTACAGGTTATACCAAGGAGGAAGAAGGTGTATGGCTCTTCCGTGGACAAGCAGGTTCAAAACTAGATGTTTACCTCGAAGATTGCTATATCTATAGCCGCTACAAGACTATTGACGGACACTCGTTCATCAACCGCAACAATGCAGAGGCCTTTGCTGAGAACTTCGCACGTGGTTCGGGTGGCGTACTTGTCTTTGAGTGCTCTAGCGTATCCAATACTACCAACCCATTTGATGTCACCATCCATACTTGTGACAGCAACTTGCTCAAGAGTCACTATGGTTGCTTCATGAATTCTGTAGTGGGTCGTGCATACCAAGTTTCTTCACCTGTACAAATCCACTTGATCAGTACAGATATTACTGCTACCACACACTTGACTTTTGACGATGTATGGCCTACCAACATTACTCGCACTACAGGTGTGGGTGGAGCAGTCACACAAGAACATCTCACTACCATTCGTACCAACGGTTTCCTTAGTCTGCAAAAACAAGTCAACAATGCACCTTCTATCGACCTCGGTAGCCCACAAACGGTGGTGAACTTCAATGGTGGACAAGTTGAACTAGAAAATGCACAAAATGTCAGCGACAACTACAAGACTACTCTTGCTATCTCTTATCGCGGTGGTAAGTTCGCATCCTTCTTCCTAGCGCATGGTATGGGATCGGACGAGGTATCTGGTACCGTCAACTTCAAAGATGGTACTACTACCGTCAAGCCTATGACTGTCAACGAGAAGTATCGTCAATACTACCTCATGGACCAAGACGAGAATGGCAACCAACTCAACACTACCTCATGTCTGCGTTGTCCTGAGAATACATATGTCTCTGGTGGTTCACATTGTATGATGCGTGCATGTCAAGACCCTACCTCACAAGGTGGTGCTCCAAAAGACGAACCTGGGGGCGAACCTCTTGGATTGTATAAATATCCTAAGAATCCAGAAACAGGTAAGAAGGGTGGATGGACTGCCAATGGAACCAATGGTCTTGTTACTCCAACTACTGGCAACGTGCCAGATGGATACAAAGTTGAGAGTGTTACACCAAATAACAATGGTACGGATAACGCTGAAGATGACTATCTCAACTTCTGGTTTGACCCAAGCTTCGAACCATCTGTTCAACCAGAGGTGGATAAGACGATTTCATATTGGAAGACATGTATGACCAAAATTTCTGCGGAGTATTCCCCAACCATGAAGGGTTCTGCCGGTGGCAATGTGGAAATCAAGTTCTCAGGTGACAATCAGACTGAACTAGTCATGAACTTCCTCTATTGCAAACTTGATCAGAATATATTTGATGTCATCTCAACTCCTGGTTACAAGGCACCTGTTAAGAGTCCTTCTGCTGAACTAGGTGACTATCTAGAGATTCCACCTAGTGCAGTAGGTGATAGCATGCAACATTTCGTAACCAACAAGCAGTCATACCGTGTAGAGAATCGTGTCTATTATATCACAACAGCAACTGCTGATATGTGGACTACCTTCACCGCACCATTTGACGTGCAAAATATCTATGTGGCGGAGACATACCCCGAAGCCGAATTGGAGAAGTTAGCTCGCACACAACCAGCAGGGGTTAATCCACGCAGCGAGGTTCTCAAAATTCAAGCTAAACACAATGCTGACTTTGCTTCCTTCTTTGCTGTAACTGTAGCAATGGGTAAGGAGAAAACTTTTGAGGAAATCTACAATGAATACCTCCAATGGGCACTTCTTCAAGATAAGAAAGCGGGACTATATACAACCGGTACATACGACCTGCGTGGTGTTTACCAACTTGATCCATACATGCCTGGCAACTGGGATGCTAACTGCTATATCTACGAGAACCAAGGCAAGTGGACATCAGAGAATGAAGAGAAATTTGCTACCACATGGGTACCTGTTGATACGACCGACCATAAGATGATGGAGAAAGGTAAGACATACTCTATGCTCTTCCCTTATTGCACTGGGTGCGGGGAGTCACTTGCTGATCGCAAGTATTGGGACTATTGGTCAGGCAAGTATATCGTCTTCGAGAGTACCGAGTCGCCAGAGGGTGGTCACATCATAGATGGATCCAATGTAATGAGTGATATTGATGACTTAAATCCTTATGATGACGCATTTGGTCTTAACGATGGAGAAGCCATCATCAAGGGTAACACCACTTTGGCATCTATCCCAACAATCAATAATATGCTTTATATCTTTACTCCTGCAATGAAGGGTTCTACATTCCTACCGATTGAGTTTGGATATGACGAAGAGGCTGACGAAATACTTCCTGCCAACATCCTCCCTACCGAGTCATTTATGTTGCTCAAATATGTTGCTCCAGCGGGTATGTATATCAAGGGAGTACGCCATTCGGGTGAGATTATCTACGGCAACAGAGACAATACCACCACCGGCAACGGCAATATGCCTACCATCTCTGGTAGCAGCGACATGCTTATCACAACTACCTCAACAGGTATCAACATCGCGGTCGCTACACCTCAGTTCGTACGCATAATCACTGCCAGCGGTGCTATACTATATTCCGGCATGATTTTGGACAATATTGATGTACCTATCCCAGCCAATGGCATATATATTGTAGCAGGTGAAAATACTTCACAAAAGTTTATGTGGAATAGATAATTTGATAATTTTAGAACTTTTATTAAGAAAAAGTTGCATATATTAAAGATTTTTAGTAACTTTGCGGGCTAATACATCGTTCGAAATCCCGCCTCGCAACAGAGTAGGGATTTTGACGAGGTATAACCGATTGAAAATAAATAATTAACAATAATATTAACTACTAAACTATCAAAGTAATGCGAAAAATTTTACTGACTACCGTTGCCTTACTGACTACCGTCCTCATGATGGCTGCTGGTAACAATAGCGGTAACTCCAAAGCCAATGCAATTGACTTTGATTGGGCCGAAGTTTACGAGCAACAGGGTGCCAAATGGTATCATGTTGACTTGTCCGAATTGGATGTTGTAGATCCTACTTTGGCTCTGTATCTAACCAACAAGAATAATGCTCCTGTTACCATCAATGCTGATGTGGTAGCCAAAGTGAGAGTGGAGATTCCTGTTGTTGGTGTTCAGGAGTCTGAAATCACTCAGACCGTAGATCCTATGACTGTAGCTGCTAAAGACTACAAGCTCTGGAGCATGAATGTCAAGGACTATATGAAGATGGGCGTGTACGAGTTGTACCTACTCATCAATTCAGGCACACAAACAGTCAACATCTCAGCTAAGATGCTTGAGACGGATGACATCGTGGACGACGCTTGTACTTCTGCCAAGGACTTCAACTGGGCAGGCGAAACCGTAGAAGCTGGCGAGACATGGTACCGCCTTAACCTCTACGAGATCAAGCAAGCTAACAAGGAACTTGACTTCGTGGTAGAAAACAAAGGTACTGCTACCGCTGAGGTGGACTTCCAACTTGGTCTTGACTGTCCTGCTACTGCTATCTTCGGCAACAACTGGACTATCGCTGCTGACGAGAAGATGACAGAGGCTTTCGGACGTATCTTCATTGACGAACTCAATGACGACTATGTTTACCTCAAGCTCACTACCAACCAATCACTCACCCTCAGCGTAGTTGAGAAACAAGCTCCTACCCAAGAGGAAGTTGAGGAAGGTAACAAGGACTTCACCTTTGACGATGCACTTCCATTGTTGCTCGACGAGGAGAATACCGTGCTTGCTAATGTTCCTACCACCTTCGACCTCGAGTTGGCATTGCTCAACGCACCTCGCGGTATGAAGGCCGAGTTCGTAATTGTTAACAATAGCGACAAGGATGCTAACCTCAACCAAAAGATCACCTTCGGCGAGAAATACATGCCTGTAGAGAAGAATCTTGTTATCCCTGCTGGTGCTACTGTTAAGAAGGAAATGGTTAACATCGCGTATGCTACCAGCAATGAGTTTGCATATGTTTGCCTCACCGCGGACCAAGACCTCTCCGTAATGATGCACTACATCGTAGTCAACGAGGATATCGTCAACGAGCAACCAGGTACAGTTACCTCTACTTGCGAGACTAGCAAGCTTCTCGACTGGAACGCTGTTACCGAGCAAACTGCTTTCGTTAATCAATGGTATGAGATTGATATCAATTCTCTCCAAGATAACGGCGAGCACCTCAACCTCGAGTTTACCAACACCACCGACTCTGTTGTTATCGTTATGGGTAACATCATGATGTCTTGCGATTCTAAGGATACTATCCCATACATCCTTCCTATCCCTGCTGGTAAAACACTCGGTCATGTGATCAACTACAACCTCTTAGCGCTCTCTCCACTAGAGCACGCATATGTATCTGTAATGGTATTGCCTACATCTGCTACCTCTATCAAGGAATTTGCTAATGTTAAGTCTCAAGCAGACATCATGGATATGGTTTCTACCAACCTTGATGCTTCTGTCAAACTGACTGCTAAGGCTATCTCAGCTGCCGTTGACGGAACTGCTTGCGAGAATGGTGTGACTGTTGATAAGGCTGTTAGATATGATCAAGCTGCTGGTACTACACAATGGTACCGCATCACCGACGAGATGCTTTACGATCTCTCACACTTCCCAGAGATCTCTTTCATGAACAATGGTTCTAAGGCTGCTCACATCACACTCGCTACCGCAGTTAGCTGTGATTTTGAAACCATGACCCAAACTACCATCACCGTTCCTACTTGGGCAGACTTCACCTTGACCGTACCTAGCGTATTCGGCAAACTGCTCGATAAGGTGCTCAACGAGGATGTGGAAGAGATGTATATCAAGGTTACTACCGACCAACCTATCGCATTCGGTATCGATATCGACTACGGTATGGCATTCGGTTGCGATGATGCTCGCGAGTTCAACTGGGCTACCGGTGCTACTATCAAGGCTTACGACGCACAATGGCAACACTTTGATATCACTTCAGTGAAGCAAAACAAACAACAAGTTCGCCTCACTTTCGCTAACAATGCGGACTCTATCGCATGGGTGGCAGCGGCTATCACACTCGAGTGCCCATTCCGTCTCGCACTCCCTATGATCTTCCCTGTTCCTGCTAACACTAGCATCGACAAGTGGATCGACTACAGCTACTTCGCTTCTACTCCAGTTGACGAGTTGTTCGTAGCTCTATATACTGATACGGATATCCAACTCACCGCTGTTGCTGAATCTGCTGTCATCACTCCAGCTGAAGACTGCACCAACGCTACTGAGGTTCTCCCTAACGAGAAATATACTATCCAACCAGGTACTAGCTGGTACAAGTTTGCATATGCTCCATTCGAGGCTATCAACGACAAGACTCCAACCCTCAGCTTCGCCAACGAAAGCGACAAGACTGCTACTATCTCTATGGGCGCTACCGTAGGTTGCGAATACGGCATCTTGACCAAGGGTAAAGTCAAAGTTCCTGCTAACCTCTCTGTTACTCATTCTGTTCCACGCTGGATCTTCAAGGCTATCCGTGCGTTCATCAACGATGAGGTTGAGCACTACTATACTCAGATTACTACCGACCAAGCTCTCAGCTTCCAAATCGCTATGGATGCAGAGGCAGAACCAGAGGAGCCAGAGTATGTACTTGTTAACGATACAGTTAACTTCTACACTTGCGACGGCGATTGGTACACTAACGAATATACTGACGAAACTGTATTCGTTGACGGCGAAGTTATCGTTCTTACTGTACAAGATACTATCCATGTATCTGAGTACCTCGATACTATCCGTACTTATGTAGTTAACCCAATCTTAGCTCTTGAGGTAACTGTAGAGGCTTTAGCTGCAATCCCAGGTGCTACACCTACCTTTACCATCGGTCAAACTCCTGATGTTACCGGTACTATTGAGGCTATCGTAGCTTACTACCTCGAGAACGCTCGTCCTAACGAGGCTAAGATCCTTTCTGCAGAGTGGGTTTCAACAATGACGGAGGTTGTTACTTGTGCTACTACTGAGTATAGAATGACCCTCGCTATTGAGGACTCTTGCGAAAACTATGTTGAGCACGAGCTTGTCTTCCCAATCACCCCAATTGAGCCTACTTATCACGATGTACAATATGAAACAAAGTGTGTTACTTATACATGGGATGTGAATGGTGAAACTTACACAGAGACCACAACTGACACCCACGAGGTTTATGACACAACTACAGGTTGCCTCACCGATGTCTATTACCTCGACTTGACTATCAACCAACCTACTAAGACTGTTACGACAGAAAGCGCTTGCGGTTCTTACACATGGGCTGTTAATGGTGAAACCTATTTCGAGTCTGGTAAGTACGAAGTTGTTTCTACCAACGAGGCAGGTTGCGAGCATGTTGACTCACTCTATTTGACTATCAACCAACCTACTAAGACTGTTACGACAGAAAGCGCTTGCGGTTCTTACACATGGGCTGTTAATGGTGAAACCTATTTCGAGTCTGGTAAGTACGAAGTTGTTTCTACCAA
>JAEIGA010008883.1_pt1 | contig 15203 bp, 18 predicted proteins | sample 9270691 | NCBI WGS metagenome assembly JAEIGA01 (sample SAMN17057246, study PRJNA624740) | gut metagenome | biome: biome; isolation source: fecal sample | host: Bos grunniens | place: China: Xizang | collected 2019
AGCGGTAAAGCCCAAATGTAATAACTGTATTTCTTGCGGTGAATAATCCACCATTTCTTGTGGGGTGTGGAAGTCTGCTTTGCTTTATCAAATGTTTTCATTGTGTTGTACCTCTCTCTTTCTTACTGTAATTATTATACCACAAAACGGTCGGTTTGTCAAGGGGTTTTGCAAAAGTTTTTTTAATATTTTACTTCATTCTGTAAGAGATGAAAACGCTTCTTCATGTTTGCCTTGATTACTGCACTCAACAGAAAAGGCATAGTCACATTAGTGAAGTATTTCTCTGCTTCTTTGAGTGTCAATACATACATCGTAACAAGCATGTCATCGCAAGTCTTTACCATAGCAACACCTGTGCTTGTAATGTGTACCACACAAGGCTCTGTGCCCCACTTGTTCGTAGGTTGCTTGTACGAGTGGATTACTCTGCCCATACCTACCTCTGTCGCAATGAATGCATAGCGGTCTGCTCTGTCGTTTTTGAAGTGTTCGGAAATTGTCATAGTCTGTACCTCTCTCTTTCTTTCTGTAATAATTATACCACATTTGCGCCCGTTTGTCAAGACCTTTTCGGGAAAAAGTTTGTAGTTATTTTGCACAAAAGTTTGCTGATTATTTTGTTGGGGGTTGTGCAACATGCCTAACTAGGGGCCCGCACGTGGCTGTCGGTACGCCCTTGCCGCAAACAAAGGAAAAGACTCTTGATGTATTATCATCAAGAGTCTTGTGTGTTATCCTCTAACATCAACAATGTAGTCATCACCTATCGTGCCATGTGTGTAGTTAGTGTGCATGTGTAGTGTTACTCTGTCGCCTACTGCATAGCCATAGTCATCGAATGACCACAGATAGCCACACTTGTCCTCTACTGTTACATGACCACCTTGCACAGATACTACCTCACAGTCCTTGCGAGTGTAGTTGTGTTCTATTGTACCACACAGACCAATAGCACAGAAGACGAGCAGTACTGCTAATGTTGCACAAATAAATTCTTTCATTGAGTGAACCTCTCTCTCTTTCTTTGTACTTATATTATACCACACTTCTGGCTGTTTGTCAATAGGCAACATGCACAAAGTTATACACACGTCTTTGTGCAACATGCACAAAGAGTTATGGGAGAGCATGTGTTCGCAGATGTATTGTGCAAGTTGCACAAAAAAGTTTGTGACAAATAATTACAACAAAACAACGGCTCGCACATCCCTGCGCGAGCCGTCGATTGATTGCCTAAGACTGTAGGGGTCAAAGACTTATTGTAACACACTTCTGGCAAAAACGCAGACTATAGACTTTCTACATAATGTCAGAAGTGTAAGGGGGGGTGTATTATGGGAAAAAAATTTTTTCGAAAGTGAAAATGATATTGTGCTGGGCAAAATTCCCACTAAGTCCATTTTTGATTTAGGATAACGATTATGGAAGTTTAAAATAGTGCCATACAAAGCCCATATGCTGTACCGTTCCCAAATATTCAGCTTCCTCTTTTGGAGCCGGCCAGCCTGTGCCCCATGCCACAATCGTACTCTCAGATTTAACTTCGTCATCAACGATTGCCCATCCACAAGGCCAACCGCCCTGCGTATCCACCGACAGCCATTTAATGACTAAATCGGGAATTTTAACTTCTTCACCGTTTATCGGTAATTTGTATTTAAATATCCTCTTCATATTTGCATCCTCCGTCAACATAATATTGACACAACAAACTACATTGTCCATCGTGAGACTCACAAGGCTTATACTTTAACACCAAATCGTCTCTCTTATTCAATCGACAATATTCTTCGAATGTAGCATAATCGACTTCATCATAAATGCGCTTGGCGATAAATTCTTGCTCTTGCGCCCTGAAGCGTTCTTTTTCCTCGTCTGTCGGCATCATAGCCCACTCGGCCGCAGTTAACTCTCTGACTCGTGTGCAAGGCATTGTGGCGCCCGCAATCTCACAAGTGCTCTCATAAAAAGCCTTTGCGCGAATTTTTTGCTCAACTGCGTAGGGGTCTTTAATATTATTTTCTTGGCAGTAATCTTTCCATTCGTTTGCGTAAATGAAAATTACCGTGCCTAATTTATTTAAAACCATACCGACACTTCCTTTGCGCGAACTACATTCTCCAAGAGGGCGACTCTTGTAAGTAGTCCAACGCCTCCTGGAACAGGAGTTACATCTCTATTTTCTGTATTGAAACAGTCACCAACCAATTTGCCGTTTTCATCAAAATTAATACCAACGTCAATGACAGGAATATGGATTGGGTAGCAGTTTAAGAATTTAGCTTTTCCAACAGCACACACAACTAAATCAGCATGGTCAATGTGCATATGCAAATTCTTTGTGTGGCTGTGGCACAAAGTTACTGTGGCGTTCGCGTCAGTGAGTAACTTAGCCATGGGCTTACCTACAATCTCACTGCGGCCGATGACTACTACATTTGCGCCATCGAATTCAAAATTGCAGTGACGCAAATAATACATAATACCGGTCGGAGTCGCCGGAGTAAAGGGTGAATCTGTTCTGAAGCCATCCACATCTTTAGTAGGAGGAATTGCCTCCAGAATTAATTTTGCGTCCAGGTGGCCAGGTAGCGGTAACTGTACAATAATACCATCATATCTATGCGCGATATTTTGAATATTTTCAATCAACTGTTCATTTGTAATGCTTGGAAGACAATGGTATACAGAGCATTCAATACCAACCTCTTCACAATCTTTCTTTTTGTTGCGGACGTAGCGGTTTGATGCCTCTACATCGCCAACTTGAATAATCGCAAGACGGGGTGCCGCAGGCAGCGCCTTTATTCTTTCTGCTAAATCCCGCTTGCGCGCTTGAGTGTATTCTTTAATATTTTGGAGAATCATCGTCGTCATCCCATCCTTCCGGTAAAATTAAACTTAATATCATTGTTAAAACTGTATTTAAAGCAAAAATTGGACCGCCAAGAGCAAAGATTGTAAATACTACAAAGCTATCCATCGGACTTAAATTTTTACAATAAGGAGCATTCTCAATCATTGCCAATAGCGAAAGAGTTGCCCACAAAATAATTACTATAATATGCATGTAAAGACTCCTTCCGCTATTTCATGGACTGCGGCTGGCGATACGGCCGTTGTAACGCCATCAATTAACCGTGCCTGCTCATCAGGTGGTGGTCCCGTTACATAAACTGTATGAGCTATTAGTTTTAAATTTTCATACTGTGAAAAATCGGTTATAGTCATTACTTTTTCTGCATTGTAATGCATTGTTACTAATAAATGACATGGATAGACTTTCACATCAAACTTTTCTTTAATTGTCTGTTTAAGCAGTCGGTCATATGCCAAAATTACTACTGCCCCAATAAGTATCACAATACTTAAAGCTATAATTGCTATAATCATTTTTTCACCTCTTTTATTATATTATAACAAAAATTTTTTATTTTGTCAATCTTAAAGACATTTGACTTGACTTTTGAAAAATTTTCTGGTATAATTGTAGTATAAAGACTGGAGGTATACAATGCTTAAATTAGATTATTCATTAGAGACTCCAGAAGAGAGAAATGAGTTAGTTAAAAAAATCTTAGAAGAGACACCCGACCCTTCGGAGAAATATCTTGAGATTTTAGCTGACTATATTATTCTTGCTATAGCAAAGGAAGAAAAGAAGCTCGAGAGAGAACAGCGCAAAATTATGACTGAAAACCGTATGGCTACAATCAATAAGCGTGAAACTTCTCTTGAAGGTCTTATTGCCCAATTCGAAAATGGCGAAGATGGTTTTTACAATTTAGTAGCTGAAAGCAATAAAAATACATTATTTAAACCGAAGATTAGTATTACAAAAAAAGATTTAGAAGAAATTCCAGAGTTAGTTCAAGTGCGCGAAGCCATAAAATATTGGGAAGACAAATTTAAAACTGCCGAAGGAAAAGATAAGTATATTATTAAGAAAGCAATTATTGATCTGCGTAAAGACCAATATATTATTAAAGATGCTTATCGTAAGCCAGTACAAATTAAAAGTACAATTCATCAAAAGCATCACACTCCATTAGATAGTGGTTATTCATTTGATGCGGATGGTTATGTAATTCCTTCTGGTGTGTCTTTAATGGACCCCAAAGTCATTTCTGCAATTTTATGTAATTATTCAATGCTCAAACAAGAAGCGTTTGGTGAATTTGATAGAGATTTATGGTATTTAATGGAAGATTTTGATAACCTATGTACTGATGCTTTAGTTGAATATCCTTTATATGAGAAAATTGTTGAGTATAAAATTGATGGATTACAAAATATTGATATTCAAGCTCGTATTGAAGCAGAGTTTGGTATTAAGCATAGCGTAGAATATATTTCTAGCTTATGGAGAAATAAAATTCCTAAAATTATCGCTTCTGTCGCAGAAGACCAATTTTTAGATTGGTATTATCTGGAAGTGGAAAAAGGAAAATATAAAAAATGTAGTAGATGCGGCGAGATTAAACTTGCGCATAATAAATATTTTAGTAAAAACAAGACCAGTAAAGATGGCTTTTACAGCATTTGTAAAGCGTGCCGTAATGCCAAGGCCAAAAAGACATAATTCCACCTTGGAATTTTTCACCTAATATAAGGAGGAATTTTAAAATGGCAACTACAGATACTTTTTATTGCGAAAAATGTAATAGAACGATGAGTGCTGACCAATTTTATGGTTCCAATAATTTAGATAAATATCCAGATGGAAAGTTGAAACAATGTAAGAAATGTATTACTATGCATGTCGATAACTTTAATCCAGATACATATTTATGGATTTTGCAGGAATGCGATGTTCCTTATATTCCTGATGAATGGAATAAGTTATTGGAAAGCTATGCCAGAGATAAATCTAAACTTACTGGTATGACCATTTTAGGTCGTTACTTGTCAAAAATGAAATTAAAACAGTATCGTGATTTCCGATGGAAAGATACTGAATTCTTGCAGGAAATGGCTAATAATAAATTAGAGCAAACTATGAAGCGTCAAGGTTATGATGCTCAACAAATTGCTATAGCCATTGATAAAGCAAGTGTGTCCATTCCGGAAGGCGAATTAGTGCAACCTGTGTATAATACGCCGGACGCTCCTGAGCCTGATTATGATGATTACTTTGCCGAGCAAAACGGTGTTGACTATGACTTTACAGCAGATTTAACTGAAGAAGATAGAAAATACCTTTGCTTAAAATGGGGTAAAACTTATAAGCCAGAAGAATGGATTAAATTAGAGCAGCTCTATGAGGAAATGATGGCTTCTTATGATGTTCAAGGTGCTGGTCATATTGATACTTTGAAATTAGTTTGTAAGACCTCACTAAAAGCCAATCAGTTAATTGATATTGGAGATATTGAAGGTTTCCAAAAGATGAGTAAGGTTTATGATAGCCTTATGAAATCTGGTAAATTTACTGCGGCTCAGAATAAAGCTGAAACAGGTGAATACGTAGATTCAATTTCTGAACTTGTTGAACTCTGCGAAAAGGAAGGATTTATTCCTCGTTTCTATATTGCTCAGCCAAATGACCAGGTTGATGCAACTCTACAAGATTTAAAACATTATACACACACATTGGTAACTGAAGAAATGAACCTTGGTAACTTGATTGAAAATGCTGTTAAAGAAATGGCAAAAGAAGAGTCCAAGGAAGAAGATGAGGATATCGATGATGAGTTGGATTACGATAATATTGATGAATTGATGGATGAAGATTTTATCGAACACAATCAATTCTTAGAAGACGAAGTGGACTTGGATGAAAAGCTCATGGAAAGTCTAAAGGAAGATTTTTAATGGCGTTACAAGACCTATTAGATTTAAGTCAGTCTCGTAAAAAGATTGGCTTATCTGAAGAGCGTGTTAATGCTATTATTCCTGCGGCCAGGGAATACATCTCGTTTTGGCGAGAGTATCCGGACCTCTTCGTTGACTTCTTAGTGCGCGGAACCCGCACCGAACCAAAAGATGGTGAATTTAAATTTTATTTTTACCAACGAGTGTTTTTGCGTGCGGCAATGCGCCATCAATATTTATATGCAGTTTTCCCTCGTGCGTATTCCAAATCTTTCTTATCAGTAATGGTGTTAATGTGTAAGTGTGTATTGTATCCTCGTTGTAAATTGTTCGTAACCTCTGGAGGTAAGGAACAGGCAGCAGGTATTATTAAGGAAAAAGTTCAGGAAATTTGTACACTCATTCCAGCATTTAAACGAGAAATCGACTGGAGTCGTGGTGTTACTCTTGAAGGTAAAGACTATTGTAAATACGTCTTTAAAAATGGTTCTTATTTTGACAATATTGCGGCCCGCGAGTCCTCTCGTGGTAAGCGTCGACATGGCGGCCTCGTGGAGGAGTGTGTAGGTGTTGATGGAACAATTCTATCAGAAGTTATTATTCCTACCATGAACGTTTCGCGTATGTGTATGGATGGTTCTACTCACCCAGAAGAACAGCTTAATAAGAGTCAAATTTATATTACTACTGCGGGATGGAAAAATACATTCCCATATGACAAGTTGATTCAATTGCTGGTATGGCAAATTGTTAAACCAGAGAAGTCAATTGTTATTGGTGGTACTTATCGTATTCCTGTATTGGTAAAATTGCTTGATAAAAACTTCATTAAAGACCTTAAAATGGATGGTACATTCAATGAGACCTCTTTCGGTCGTGAATATGAGAGTAAGTGGTCTGGTACTGTAGCCGACGCTTTCTTTAATTCAGAAGTTTATGATAGAAGTAGACAATTAAATCAGCCTGAGTATGAGGCGTCTGGTAGATCCTCTAAGTTAGCATATTATGTGCTTGCGGTCGACGTAGGTCGTCAAGGATGTGACACTGTTGTTTGCGTGTTCAAAGTAACTCCGCAAGCTCAAGGTGCTTCAACAAAGAGTTTGGTAAACATTTTTACTTTAACTGATGAACACTTTGAAGACCAAGCAATTAAACTAAAGAAATTATTCTACAGATATAAAGCTCAAAGATTAGTAATCGACGGTAATGGTATGGGTATTGGTCTTGTTGACTATATGGTAAAAACTCAAACCGACCCAGAAACCCTTGAAGTATTTCCTGATTTTGGCGTATACAATGATGAAGAACAATATTATAAAAAGTATAAAACTATGAATACTGAAATTGATGCGTTATATATTATTAAAGCAAATGCGCCGATTAATACAGAAGCCCATGCTAACGCAAAGTCACAGCTTGCTTCAAATAAGGTTAAGTTACTAATTGATGAACGCGTTGCTAAGAATAAACTATTAGCAACAAAAGTGGGTCAAAATATGAAGCCTGAAGAAAGGGCAAATTATTTAAAACCATTTAATCTAACTTCCATACTAAAAGAGGAGATGATGAACCTTCGTGAAGAAAATGAAGGTGTCAATATTATCTTGAAACAAGCTAATCGTGGCATTAGGAAGGATAAATTTTCTGCTTTTGAGTATGGTTTATATTACATTAAACTAGAAGAAGATAAAAAGAAAAAGAAGAAAAAATTTAACGCTAAAGATTGGTGTTTTATGAATTAAAAGGAGGGTAAGACATGCGAGCTTCTCGAGGCGAAATTAAGATTGAAGAAGTATTGCAGGAAGCGGAACTCCCATTTAAAATGGAGTATGTGTTTCCCGATTTAAAAAGTCCCAGTGGTAGACCTCTCCGTTTTGATTTTGTTGTATTTGATGATGATGGTAAAATTGATTTTATTATTGAATATCAAGGAAAGCAACATTATGAACCAAGTCAAAAATTTGGTGGTAAGAAAGGCTTTTATCAACAACAGTATAACGACAATCAGAAGCGAAGATTTTGTGCTCTACATGATTTTAGACTTATTGAGATTCCATACACCGATGAAAATTTAATCTCCTATGACTATATCATGAATTTAGCAGGATATTAAGGAGGTGGAGTTTTGGATACTGCAAAAGAAATGAGCAGAAATGATATTATTCATTCAAAAGGCTTTAATATGAATGATAATAGCTGCCAGTATTACAGCGATGCTGTTCCCAATGAGTACAAGCGTATCAAAGTTGGTGTTAAGTCACTTGATGATGCGGTCTTGAACTTTGGTAGTATGAAAACCTCTTTACCTGGGCATGGATATACTAATAAAGGTGCCATCTTTAAGGCATTAGCCGATAATGACTTAACCGAACTTCGCAACATTTCTAATTTTTACTATAATGTAAATGGTATTTATCAGAGAGTGTGTAATTATTTCGCATTCCTCTATAGATACGACTGGTATGTTGTGCCAGATATCACTGCTGATGATGTCAAGGAGGATAAAGTTCTTAAAGACTTTTCCAGAGTATTGAATTTCTTAGATAACTCACACATTAGAAAAGTCTGCGGTGACATTGCTCTTTCTGTAATTAAAGATGGAGCTTATTATGGGTATATTGTTCCCAGTAACGAGGCATTAGTTCTCCAGCAATTGCCTGTTGGCTTTTGCCGCACTCGCTATACCGTACGCGGTATGGCTGCAGTTGAATTTAACATGAAGTTCTTTGATACATTCAAAGACCCTAATTACCGTATGCGTGTTTTAAAGCTATTCCCCGACGAATTCGCTAAGGGATATATGCTTTACTTACAAGGTAAATTAACTCCAGATTTTCCTGGAGATAACTCTGGTAGCTGGTATCTACTAGATCCAGAGAGTACAGTTAAATTTAATTTTAATAATAGCGATGTTCCAATGTTTGTAAACGCAATTCCTGCACTTTTGGATTTGGACGCCGCTCAAGATTTGGATAGACGTAAGCAAATGCAAAAGTTGCTTAAAATTGTCATCCAGAAGCTTCCCATGGATAAGAATGGGGATTTGATTTTTGACGTTGATGAAGCAAGAGACATTCATAACAATGCTGTTGAAATGTTGCGTCGTGCAATTGGTGTTGACGTATTAACTACTTTTGCGGATATTGCTTCTATTGACATGTCTGATAAAAACACATCTACCACAACTGATGACTTAGAAAAGGTAGAAAGAGCTGTATTTAATGCGTTGGGTATTTCTCAAAATTTGTTTAATACCAATGGTAATATGTCTCTTGAGAAGTCAATTTTAAATGACGAGTCTTCAGTGCGTAATTTACTGTTGCAGTTTAGTATGTTCTTTGACCGCGTAACTCGTGCTATCAGTGGAGGCGGTAAGAAGTATACTTTTAAGCTCTATATGCTTGAAACTACGCAGTACAATTATAAAGACCTTTCCAAGATGTATAAGGAACAAACACAGCTTGGTTATTCCAAGATGCTTCCTCAGATTGCTCTTGGACATTCTCAGAGTTTCATTTTGAACACTGCACATTTTGAAAACGAAGTACTCCATTTGAGTGAGATTATGATTCCTCCTCTTATGAGTTCTACATTAAGTAGTGAAGATATTTTGGGTACCTCTGATAAATCTGGTAATTCAAAAAATCAAAATAAAACAGGGAATGGAAAAGTCGTAAAAACAGAAGAAAAATCTGCGGGCCGACCTGAAAAACCGGACGACCAAAAAAGCGACAAAACTATTCAAAATAAAGAATCAATGAGTTAAGGAGACGAATATGAAACATACAAGTGTTAGATTGGATGTCCCAATCGAGTTTATCAATGTTACTCCTATCAACCCTTTGATTTCAAAATGCCAGATTAAAGTCTGCTATGTTGGTGATCAGCCAAATCGCAACCGTAGTGTTATCACTAAAGAAGTTGCTCGTCAAATGGCGAACAGTCTTCCTGGTAGTCCCATTGTAGGCTACTATAATGAGGGCAAAAAAGATTTTGAAGAGCATAATCGCACTATTGATATTTCTAATGGAAAATTTGAAATCAAAGATACGACAAAACCATACGGATTTGTAGATTTGAATGCTAAAGTATGGTTTGCAAAGTATTTGGACGATAACTCCATTGAGCGTGAATATTTAGTAACTGAAGGTTACTTGTGGACAGGCCAGTATCCAGAGTGTCAGCGTATTACGGAGGATGGTAATAATCATTCTATGGAACTTGACGAAAAAACTTTGGATGCAACTTGGACACGTGACATTAATGGAAAACCTAAATTTTTCATTATCAATGAAGCAATTATCTCAAAACTTTGTGTTTTAGGTGAAGACTGCGAACCTTGTTTCGAGGGTTCAGCTATCACCGCACCTACAATTCAATTCTCATTTGAAGATGGCTTTAAAGAGCAATTATTCTCTATGATGAAAGAATTGAAAGATTTACTAAATAAAGGAGGAGCAAAAGTGTTTACTAGATACGCTGTTGAAATCGGTGACGCTTTGTGGACCGCTCTTTATAGCCACATGGAAAATACTTATTCTAATGAAAATGGCTTAATGTATAACATTGAGAGCGTTTGCCAAGAGGAAGACCAGCTATTTGCGGTTGTAACCTCTGAAGACAAGTATTACCGTCTAAACTTCTCCATCGCTGAGGATGGCGTTTATACCTTCTCTGCCGAGCTTGAAGAGCTTGAGGGTTACACCCCTGAGGCTGAGGCTCAGTTCTCTGCTGAGGCGATTGCAGAATATGCAAACAAGAAAAATGAGGACAAAAAAGATGAAGAAGACCATCCTAACTCTGATAATGGTACAGAGGACGATGAAGAAAAATGTCCTGAGTGCGGCAAGCCTGTAAAGGAATGCACTTGTGAAGAGGACAAAAAGCATCAATATACTTTAGATGAAATTCCTGAATATGTGGAATTGCAATCTAAGTATTCTCAGCTTGAAGCAGATTATGCTGCTTTGAAGATTGAAAAGGAAAACTTAGAAACTCAAATCGCACCTTTGGCTCAGTTCAAGAAAGAAGCTGAGAAGAAGGAAAAAGAAGCTATGATTAAGAGCTTCACTATGCTTACCGATGATGATAAGCAGGATGTGATTGACAATATCGACAACTATTCTTTGAACGATATTGAAGCTAAACTTTCCATTATTTGTGTTCGCAACAAGGTTAATTTCAACCTTGATGATGATAGTGACCCTAAGGGTCCTACCACTTATAGCCTAGATGGTAACGCTGGTGAGGACGCATCTACTCCAGCTTGGGTTAAAGCGGCAATGAAAGTTGCGAAAACTATGAATTAAAAATTTTAAGGAGGACAACATACAATGCTTAGAGATTTGTTAAAAGGCAAGAGTGCAGCAAGCTATGTTGAGTATGGTTACGGTCAGGTCGAGCCTAATCACCTTTCCGCTCAGAGAACCGCTCAGGTTTACGCTCAGCTTCCTGCCGCTGCTGATATTACAAAGTTGGAGCAGGGTCAGTTTGTAAAGTATGACTACGCTGAAGGCGTTGTTAACTTCACTGGCGCTGGTGAATGGATGCTCGTTTACAACGAAATCAAGTTGTACAGAGAGCATCAGATGGATTGCGAATTCGCAATGATTAAGGATAACTATCAGGCACGTGTTTATAGCCCATTTGGCACCGGCCTTGATAAGGATGGTAATCCTACTGCTAACGGAGACATCGCTTTCGATCGTCAGTCTCGCTACTACAATGGCGTAGATTCTGAGAAGAAGGATTCTGTTACCGTTGGTGATAAGACTTATAAATATGATGATGTGACCGCAGGTCCCGATATGTACGAGCTACATTACAACGAGGATCCTTTCCACATCGCTGGTCCATACCGTGAGGCTATGATGCCTGCTGGCACCGCAATGGTTCCTCGTGTATTGAAGACCAATGTTGGTGATATTTTCACTACTAATACTGTTAACGCAGAGACTCTTTCTGTTGGTCAGAAGCTAACTCCTGGTGCTGAAGGTATCTTGGAAGTTACTGAGGCTACTGAGGGCATGCTCTGGCAGGTAGTTAAGGTTTATACAATGCCCGATCATCAGCGTGGCGTTAAGATTATGCGCATTGCGTAAGAAAGGAGAGAAGAATAATGTTAGATAGAGCTAATTTAGTTGCTTTAATGAAGCAAGTTGCAAAGGCCGATCCTTCTGCTCCTGTTGCGTATAGCTTTGGTGACAAGAGTCTTAGCTATGAAGCTTTGAATGAGACTCTTCGCCAGGAGATGAACGAGTTGGCAGGTACTTATTCTCAGTACCGTGAGAACAAACATCTTATTTTCTCTATGATTGAGGAAACTTTGGATGAAGTTCTTCCTAAGAAAGTTGTTGAACAGTACAATCAGTTCGCTGAGGTTCGTACTTTCGCACAGGGTGACAAGCCTATTTTCCGTCGTAAGATTAATTCCAACAACCGCGCTAAGCAGTTCATTACTCGCGTAGGTCTTGCTGGTATTTATGAAGTATTCAAGCTTGGTAAGAACGAAGAGAGCTTCGAAGTTCGTACCTCTGCTATCGGTGGTGCTGCTCAGATCGGATTTGAGGAGTTCCTTGATGGCCGCGTTGACTTTGCTGAGGTAACTCGCATCGTTATGGAGGGTATGGACGAGTTGATCTACAAGGAGATCGCTCATGCTCTTAAGGCTTCCATCAACCAGCTACCTCCTGCAAACCGTGTAGCAGGTCCTGGCTTCGATGAGAAGGAGTTCGATCGTCTTTTGACTATCGCTGCTGCTTATGGCGTTCCTACTATTTACTGCACTTATGAGTTCGCTGTTAACATGATTCCTCAGGAAGCATGGAAGTACACCGAGGCTATGAAGGACGAGCTCTGGAGAACTGGTCGTCTCGCTTCTTACAAGGGTCATAAGGTTGTTATTCTTGAGCAGGGCTTTGAGGATGAAACCAATAGCCGTAAGGTAATTGATCCTGGTTACGCTTGGATTATTCCTACTGGTGCAGATAGCAAACCTGTTAAGGTTGCTTTCGAGGGTTCTACTATTGTTGACGAGTTCAACAATCCTGGTGACCGTTCTCGTGAAATCCAGGTTTACAAGAAGGTTGGCGTTGTTGCAATGTTGGCTAACAACATCTGTGCTTACGTTGATACCTCTTTGGTTGGCCAGATGACTACTTGGCACCTTGATGGTACCGCTGATATCAAGGCTTAATCCTAACCTAGGATAGTTTAATATAACAATACACTTGGGGAGAAGGGAATACTCCCTTCTCCCCTATTTTTTATTTGAGAAAAAGGAGATTTAACTATGAGTGAGAAAATGTATAATGTAAAAAATAGAAGCGCAAGTCGCGTGTTTTATAAAATTCCCGAAGATGGTATTCGCAGAGAGTTCGCTCCAGGCGAGACAAAGCGCATTAGCTTTGAAGAGCTTGAGAAGTTGAACTATCAGTCTGGCGGTAGAGAGCTTATGGCAAGCTTCCTACAGATTCAGAGTGCAGAGGCCACAACCAATCTTGGCATTCACACTGAGCCAGAATACAATATGAGCGAAGAGCAGATTGTTGAATTGATTAAGACTGGTTCTTTAGATGCGTTCCTTGATTGTCTTGATTTTGCTCCAGTGGGTGTTATTGACCTATTGAAGAAGTTCGCTGTAACTGTTCCTTTGGCAGATTACGAGAAGAGACAGGCTCTTAAGGAGAAGACTGGTTTTGACGTTGACGTTGCTTTGAAGAATATTGAGGCTGAAAAGGCTGAGGATGCCGCTGCTTCTAAGATTACACCTGCGGCAGGCCGTCGTGTGCAGCCCGCTGCTGAGGAGAAAGAAACTTCTCGTCGAACCGCTGGTACTAACTACAAGGTAGTTAATAAAGCTGAATAATAAGTAAAGGAGGCGACGCAGTTGGGTACTTTATTTTCAACTGTTTATAATCGCTTTCTTGGTAAAGTCACTGATGATATGTACTTGGAATTGACACCAGAAGATACCTTAAAGGATTTACAAAATCTTTTATTGGACGCAATCCCTGGGTTTGAATTCCCTCGTCAAAACCTCTATGATTATACCATTTGTCTTTCGGAAGCTTCGGAAGATGAAATCGGTCCTGATGATTTTATTTTGGGTACCGTATGGGGTGATCTTGACGAGTCTTTAAGTACGCCTAAAGTCTTGGTAGACAGATCTTCCTTTAATGTTGATTTGACTCCAGAAGAAACTAATATACTTGCTCTTTTAATGAAACAGGGTTGGGTTCAGAGACAAGTAACTTCCATTGAAAATACTCGAATGAAATATAGCGGGCCAGATTTCAAGATGACCTCGCAGGCTAATCACTTAGCTAAATTGTTGAGTTTGCTTACTGAAACTCGACGCGATTCTTTCCATATGCAGCGCTTGTATAAGCGCCGTAAGTTGGACTCCAGTGGACAATATAAGTCTAACTGGTCCTCGTTAAGGGATCAAAGTGCTATTGACTAAGTTTGGCTTCGAAGTAGCAATGGAAGATGTTCAAAAGAATGTTCGTCGTTTAACCAACCAATTATGGAAATTAATTCCAATGCGCGAACATGAAGAAGACTGGGGCAAACAACTGGATACTGTTATACTAGAGATTGCGGGCTTGAACACAGTTTTGTGTGGCTCGCAATTTCTGCAGTTGTTAAGTAAATTAGAGGGACTTCGTACTCAAGAAACGAATTTTGAATTATATAGACGAACTGTGTTTGAATGCATTAGTTTGTTACAGGAATTGAACCATGGCATCAGGTTATGATTTAAGTAGTCGTGTCCCTTTTAGATTAATGCAGGGTAGATTAGGAGTCTACGAAAAGCAGAAATTTAAAGACGAAGCGAATTCTGTTGAAGGAGTTCGCGATCAATCAGTGCGTTTTCATCAGAATGGCGGTATTAGACAGCAAGATAGAATGATAAAAGATAAGCGTCGCTCTTTAGACCATGCAGTATGGTATTCGTATCAAGGTGCAGAGGTGTTAAGAGTTGATGCTAAGAACCGTACACCGGTTCGCGCACTAATCTTGCCAAATAAACTTAAACAAGACTACGATGATAAAATTATCTCAATTGGTTTTGAATATAATTTTAAATGTGGCGACGTGTTTGAGTGGATCGGAACTAATAGTCACTGGTTAATTTATTTACAAGATTTAACTGAATTAGCTTATTTCCGTGGAGACATTAGAAAATGTTCTTTTGAAATTGCATGGGAAGATGAGAATGGATACCATTCTACCTATGCTGCGCTTCGAGGGCCTGTTGAAACAAAAATCAACACTATGGCTAAACACGGATTAAGTATAGATACTCCCAATTACTCATTAAATATTTTAATGCCTAAAAATGAGGACACATTAAATTATTTTAAACGATATAGTAAATTTTA
>JAEIGA010008884.1_pt1 | contig 15203 bp, 16 predicted proteins | sample 9270691 | NCBI WGS metagenome assembly JAEIGA01 (sample SAMN17057246, study PRJNA624740) | gut metagenome | biome: biome; isolation source: fecal sample | host: Bos grunniens | place: China: Xizang | collected 2019
AAGGATGGCGCAGAGTATTCCTTGCAAAAGCTTACAACCAAAATATAACGCGATGTGCCCGGAAAGGCCATCGGGCAGCTCGTCACACAAGGACAAAATCTGCAGATGTACCGATAAGCCTGACCAGCCGCATAACAGTGCGGCAATCCATCCGGAAAGAATGCTGTCGGGGATCGCGGCGGCCTGCATCACGCCACCGGAAAGCTCAAAAAAGCCGAACAAAAGGGAGATCACGGTTTGATCTGCACCGAGCTTCGTCAGCGTCTGTCCCAACGTGCCGACAAGGGTCGTGAAAAAAACGACGTATGCGCATACGTAAAGCATTGCCGTGGCGGAGGAGGTAACGGCGTGCGTAAATGCGCTGATCCCAATCACGGAAGAGGAGTCGGACGCCGTCCCGTACGTCTGACGGAGAGGAAAAAACAGATGCAGAAGCCGCGCGATCAAAAGCGAGCTGAAAATACACAATCCGTACAGGATCAGACCAAAATGGCGGCTTCCATAGAGTGAGACGCCGACGGCATTGATGAGGAAAGCAGAGCTGGGAATGTTACAGAAGCAGAGCAACCGGGTACATTCCTCCTTGGTGATCTGTTTGTTTCGGCAAAGGGAGACGGCCGTTTTGGTGCCGATGGGGAATCCGCAGATCAACCCCATGACCAAGGCACAGGCCCCCGCGCCGCTGATGCCGAACAGATATCGCATAGGCTTCTCGCATAAGCGTCCGAGCAGACGTCCGCATCCTGTGGCAACCATCCATTCGGATAGCACCATAAACGGGAAGAGTGAAGGGATTACCGTCCGTACGCAGAGCAGCAGACCGCGGTTTATATATGAGATCACCGTGTCCGATTGACGAAGAAGGAGGAACAAGCATAAAAAGCTCACGATGCAAAAAAGGATACGGCTTGAAGGTATTTGCAACGTGTTGCGAATGATTTTTTTGCGAGTGACATTTGTTGACATGTTTTTTCCATCATCCTCATAAGGTAGTACCGCGGCCATCGTGATATCCGGGGCCGCTTGTTACAACATATCCAACGGGAGGTTGATTTATGAGCGAAAAAAGCGAAAAAAAGATCCAAAAGAATGGGAAGACGGAGCCCAAAAGATCCATAGCGGAACGAATGGGGGGAATTTTGGACATCCCGGCAGATCTGTTGTGCGGCGGATGCTATATGGAATTGCGCGGACAAAGTGAATTGAAGATACAGGGGTGTCGCAGGATCGTCGGATATACTGCACATGAAATCGTACTGCGACTCAGACGTGGAATCGTTCGTATCGGGGGACGAGACATGAGATGCGTGTCCTATCATGGCGGATGCGTGACCGTCAGCGGATGGATCGAGAGCGTGATCTTCGGAGATTCGGAGGAATCGGTGTGAGCGTGCGTTGGTTCTTTAGCGGTTGGTGGCGTATGGAGGCTCAAGCCACTCTGGCGCATGACGTATTGGAGCTCTGTCGGCGGTACGGTCTGATCTATTGTCATTGGCACAATGATGAGGATCGCGGATGCATCCGCTGGGACATGTCAGCGTATACCGCCTCCTTTTTCCTTCGTCGATGCATCGAGGAAAATCTTTCCGTCACGGTCCTTGCACGCGGAGGCATGCCGTATCTGCTTTATCGTTACCGATGCCGTGCCGGACTTTTAATCGGCGCTCTGCTGGGAGCGGCACTCGTGGTGACGTCGACAACCGTGTTGTGGGACATTCGGATCAGCGGGAATGAAACGATGACGCTGCGACAGGTCAGAGAGGAGCTTCGTGAGAGTGGCTTGTACGTCGGTATGCCGCTCTCCGGATTGGATCCGGGACAGATGGCGATACAGATTCAATTGACTTCCGAGCATATTTCCTGGGCTTCAGTCAATATGTCGGGAACGGTGGCTTACGTGGAGATCCGAGAGCGTGTCCCGACACCGGAGAGAGAGCCACTGCAGCCGGCAAATCTTGTGGCGCGGTGTGACGGTGTGGTGGAGGAGATGGAGATATACAGCGGCGTCCCAATCGTTCTGGCGGGACAGCCGGTGCGAGAGGGGGATCTTCTCGTCAGCGGCGTATATGACAGTCAGGCAGTCGGATGGCGGGTCACACGGGCGGCAGGGCGGATCTTAGCTCGTACACAACACGAATTTACGGTGGAGATCCCGCTTGCTTTCTCGGAAAAACAGTACGTAGGGGAGGCGATTCTGAAAAAAACCTTGATTTTTTTCGAAAAAGAGATAAAACTTTTCAAAAATAGTGGAATTTTGGGTACGAGTTGTGATAAAATAATAAATATAAACAGTTATACGTTGGGGGAAGGGGCAAGTCTGCCTATTTCTTTGCGTACCGAATGTTATTTCCCGTACGAGCTCCGTGAGAGAAAGCGAAGCTATGAGCAGGCGCAGAGCCTGGCTTATTATGAGTTGGAGAGCAAAATCTCGCAGACGGTCTCGGACGGAATACTGCTTCGCAAGGTGATCACCCCGACGTTGACGGAGAACGCATGCCTGCTGCATTGCAGGATATGGTGTTTGGAGGATATTGCGCGTGTCAGCCCATTTTCCGTAGAGGAGCTGGCGCGGTAATGCCGCATGCTAAAAAACAGAGCCGACAGGCTCTTGATCATGAGGAAATACATGGAGCAAAAAACAATCGAGATCGGTGCGGGTGAGATGACCGCACGCATTTTTGGACCCTTTGACAGTAACATCCGTGCCATTGAGCATGCCTTCGCGGTGGATATTCAAAACCGTGTGGAAGCAGACGAGGACGGTGTATTGATCAGCGGGCAGGATCGTCAATCTGTCGAGCAGGCCGCTAAATCGGTGATGTGCCTGCGCGATATGGCCGCCTACAATGACGTGCTCAGTGATCAATCGGTACGTTACGTGATCGATATGGTCAAGGCGGGCAGAGAAGAGGATCTGAGCGACCTGGGAGATGATTGCATCTGTCTGACGACCCGAGGTAAGCCCATCAAGGCCAAGACGGTCGGACAGCGACGTTACGTGGATGCCATTCGCAAGAACACGTTGACCTTCGGTGTCGGACCTGCGGGAACGGGTAAAACCTTTCTGGCGGTTGCCATGGCGGTCAAGGCTCTGCGAGAGAAGCAGGTCAACCGCATCATTCTGACGCGTCCGGCCATTGAGGCGGGCGAAAAGCTGGGCTTTTTGCCGGGAGACCTGCAGAGCAAGATCGATCCCTATCTGCGTCCCTTGTACGACGCACTTTATGAGATGATGGGTGCCGAGAACTATCAGAGACATCTGGAGAAGCAGACGATCGAGATCGCGCCGCTTGCCTATATGCGAGGACGGACGCTGGACGATTCCTTCATCATTCTGGATGAGGCACAGAATGCGACTCCGGAGCAGATGAAGATGTTCTTGACCCGATTGGGCTTCAATTCCAAGGCCGTTGTCACCGGAGACCTGACGCAGACCGACCTTCCCTCGGGACAAAAGAGCGGTCTTGCGGCCGCCGTCAAGATCCTGGCCGGCATCGATGACATTGCCATGCATACCTTTACCGAGCGGGACGTGGTGCGCCACAAGCTGGTACAGGAAATCATACTGGCTTACGATCGCTATGAGAAGGAATTGAGCAAAAAGAATTCCGGATACCAGACGGATAAGAAGCATTGAGCGGGAGGCGGAAATATGACAAAGAAAAAGTTGATGGTGTATTTGGAGAACGAACAGGATGCCATCCCGGTGACGTATAAGCTGCGCATGCTTCTGCGCCGTGCGATTCTGGAAACGTTGGCGTATGAAGAAGTTGAGATCGAAGCCCCCGAGGTGTCCATGACCTTTACCGATAACGAGGGAATTCGGCAGCTGAATCGCCTCTATCGCCAGATTGACCGCGCGACCGACGTGCTTTCTTTCCCTATGTTTTCCTTTGAGGACGAAACGGAGGAGGTAGAAGGCGCGCTGGGTGATATCGTCATCTCCCTGGAGCGCGCGAAAGAGCAGGCCGAGACCTTCGGGCATAGCTTTGAGCGTGAGGTCGCCTTTCTCTGTGTACATTCCATGCTTCATCTGCTGGGCTATGATCACGAGCTGGGTGAGGAAGAGGATATTGATATGCGCCGTCGCCAGAGTGAGATCATGGAACGGCTTGGCCTCGGTATCTCCGAGAAAAAATGATGTAAAAATAAAAAAGGATTGACAGATATGAAAAAAACAGGATTTATTGCCATTGTCGGCAGACCGAACGTAGGTAAATCGACTCTTCTCAATGCCATTCTCGGTGAGAAGGTTGCCATTGTTTCCGCAAAACCGCAGACCACCCGTAACCGTATCACCGGTATTCACACCGAGGGTGAGAAGCAGTTCGTTTTTCTGGATACCCCGGGTATCCATGCGCCCAAGAATGCGCTGGGCGAGTACATGGTCAAGACCGCCAATTCCACGATGGCGGATGCAGATGTCATCGTCTTTGTCGCAGATGCCGGACGCGAGCCCGGACAGCTCGACCTTTCCATTGTTGAGAGCATCAAGCAATCGGGTATTCCTTCCATTCTCGTTTTGAACAAAACGGATACGACCGGTGCGGAAGAGATCGGCACACGGTTGAACGAGTATTCTGCGCTCAACGATTTTGAGGCGTACGTTCCGATCTGCGCGCGCCGCGGTGACGGTGTCAAGGCCGTGCTTCAGGAGTGTGAAAAATTCCTTCACGAGGAGGAAGAATGGTTCTTCCCGGATGACATTGTGACCGACCAGCCCGAGCGTCAGATGGCGGCGGAGATCATTCGTGAGAAGCTGCTTCGCACACTGAACAAGGAGATCCCGCACGGCATTGCCGTTGTGATCGAGGATTTCAAGGACGAGGATACGCTGATCCGCATCAGCGCCAATATCTACTGCGAGAAGGAATCTCATAAGGGAATTATTGTCGGAAAGGGCGGTGCCGAGCTGAAGATGGTCGGTACCTATGCCCGTCAGGATATGGAGAAGCTGTTCGGTACCAAGGTCTATTTGAATCTTTGGGTCAAGGTGAAGGCAAACTGGCGCGAGAGCGAGCAGGTTGTCAGTAACTTCGGTTATAATCGCGACGAGGAATAACGGTAAAATATCTGTGAAGGGGGGATCGGTATGCTGAGTACGACAGACGGACTTGTGATCCGTGTGACAGATCGTGAGGATAACGATAAGCTCATGACGATACTGACTCCCGATCGCGGTCAGATCACAGTGATTGCCAAGGGCGCGCGATCCATGCACAGTAAAATGCTGCCGTTGGTCCAGCCCTATACCTATGCCAATTTTGAGATCTATGAAAAGAACGGATCTGTTGGCTGGTTGCGCGGAGGCTCCGTGATCGAGCCCTTTTACGGGGTACGGAACGATCTGGACAATTTGTCTCTCGCCGCCTACCTTGCAGAGGTCGGATGTGATATTACGGGTGAGGGCGAGCCGGCGGTGGATATACTCCGATTGCTGCTCAATTCACTCTTTGCACTTTCGGGCGGTTTGCGTCCGCCTTGGATCGTTAAGGGGGCTTTTGAGCTGCGCGCCGCCGGCTTTTCCGGTTTTATGCCTGAGCTGGACGGATGTGCCATGTGTGATACGCCGATCTCCGATCCCATGTATCTGGACGTTATGAACGGACGCTTGCTGTGTGCGTCCTGCGTCCGAACGGCAGGGCAGGTGCGGCGCACCGAAATGGAAATGGAGGATGCAGGGGAATTGACGTTGTTGCTGCCCATGTCATCCTCGGTAACCGCTGCGTGCCGATATATTCTGAATGCCCGTCCCGAGCGGATGTATGCATTCTCTTTGGAGGAGAGCGAAAGGGAGACGTTTGAAAAGGTATGCGAGTCATACCTGCTGCACCATCTGGAGCGCGGCTTTGATTCGCTCGACTTCTATAAAAGCTTATCTTCCACCGCAAATCTCAAACCAAAAACTTAACCAATGGAACAAGAATCATGCTTTATACTGAGAAAATAGGAAAAACACTCGAATATGATAAAATCCGCGCATTGCTTGCCGAATGTGCGCTGACTGAGGGAGCCAAGGAATTGGCACACGCACTGACCCCCACCGAGGATGCGGACGAGGTTCTTCGCCGTCAGCGCAGAACAACGGATGCCTGCCGTCTGATCCGCATCAAGGGACTGCCCACCTTCGGCTCTGTCCGTGATGTCGGTCCTGCAGGGGAACGGGCAGAGAAAGGCGCCGTGCTGTCTCCGCGCGAGCTGCTGGACGTTGCGAACGTTCTGCGCACCTGTCGCCTGATGCTGGATTATATTCATAGCAAGGCAACGGAAAACGGTGAGACGATGGCCACCTCCCTCGATGAGATCTTTGAGCGGCTGATCCCCGACAGACCTCTTGAGGAGAAGATCACCCGATCGATCATCGCCGAGGATATGATCGCGGATGAGGCCAGCCGTGAGCTTGCCGATATCCGCCGCAAGATCCGTAATGCGAACGTCCGTATTAAGGAATTGCTGCAAAAATATACCGGCGGCGTGTCCTCGCGGTATCTGCAGGAAAATATTGTGACCATGCGTAACGGACGCTATGTCGTACCGGTCAAGGCGGAGTATAAAAACGAGGTCAAGGGTCTGATCCACGATACCTCCTCCTCCGGCGCGACCATGTTTATCGAGCCTATTGCCGTGGTCGATGCCAACAATGAGTTGAGAATGCTCCAATCCCGTGAATCTCACGAGATCGAGCGAATCCTGGCTGAGCTCTCGGCGAACGTGGCGGATATTTCCCATGCTCTTTGGCTGAACTATAAAAATATTACCGAGCTGGCGTTTATATTTGCATGCGGACAGTTGTCCGTCCGCATGAATGCAATCTCGCCTCGCATCTCGGAGAAGCGCGAGATCAATCTGATCCGTGCGCGTCATCCGCTGATCGATCGGGACAGAGTCGTGCCGATTGACGTTTCAATCGGCAACGGCTACGATACGCTGATCATTACCGGTCCCAATACCGGCGGTAAGACGGTTACCCTCAAGACGCTCGGCCTTTTTGCGCTGATGGTACAATCGGGATTGCATATTCCCGCAGAGCCGGAGTCGGTCATCTGTCTGTATGACCGTGTATTGGTGGATCTGGGTGATAACCAGAGCATCGAGCAGTCGCTGTCGACCTTCAGCTCGCATATGGTCAATATTGTTTCGATGATCGAGCTTTTGAACGATCGGTCGTTGGTGCTTTTTGACGAGCTCAGCTCGGGTACCGATCCTGTTGAGGGCGCGGCGCTTGCCATGTCCATCATCGAGGCGGTCCGAGAAGCGGGCGCAATGTGCGCCGCCACCACACACTACGCCGAGCTCAAGGCGTACGCGCTCAATACCGAAGGGGTACGTAACGCATCCTGCGAGTTTGACGTGGAGACGCTTCGCCCTACCTATAAGCTGATCATCGGTACGCCGGGTAAATCCAACGCCTTTGCCATTTCGGAAAAGCTGGGTATTCCGACTGCCATTATCCGCCGTGCCCAGCATTACGTCAGCTCGGAGAACCGTAACTTTGAGGGTGTGATTGAAAAGCTGGAAAAGGCGCGCCTGGATATGGAGCGCAACCGTGAGGAGGCCGCCCGTCTGCGCAAGGAATACGAAACGTTTAAGGCCGATTCCGAGAAAAAGCTGAACGCCGCGCGCAAGCAGGCGGAAAAGGAGCTGGAGGTCGCCAAGGCACGCGCCGTTGCCATGGTCGAAAGCGCTAAGGCATCCTCCGATTTCATTCTGGAGCAGGCCGACAAGGTGCGCCGTGCGCAGGAGACTGCCAGACTCGGCGAGCAAATGGAGGAATCCCGCCGCGCCATTCGCGCTCATCTGCGTGAGAATGAGGATAGCTACAATCCCGTTGAGGAGCGCCGTACCAAGGATTACGTTCTGCCTCGTCCTCTGCGAAAGGGTGATGAGGTGTATATCGTAAATATCGATAAAAACGGCTTTTTGGTGGACGATCCCGACAAGAGCGGCAACGTGAACGTGCAGGCCGGTATCATTCGTATGCGTACCAAGGTTGCCAATCTTCAGCTGATCGAGAACAAGGCGGCTGTGATCGATAAAAACAAACAAAAGAGAAGCGTTAACGATTATAAGGCAACGCTGATTCGCGATTTCACCGACGAGATCGACCTGCGTGGTAAGACCGGTGAGGAGGCCTGGGCTCTGGCGGATAAGTATCTGGATGATGCTGCGCTGGCCGGACTGAAAACCGTTCGTCTGATCCACGGAAAGGGAACCGGCGCGCTGAAAAACGCGCTTTGGAATATTTTGCGCAAGGACAAGCGTATCAAGTCCTTCCGTATCGGTATGTATGGAGAAGGAGACGGCGGTGTTACCGTGGTCGAATTGAAATGACAGGTTGGAAAAACGTTTGAAAATCGTACCCCAAGGAGGCAATCCTACACACGGATTTTCAAAAAATAACAATATTTGGCGCATCGCTTTGGGGAAAATACCGAAATGTATAAAATCGTCGAAAAAGACTTGAAAAAGTGGTAAAATGGTGATATGATAAATGTTGAGCGGAGCCTCTCTGCCTCACGGCGGTGAGACTGCCGACGGTCTGAGAAGTTTCAGAAAAAAGAGAGATCACTCTGCGAAATTTAAAAAACTTTGGAGGATGTGTTACATGAAAGAACCATTGTTCGGAGATCTGTGTGTCATTGCTATGCCCGGTTGCGAGGAGTTTGCTGAGCGTGTTGACAGCTACCTTAAGGAGTGGCATCGTCGCGGCGAGTCCTATCTGGTGCCCGTTTCCTGTCCCCGTTTCGGTACGGGTGAGGCGAAGGGTGTAATCAACCATTCTGTTCGCGGTCATGATATCTACATCATTTGTGACATCTTTAATTACGGCGTAACCTACAAGATGTACGGTCAGACCGTGCCGATGAGCCCTGACGATCATTTCGCCGATCTCAAGCGCATTATCGCGGCTACCGCAGGTAAGGCTAAGAGACTGTCTCTGATCATGCCGATGCTGTATGAAGGCCGTCAGCATAAGCGTTCCGGCCGTGAATCGCTGGACTGCGCTATGATGCTGCAGGAGCTGGTTGCCATGGGTGTTTCCAACATTCTGACCTTTGACGCACATGATGCTCGTGTTCAGAATGCCGTTCCGCTGACCGGTTTTGACGACGTTCGTCCCGCATACCAGATGATCAAGGCTCTGGTTCGTCATGTTCCCGATATTACCATCGATAAGGATCATTTGATGATCATTTCTCCCGATGAGGGCGCAATGGCTCGTTGCATTTTCTACGGTCAGACTCTGGGCGTAGATATCGGTATGTTCTACAAGCGCCGCGACTTTTCTCAGGTTGTCAACGGTGTTAATCCCATCGTTGCTCACGAATATCTGGGTCAGGATCTGAACGGTAAGGATGCCATTATCATCGACGATATGATCGCATCCGGTACCTCGTTGCTCAAGGTTGCCGCTCACCTCAAGGAGAGAGGCGCAAAGCGCGTATTCGCTTTCACCACCTTTGGCCTGTTCACCTCGGGTCTTGATCTGTTCGATAAGGCCGTTGCTGACGGCATGATCGAGAAGATCTTTACCACCAACCTGGTATACCGTCCCGCTGAGCTGCGTGCAAGACCTTGGTACGTTGAGGTCAATATGTGCAAGTACGTTGCATACCTGATCGAAAATCTGCACCATGACGAGTCGATCAGCAATCTGCTCAACCCCTCCGATCGCATCAATACCCTGATGCAGAAGCATCTGGCAGAGGTTGCAAGCCGCAACGATTGATTTTTGAAATTACATATGACACCGCGCAAGACATTTGCGCGGTGTTTTTTTATATATTTTTGGTAAAAGAATGAAAAAACAGCTATTTGACAGTAGACAATTTGTTTGAAATATAGTATAATAGATATGTTCAACCGTGTTTTCTGAAAAAAACGAATCAAAACCAATCAGATAAGGAAAAAGGGGATGTGCGTATGACGATCAGAGATATTATCGAATTGCTCGATGCCGAGGTGCTTTGCGGGGAGGATTTGTTGGATACTCCTGTCCACTCTGCATGCGGCAGTGATATGATGAGTGACGTTTTGGCCTATGTCAAGGAACAGGCGGTTCTGTTGACGGGACTGATCAATCTGCAGGTGGTGCGTACCGCTGAGATGATGGACATGAAGTGCATCGTTTTTGTTCGCGGCAAGCGTCCTCCTGCTGAGGTTGTGGAATTGGCCAAGGAAAGCGGGATCGTGATGCTTCGCTCTCCCGAGCGGATGTATTCGGCTTGCGGCAAACTGTACGAAAACGGCTTGCGCGGTGATGCGCAGGCGGTTTGACGGAATGGAGGTGCCGTGATGAGCGAACCGATCCGTTTCCATTATAATATTGACGGTGAGGATTTCACTTCCGCAGGTCAGGCCTCGGTGCAGGTTAAAAAAATGCTCAGACAGCTGGATTTTGACGCCGAGACGATCAGACGTGTCTCTGTTGCCATGTACGAGGGCGAGATCAATATGGTCATCCATGCCAACGGCGGTGCTGCAGACATTGTTGTTTGGGACGAAAAGATCGAAGTCATCCTTGCCGATACCGGCCCCGGTATTCCGGACGTTGCGCTTGCTATGCAGGAAGGCTATTCCACGGCCAAGGAAAATATCCGTTCCTTGGGATTTGGCGCCGGTATGGGTCTGCCGAATATGAAGCGTTATTCCGATGAGATGAAGATAGATACCGTTGTGGGGGAAGGAACCACAGTTACGATGACGTTTGTCGTGCCGTCGTAACGCCAAAAACAGGGAAGCAGGATTCCCGGAAAGGAATACGAGAATCGAATGAGTGAAGTGAAGCATTCCGTTACGCTTCAGTCGGATCTTTGCAAGGGATGTACCCATTGTATCAAACGATGTCCGACGGAGGCTATACGTGTCAGAAATGGCAAGGCGGTCATACGCAGCGAGCGATGTATTGACTGCGGCGAATGTATTCGCCAGTGTCCGTATCAGGCCAAACGTGCCATTTACGATAAATTAGAAAAATTCAAGGATTATAAGTATAAGATCGCCTTGCCCGCCCCCGCGCTGTACGGTCAGTTTGATAAGGTAGAGGATATTGATTACATTATCAGCGGCTTGTACCGTTGCGGCTTTGATGCCGTGTATGAAGTGGCACGCGCCGCAGAGCTTGTTTCGGAATATACACGTCAGTATATGCGTCGCAAGGATCTGCCCAAGCCAATTATCAGCTCGGCGTGCCCTGTCGTGGTGCGCTTGATCAGCGTTCGTTTCCCGAGTCTGATCGAAAATGTCTTGCCTATTTTGCCACCGGTAGAGCTGGCGGCACGTATGGCCAAGCACGAAGCGATGAAGGAGCATCCCGAATTGAAGGAAGAGGACATCTGCGCCTTGTTCATTTCGCCCTGTCCCGCCAAGGTCTCCTATGCGAAGACTCCGATCGGTACGGAAAAGAGTGCGATCGACGGTGTTCTGGCCATCAATGAGCTCTATTTTATGCTGGTTTCAGAAATGAATAAGCTCTCCAATCCCAATCGCTCCTCGGAGTCCGGTCTGATCGGTATCAGCTGGGCCGGTACGGGCGGTGAATCCTCCGCCTTGATGAATGATCATTATCTGGCGGCGGACGGCATCGAAAACGTGATACGCGTGCTGGATGAGATTGAAAAAGAGAACTTTGTGAGCCTGGAATTTGTGGAATTGAACGCGTGCAACGGCGGTTGCGTCGGTGGCACGTTGAATGTGGAAAATCCGTACATAGCCAAAGCAAGACTGCAGAGTCTCAGACGGTATTTGCCCGTTTCGCAAAATCATATCCCTCATATGTCGGAGGGAGATGCGCTGCCGTCAGATGTGGTATGGGATACAGAGGTGAGCTATTCGCCCGTCATGCGTCTGGATACCAATCGGGCTGCGGCAATCAAAAAGCTGGCGCAGATCCAGGAGATCCGTGAGGGCTTGTGCGATCTGGATTGCGGCTCCTGCGGCGCACCGACATGCCAGGCGTTGGCTGAGGACATTGTAAAGGGTGAGGCATCACCGGATGATTGCATTATTCGCTTGCGTCAAAAATTGACAAAGGAAACGGATGCGGAAAAGAAGGAGAATTGACAGATGAAAATATCTGAAATGTCGCAGCAGCTTGGCTGGGAGATCCTTGCCATGCCTGATCCGGATATGGAGGTCAGCGGCGGCTACGTCGGCGATCTGCTCAGTTGGGTGATGGGACGTGCCAAGGCGGGAGATGCCTGGATCACCATTATGACAAATCGGAATATTATGGCGGTTGCCACGCTGGCCGGTGTCAGCGCGGTGGTCGTGACCGAGAAGGCCGAGATCGACGCAGAGATCGTTCGTTTGGCGGAAACGCAGGGAATCAATTTGGTTCGCACGGATCTGGCCTCTTTTGAAACGGCGTGTGCCGTCGGAAAGCTTCTTTAATATATGACATCGCCACAGATGAGAGGGGGGACGGTTATGATAGAGTTTACTTATGAGCTTCATCTTCATTCCTGCCTCTCTCCCTGTGGCGATGATACTATGACCCCGAATAATATCGCAGGTATGGCTATGCTCAACGGCGTGCAGATCGCGGCGCTGACGGATCATAACACAACGAAGAATTGCCCGGCCTTTTTTGAGGCCTGCGCCAAGGTTGGCGTCATTCCGGTCGCCGGCATGGAATTGACCACGGCGGAGGAAATTCATATGGTCTGCTTGTTTGCCACTTTGGAGGAGGCAATGGCGTTTGGCTCGGTGGTCTCAGAGCATCGGATGAAGATCAAAAACCGTCCTGACATTTTCGGAGAACAGCAGATTCTGGACGGTGAGGACGAGCTGATCGGTATCGAAGAGGATCTCTTGATCGCCGCGACAGATCTGGATCTCGACAGTGCCGCGGAGCTGGTGCATCAGATGGGCGGAGCATGTCTGCCGGCGCACGTGGATAAGCAGGCGAGCGGTTTGATCGGCATTTTAGGTATGTTCCCGCCAACGCCCGTTTTCCGCGCGGCAGAGCTGCACGATATGGGGAATCGGGAAGAGTATCTTCAAAAATATCCCGAGATGCGCGATCTGGTGATCCTGCAGAATTCAGACGCACACGCACTGGATCAGATGAATATGGATCCGCCTAAATTGGCCTTGGAGGTCAACAAAACAGATCCGGAAACGGTCAGACAAGCGCTGATTGCACATTTACGGGGATAGAAATGTACTGTTTTATCAGCAAACCCGTCAAAATTGAGAATTTTTTGTCAATCTATACAAAGTTTAAATTGGGGTATAGACAACGGGTGAATTATGTTATATAATATATCCGTATGTGTTGGGTAGGGGCGTATTATGCCCATTCCCCAAATGAATATTGTGTTATCATATTGATAATATACCACAACAGGAGGAAAATCCGAAATGAAAAAGTCATTGACCACAGTCACCTTCTGCGGTACTCCCGAGCAGGAAGCAAAGCTCGTCGAGATCATCGCAGGCTACAAGGATGTCCAGGGCAGCATGATGCCGATTATGCAGGAGGCACAGAATATCTATGGCTACCTGCCGATCGAGGTTATGCAGATCATTGCTCGCGAGACCGGCGCTCCCATGGAGGAGATCTACGGCATCGCAACCTTCTACGCACAGTTCAAGCTCAACCCCAACGGCAAGTATGCAATTGCAGTCTGCCTGGGTACTGCTTGCTACGTAAAGGGCTCCGGCGATCTTGTAGATAAGATTTCTGCAGAGCTGAATCTGCCCGTTGACAGCACCACTCCCGACGGTAAGTATTCTCTCGAGGCTACCCGTTGCATCGGCGCGTGCGGTCTGGCACCCGTTCTGACCATTAACGGCGACGTTTACGGCAGACTGGTTCCCGAACAGATCCCCGAGATTTTGGCTAAGTACAAAGACTGATCGCCATGAAGGAATTGTCGCTGAACGTACTGGATATCACACAAAATTCGATTACGGCCGGCGCCAAGATCATTGAGATTTCTCTGACGGAAAACGAAAAGGGTATATTGACGCTGAGGATCGCCGATGACGGCTGCGGCATGTCGCAGGAAACGTTGAAGCGCGTGATCGATCCCTTCTATACCACACGTACGACGCGTAAGGTCGGTATGGGAATTCCGTTGCTTAAGCTTGCTGCTGAGCAGACGGGCGGGGAAGTGAAGATTGTGTCGAAAACGGTGCAGGAGGATCCGACGGATCACGGCACCGAGGTAACGGCAACTTTTGACACCGGAAGCATTGATTTTACACCGGTTGGCGATATGGTCTCGACTATGTGTACTATCATCCAGGGTCACCCGGAGATAGATTACCGATTTGAGCATAAGACGCCTTCGTTTGAAGTCAGTCTGGATACGGCACAGCTGCGTGCCGTGCTGGGAGAGGATATTCCTTTGTCCGGCTATGAGGTGATTGGTTGGATATCCGATTATCTGACGCAGCAATATCAAAACGAAAACCAATAACGGAGGTTATTTAGCTATGAAAGCAATGTCTATTGCAGAGCTTACCGCACTCAGAGATAAAATGAAGGATAAGGTCGCAATGCGTGAGGGCTCCGGTCAGATCCGAGTTGTTGTCGGTATGGCAACCTGCGGTATCGCTGCCGGCGCACGTCCCGTTCTCTCCGCTTTCGTTGAGAAGGTAGGCGAGGCAGGTCTGGGCGAGAAGGTTATCGTTTCTCAGACCGGTTGCATCGGTATTTGTCAGTATGAGCCTGTTGTCGAGATTTTCGAGGACGGCAAGGAAAAGGTTACCTACGTAAAGATGACCGCTGAGAAGGCTGCTGAGGTTGTTGAGAAGCACCTCAAGGGCGGCAAGGTGATCGACGAGTACACCATCGGCCAGAATAAATAAGGCAGATTCTTTGAGAAAGGATTGGAGAATAAAATGATTCGCTCACACGTTCTGATTTGCGGCGGTACCGGTTGTACTTCTTCCGGTAGCCCTGCTCTGAAAACAGCGTTGGAAAAAGAACTGGCAGCCAAGGGGCTGACAGAGGAGATCAAGATCGTTATGACCGGTTGCTTCGGTCTCTGCGCACTTGGTCCGGTTATGATCGTATATCCCGACGGTACCTTCTACAGCATGGTTACCCCCGAGGATATTCCCGAGATCGTTGAGGAGCACCTGTTGAAGGGTCGTCCGGTTGAGAGACTGGAATACCATGAGCAGGCAGCTGAGGATCATCACGTTGTTAACTCTCTGTCTGAGACCATGTTCTATAAGAAGCAGAAGCG
>JAEIGA010008885.1_pt1 | contig 15202 bp, 15 predicted proteins | sample 9270691 | NCBI WGS metagenome assembly JAEIGA01 (sample SAMN17057246, study PRJNA624740) | gut metagenome | biome: biome; isolation source: fecal sample | host: Bos grunniens | place: China: Xizang | collected 2019
CTCGTTCCCGTCAATTGGTCATGAGGTTTGGTAATCAACTCCACTTGAGAAACTGCTGAAATACTAGACAAAGCTTCCCCTCGAAATCCCAACGAAGAAATGCGAACCAAATCATCCACATCGCGAATTTTACTAGTCGCATGGCGCAAAAAGGCAAGACGCACCTGTTCTTTTTCAATTCCAGCACCGTTATCCGTAATGCGAATGAAGGAAATGCCCCCTTCTTTAATTTCTACGGTAACCGCAGTTGCACCAGCATCAATGGCATTTTCCACTAACTCCTTTACAACCGAAGCAGGACGTTCTACCACTTCTCCTGCGGCTATCTTATCAATCGTCTGTTGGTCTAAGACAGAAATTTGTCGTTTCATTCGTTCCTCCTATTACCATCTGTTTTTCAGTTTGTTTTGCAAACGATACAGGGTATTCATCGCTTCCATCGGTGTCAGATTGGTGATATCAATCTCTTTTAATTCCTTTAAGATATCTTGATCTTGCACCGTATCAAACAGAGCAATCTGCTCCATATCTACTTCATCGTAATGCACTGGTTTTGCTTTTGGTTTTGCTTTTTTTTGTGGCTGTACCATATCTTTGATTGCCCCAGTGATATCTGCACTTACCAATTCTTCCACCAGTTCTTTGGCACGAGTAATTACGCTATCTGGCACTCCCGCAAGTTTTGCAACCTGAATACCATAACTTTTATCTGCTCCGCCTTTTACAATTTTTCTTAAAAATACAATATCGTCTCCCTGTTCTTTGACAGCGATACAATAATTGTTTACGCCTGGAATCTTTCCTTCCAGTTCGGTTAATTCATGATAATGGGTCGCAAACAACGTCTTTGCACCCAGTAATTTCGTATTGCTGATATGTTCAATCACTGCCCACGCAATGGAAAGCCCATCAAATGTACTTGTTCCACGCCCGATTTCATCCAGAATGAGCAAGCTCTTAGAAGTTGCATTTCGCAAAATATTCGCAACCTCTGTCATTTCCACCATGAAGGTACTTTGTCCACTCGCAAGGTCATCTGATGCACCAACACGAGTAAAGATACGGTCCACCACGCCAATTTTGGCTTTGTCCGCAGGAACAAACGAACCAATCTGTGCCATCAACACAATCAGGGCAACCTGTCTCATAAAAGTAGATTTTCCTGCCATGTTTGGTCCAGTGATAACAGAAATTCGTTTACTGCTATTATCCAATAAGGTGTCATTGGAGATAAACATATCATTTGGAATCATTTTTTCTACCACTGGGTGACGACCATTTTTAATATCAATCACACCGCGGGCATTTACATTTGGTCGCACATAATTATTTTTCTGCGCCACCACAGACAAAGATGCAAAGGTATCTAATAGCGCAATCGCTTTTGCCGTCTGCTGGATTCTTGGAATCTGTTGTGCCAAACGGTCTCTTACATCACAAAACAGGTCATATTCCAGAGAATACAATCGGTCCTCTGCTCCTAGAATCATGTCTTCTAATTCTTTTAACTCTGGTGTAATGTAACGCTCTGCATTCGTCAATGTCTGTTTTCTCATATAATAGTCAGGAACCAACTCTTTAAAACTATTTGTTACTTCCAAATAGTAACCAAATACTTTATTGTACTTAATTTTCAGATTGCGGATTCCTGTTTTTTCTTTTTCCTGGGTTTCTAACTGTGCCAGCCAGTTCTTTCCTTCTGTCTTAGACTGACGATACTTATCTACCTGCTCGAAATAACCATCTTTGATGATTCCCCCCTCTTTGATTGCAAGCGGTGGATCTTCGGCAATCGACTGGTCAATCAGTTCGTATAAATCATCTAAATCATCCATCTGCTCATCTATTTTTTTAAGCAATGGACTGGTAAAATTATTTAATAAATGTTTGATGTGAGGAAGCATCTCCAAAGATGATTTGAATGCAATCAAATCCCTTGGATTCGCACTTCGATAGCTGATACGACTTACCAAACGCTCTAAGTCATAAATTGGATTTAAGTATTCTCGGATCTCCTCACGAATCATCGCCTGCATATTCAGTTCTGTAATGACATCCAGACGCTCATTAATCTCTACAGCATCAATCAAAGGCTGTTCCACGAAACTTCGAAGCATACGCGCTCCCATAGCAGTTTTGGTCTTATCTAATACCCACAACAAAGAACCACGCTTTTGTTTCTCTCGCAAAGTTTCGACTAATTCCAGGTTTCGACGGCTAGAACTATCAATCACCATATATTTTTCTGTGGTATATGGTGTGATTTTATTCATATGCTCCATGGCATTCATCTGTGTTTCCAAAAGATAACGGAATAGTGCGCCTGTTGCAATCACACCGCTATCATAATCGCCAAGCCCAAGTCCGTCGAGGGAAGACACTTTAAAATGTTCCATCAGCGTATTGTGACAGATTTCTTCTCCGAAATACCAGGAATCCAACGCTGAAATCGTAATGTGCAATCGATGTTTTAAATCTTCTAAATCAATCCCACTTACCATCAGGCAATCGTTACAGATAATCTCCGATGGCAGATAACGGTTGATTTCATCTAAAAGCTTTCTCTCATTGTCAATTTCAGTCACATAGCAGTCACCCGTAGAAACGTCTGCAACGGAAAGTCCAAAATGATTATTTTCCATGCAGACAATGGACATCAGGTAATTGTTTTTCCCCTCCTCCAAATCACTCAGATTTAAATTGGTACCAGGGGTTACAATACGTGTTACCTCACGTTTTACCATTCCTTTGGCTTGTTTTGGGTCTTCTACCTGCTCACAGATAGCCACTTTATAGCCTTTTTCAATCAAACGATTGATATAATTCTCTGCGGCATGAAAAGGAACTCCACACATCGGAGCTCTCTCTTCTAAACCACAGTCTTTTCCTGTCAATGTAATTTCAAGTTCTCTGGATACTACTTTAGCATCTTCAAAAAACATTTCATAAAAGTCACCCAGACGATAAAATAAAATACAATCTTTATGTTCGTTTTTTGTCTGCACATAGTGCTGCATCATTGGTGATAACTTTGTTAAATCCATGTTTCCCTCTCTTATACAAGACTTCCCATGTAATAGAATCCCTTGCTTTCATCTAAATGTACCTTCTGCAAAGTTCCAATCATAGACGCATCGCCTGCAAAATGAACCAGTAAGTTATTTGTCATACGTCCTGTCACCAGACTTGCATCCTGTTCATTCAGACCTTCTACTAAAACTTCCTGAACGGTTCCTTCAAAACGACTACAGGTTTCTTTGGAAATTTCCTGAACTTCCTGTAACAAACGGTCAAAACGGTCTTTTACTACATCTTCTGGTACCTGATTTTCCATCACAGCAGCAGGTGTTCCACTACGTTTGGAATAAATGAAGGTAAATGCACTGTCATATTTTACTTTCTTTACTACATCCATGGTTTCTAAGAAATCTTCTTCCGTTTCCCCTGGGAATCCTACAATAATATCCGTTGTCAGAGAAATATCTGGCACAGCAGCGCGGATTTTGTCTACCAGTGCAAGGTAGGCTTCTTTTGTATATCGACGGTTCATCACTTTCAAAATATTTGAACTTCCAGACTGCAGTGGCAGATGCAGATGATTGCAAAGTTTCTTACTTTTTGCCATATAAGCAATCAACTCATCGGACAAATCCTTTGGATGAGAAGTCATAAAACGGATTCTCTCTAAGCCTTCAATGGCTTCAATCTTCTCTAATAACTGTGCAAACGTAATTGGCTGTTCTAAATTTTTACCGTAAGAGTTTACGTTCTGTCCAAGCAGCATAACTTCTACAACGCCATCACTTACTAAATTCTTAATTTCTGCTACAATATCTTCTGGATTTCTGCTTCGCTCTCTACCGCGTACATAAGGCACGATACAGTAGCTACAGAAGTTGTTACATCCAAACATGATATTTACTCCAGATTTAAAGGAATATTTTCTATCAATCGGAAGATTTTCTACAATCTGTGTGGTATCTTTCCAAATATCAATGACCATACGGTCAGAATCCATGGCACGACATACCAATTCTCCAAATTTGAAAATATTGTGGGTTCCAAATACCAGATTTACAAAACGATAACTTTTCTTTAATTTTTCAACGACATGAGGCTCCTGCATCATACAGCCACAAAGAGCAATCATCATGTGAGGTTTTTTCTTTTTAATGCTTCCAAGATAACCAAGACGGCCATACACACGCTGGTTTGCATTTTCACGAACAGTACAGGTATTGTAAATAACAAAATCTGCCTTTTCTTCCTGCTCAATCTTGGTATAACCGATGGTTTCTAAAATTCCTTCTAATTTTTCAGAATCCCTTGCATTCATCTGACAACCAAACGTCGTAACGCAAAAAGTCAATGGATGTCCCACTTCTTCTTCCATTCGCTTTAATTTGGCTTTGGCCTGTTCCATGAAAAAATACTGGCGTTCAGACTCTGTCAAATTCATATCAGGTTCCTGTATTATATTTAAACTTTTATTCATCAACATAGGTGCTCCTTTTTTCCATTGTTGTTTGTTGTTGTTTGTTGTTCTTTCTTGTTCTTAACGTATTCGTATCGCCGTATTGCTAAATAATTGGCACACTATCGGCAATATACCTTATTGCATTATAACAACCTCGTTTCCTAGTTGCAAGTGAAATTTCTAGTAAGTATTTACGCAACCGTTCACGCCCCTAACAGTTTCGTATAATTTTTAACGGCAAAGTCCTTACCTCTTTGTAGGTTTCTTTAAAACATGCAGGATCAGATTCTAAGGTTTCTATGGTCAAGGCTGGTTTTTTCATCAATTCGGAATAATAGTTCAGTGGGGTTCCACCTGTTTTATCCTCCTCTTTCTTTCCGATACAATAATCTGATATCTTCTGCATAAATCTCGCCACACGATGGTACTTTGGATTATATGCAAATGGTAATGCCTGACGAAAATAATATGTAATCCTTCCCCTTGACTGAAAATTTAAATATCCTATGGTATCGTACTCTTCAAATACCTTCATCAAAGCTCTCGTTTCTGGCTCACTCGCAGGATATTCTCCTAACTGCTGCTGCACATACGATTTACAAGGGAAATTTCCGTTAATATCAATCCCTTTTGCATTAAATATCCATTGTTTGTAATCAATCTCACGAATTTTACAAAACTGACGCAGGATAGGATTTCGGATTGCCTCATAGCCATATCTACAAATCTCATAACCATCTGGATTTAACAATGGAACAAAACAAATGGAACAGCGATTCAACAACTCCCTTACCCGATACGTTCCAATCGATGTATCTTCTAAATACGCCTTACAATACTCCCTTGCAAGCTGCAAAAACAACAGCGGATTGATAGTGTCACGCCCATAAAGCCCCGCAGATAACACAATCGTTTCCATGCCAAGTCCCACACGAAACAAAAAGATTTTTCTCTGGTCATGGCTCGTACCGACCATTCTTAATGTCGTAAAATCTTTGTATTCCGCAGAAAGGTGATATAAATTTTCACAGATTTCATCATAGGTAGACGTTTGCGTTAAAATCATTTGAATTGAAACCTCCTTCACATTCTCGCACTCTCTTATTACCTTATGCTAAAAAAAGAAGGTTTAGAACAAAATAACACCCTGTACTCCTACAAGGTGTTATCAAACAAATTTATCTTACGGACAAACTCAACCACGAACCTGTCCATTTCCATAAATAATATATTTTGTTGTAGTAAGTGCCAAAAGTCCCATTGGTCCTCTCGCATGTAATTTCTGTGTACTGATACCAATCTCAGCCCCATAACCAAACTCAAATCCATCGGTAAATCGAGTAGAAGCATTGACATACACGCAAGCTGCATCTACCTGATCTAAGAATTTCTGTGCATGGCTATAATTTTCTGTCACAATGGCTTCGGAATGACCTGTGTTGTATTTGTTGATATGTGTAATCGCTTCTTCCACAGAACAAACCGTTTTCATAGAAATAATATAATCCAGATATTCTGTTCCCCAGTCTTTTTCATCTGCCAAAATTGCTTCTGGAACCAATGCAGTTACAGCTTCATCTCCACGAATTTCTACATTTTTTGCCAAAAGTTTTTCGCAAAGTTCTGGAAGTAATGCATCTTTTACGTTGTTGTGAATCAACAAGGATTCGCAAGCATTACAAACGCCAACACGCTGGGTTTTTGCATTCATAATAATACTGATTGCCATATCAAGATTTGCAGATTCATCTACATAAATGTGGCAGTTTCCAGTACCTGTTTCGATAACTGGAATGTTACTGTTTTCTACTACCGCACGAATCAGTCCAGCACCGCCTCGTGGAATCAAAACATCCACATATTTATTTAATCTCATAAACGCCGCAGCAGTTTCGCGAGAAGTGTCTTCAATCAACAGCAGGGCATCTGGATTTACGCCACAGTTTTCTAAGGTATTTCTTAAACAAGCTACCAAGGCTTTATTCGAAGAAATAGCATCGCTTCCACCTTTTAAGATTGCTACGTTACCTGTTTTAAAGCAAAGACCAAAGGCATCTGCAGTTACATTTGGGCGAGCTTCATAAATAATTCCTACCACTCCAAGAGGAACTCTTTTTTGTCCTACCAACAGACCATTTGGGCGCTGTTTCATGCCAATTACTTCACCGATTGGGTCATCTAATCCTGCAATCTGTGTAAGTCCTTCTGCAATTCCTTCAATACGTGCTTTTGTAAGCAACAGACGGTCTAACAACCCCTGTGACATACCATTGGCTCTTCCTCGTTCCATATCCAAAGCATTGGCCAAGAGAATTTCTTCTGCATGTCTTACCAAATCACTGGCCGCCTGACGTAGCACCTCATTCTTTTTTTGTGTAGACAAGAACTGAATCTCAGGTTTTGCCTCTTTTGCTCTCATTCCAATTTGATTTAAATATTCCATACCAAAAATCCTCCTAAAGTTACTCTTACTGATATATATTTTTTTCTGTAATCACCACATCTGGCAAAATATCGGTCGACTCTACTGGCACTTCGTCAAACATCTGAAACTCAAATGCCAAAGCGATTTTATAAAACTTAGGATGTTTTTCTAAAAATCGGTCATAGAATCCTCCGCCATATCCAACGCGGTGTTTTTGTCTGTCAAATGCCACTCCTGGCATAACCATAAGTGCCTCTTCACAATCTGCCACTGGCAAACCTTCTCGTGGTTCTAAAATCCCAAAATATCCCGGTTCTAAGTCGTCTAAGGACTGAATTTCATAAAAAATCATGTCCTTTCCTACAACTTTGGGAGAGGTTACGTGTTTGCCCATCGCAAGTGCCTTTTTCATAATCTCTCTGGTCATTACTTCATTTTTACAATCGATATACAAGTAGACCCATTTGGCATTTTGAAAAGCTTCTAATTGACAGAACATATCACAAATGATGGCGCTATCGTCTATCACTTGCTGGCGAGAAGCTTCTTTTCTTCTTTTTGAAACTTCTTTTCTAATTTGCTTCTTTTGCTCCATATTTTTCACCTAAATTAACAACACTACCGTCTGCTTCTACAACGTCAATGTTATCTAACTGTGAACGCAGATTTTTACGAAAATCTGTAATAAATGCTTTACGCAATACAGCCTGTTCTTCTTTTTCTTCTGGAGTTAAGCCTACGGTTTTTGCTTTGCGGGCTAACTCATTAATACGATTGATTTTACTATCGTTCATGTTTTCATCCTCACGAAATATTATAACATTTTTTCCAAATAATCTAATAAATAAAATTCATCTTTTGGATTTGCCAAAAACAAAGTTCCATAGTCTCTTCCCTGCATAATGCGGTGAATGATATGGAAATCTTTTCCGTTTGCAATAATCATATCGCAACCTGCTGCACTTGCAATCTCTGCTGCCGCAAGCTTAGTTGCCATACCACCTGTTCCTACATTGCTTCCTGTTGTGCCTTTTCCCATCGCTTTAAAATGCTCGTCCATATTTTCTACGACATCTACAAATTTTGCATCTGGATTTTTGCGTGGGTCGTCGGTATACAATCCATCAATATCGGAAAGCAGAATCAATAAGTCTGCACCAATCAGCGCGGAAACCACAGCGGAAAGACGGTCGTTGTCTCCAAATTCAATTTCAGAAGTAGAAATGGTATCGTTTTCGTTTACAATTGGAATCGCACCCATTTCCAACAATGCGTGGAAGGTATTTCTTGCATTGTGTCTGTTTAAATCGTTTAACATATTGTTTTTTGTCATCAAAATCTGGCTTGCAGTCTGATTGTATTCTGCAAATAATTTCTGATAAATCATCATCAGTTTTGCCTGTCCAATGGCAGCACATGCCTGTTTTTGTGCCAGATTGTCTGGTTTCTTTGGAAATCCCATGGTTTTACTCCCAACCATAATTGCCCCTGAAGATACCAGTACCACTTCTTTGCCCTGATTTCGCAAATCACTCAATTCACGAACCAGAATTTCTAATTTAATCAAATCCAGATTGCCTGTTTCTGGATGAGTTAAGGAAGAAGAACCGATTTTTACTACGATTCTCTTTTTATCTTTCAATGTTTGTCTCAAGGATTCTGTCATAAAAAATCTTCCCCTTAGTCTCTTGTAATATGCAGTGCCACCAATGCCTGCTCTTGTTTTTCTTCCATTACAGCACGTTCTTCGTCTGTCATATGGTCATATCCTAACAAATGAAGCATACTGTGTGCAATCAGGAATGCATACTCACGTTTGATGCTGTGTCCATATTCTTTTGCCTGTTCTACGGCACGAGGAATGGAAATCATAATATCTCCAAGCATCAACTCTCCTGTCTCTGGATGGAAATAACTGTCATCTTCTTCTAAGATATCATAATCGGCTGGCGCCTCAAAATCTACCATTGGAAAAGACAATACATCGGTTGGGCGGTCAATATCACGAAATTCTTTGTTGGTACGATGAATTTCTTCATCAGTTGTCAAAATCAGATTGATTTCGGATTCATAAGGACACTCTTCCTGATCAAGCACCTCGTTCATTACATCTTCTGCAACTTCTATAAAGTCAAAATCAAAACTTTGTTCCTGTTCATTTTCAAAATTAATGGTCATAGTGATTTACTCTCTTTCGTACTGGTTTGTATTTTGGTGTCGCAGATGTCGTATCTGGATGTTTTTTCTCATAATCATCGTACGCCTGAACAATCTGCTGTACCAATGGATGTCTTACAACGTCTTTATTGGTTAACTCACAAATAGAGATTCCCTCTACATCTTTTAAAACCTGAAGTGCTACTTCCAATCCTGATTTTTGTCCTGCTGGTAAATCCTTCTGGGAAGTATCTCCCGTCACGATTACTTTCGAACCAAATCCAATTCGAGTCAAAAACATCTTCATCTGTGCTGGTGTGGTGTTTTGTGCCTCATCTAAGATGATAAATGCATTATCAAGGGTTCTTCCTCGCATATAAGCGAGTGGTGCTACTTCAATCAAGCCTTTTTCCATGTTTTTGGTAAAGCTTTCTGGTCCCATAATCTGATACAATGCATCGTAAAGTGGTCTTAAATATGGGTCAACTTTGCTCTGCAAATCTCCAGGAAGGAATCCTAACTTTTCTCCCGCTTCAATGGCAGGTCGTGTCAAAATGATTCGACCTACTTCATCGTTACGAAATGCTGTAATTGCCATCGCCATCGCAAGATAGGTTTTACCTGTACCCGCAGGACCAACACCGAAAACAATCATGTCTTTTTTGATTTTATCGACATATTTCTTTTGTCCCAGTGTTTTTGGTTTTACAGGTCGCCCGTTGATGGTATGACAAATCAATTCCTTATCCATCTCAACCAAAGAAGCTTCTTTTTCTTCCATACACATCGCAAGTGCATAATCTACATTTTGTACCTGAATGGTATTTCCTCTCTGAGATAGTCCCAAAAGTTCTCGAATAATCCCCGACGCTTTCTGTACATTTGGCATCGGTCCTACTACTTTTAAGAGACCGTCACGCGAAATCAAAGTAACCTGCAAGGTGCGTTCTATTTTTTTTATATGTTCATCAAACTGACCAAAAATATTTCTCTCATGATTTGCGGGAATTTCAATCAGCTGTTCAATTATCGTAGTTGCCATTCTTTCTAACCTTTCTTATCTAATAAAGAATACCCCTCTATTCTATCATCTTTTTCCAAGATTTGAACCCCCTTTTTGATTTTTTTAAAGTTTTAAAGTGATAAAATATTTACTGCCTGCGAATCGGGGATTCTAAAACTTCCAAACTTCCTTTCATCACCACAAGATTTCCTTCTATCAGACATTCCATCTCCTGATTCAATATGTTCATCCCTTCTTCGACCAGTTCCTCCATATGATTTTGCAAACGCTTCCATGCCACCTGCCTTGCCTCTTCCTTGGTATAAGTTTTTGTCACCAAATCATACGTTCTGATTTTCACCCAGCCAATGCTCATAGGAAGTGAAAAACTATCTGTGATAAAAAAAGGGATTTCTTCAAAATACTTTTCCTGATTTTTAGAAAGTGAAGGAACATAGGTAAGTTCTCGATTTCCAAAACGAAGGACAGGAAACATCGATTCCTCCCGATGATACACTTTTTCTTGATAATTCAAGGAAAATTCATCGTAGTATGTGTGCGTTGTCTTCATAAGAATATCCGCATCTGCTCTTACGTACTCTCTACGTGCCACCTGTAAATCCTGATTCAAAATCTCCACCATGCCTTGCACTAACACATCTCCTGCCTCACAGATATCCCCCTCACAAACCAAAGGAATCCCTTTTCTCGTGGCAATCTTGACGATTTCCCCGCTTCGCGTAGCCACAAGATCCCAGCTTTCTTCCAAACTTTCCTCTGTAAGATTTGGATTTTCATTTTCCTTGATATCTAAAATCAGACAGCAGCCCTCAAGTTTTGCCGATACCCATACCACACGGGAACAGGAACTACGAATGTTTGCTGCAATTTCCTCGCAATCGACTTCGCGTTTGTACATACCACTGATGACCTGAAAATCACCCAGTTTTTCTAAAATTGTTTCATCGGAATAATAAGAATTTCCATGGATACGAATGTCCCAAAGAATCGTAGAATTGTAATATAATAGGAAGAAAAACATCAAAATGCCAAGAAAAAATGCCTTTCTCTTTTTAACAAATTGAAAAAAGAAAGGTAAACCATGTTTTTCTAAAATCGTAATATGTGCAGATGTTTTTCGCCGAAATGGTGCCAGACGAAAAAAATTCTTGACGGAAAGTTCACATTCGTAATACTCTCCCTGACGAACCACGTTCCACAAATCCATCTGATTTGCCAGACACAAACGAATAAAACGTTCTGGCATGGAACTTTGAAACCGAATTTTTACATAGCCATGTAGATATCGAATCATTTTATTTCGCACGTTTCTCCTCCTACACCTCAACCAGAATATGAAACACCAACAATTTCACCCGTAATATACATCTCATCATTGGTGTAGCTTATAATTTCCAAACCTGTTCCCAAAACTTCTAACTTTCGTCCAGAAACACGCACTACAATTTTATCTGTTTGATATTCCACAAGATTTTCATAGTTTTCAATCCGAACCCATTGCCGACCAAGCATCGTAACCATCGGTTCTTTGCAAATCAAATCTTGTGGAATCATAAAGAACTGTGCAAAACGTTGTCGAAAAGAAAGTTTTTTACTCACGACATAGTTCCAGCTTTTTTATAAAATTTATGTGAGTCTAAAATGAATTATGCACTTAATTTATCGTTCTTTTAACAAAATCAAGGAAAATCGCAAAATCATACTCTCATCCATAAAATAATCCATCGCCTGATGTTCTAAAATTTTTGAAAGGAAAATCCCATGTCCTTCGATGCATGGATGCATCCTTTCTGGATTTACGCAGGCTTTCTTTGGATAACTGCATTTTTTACAACGAGAACAAACCTCGGTGGATAACGTATAGCACTGCAAATTTTCCTTTCTCAAGAAATCCTCGATCTGCTCGGTCAGTTCCTCATGTTCTTTTTTCGAACATTCCACCCTCTCTTTTTGAGAAAACTCCGAAACTTTTGTGACAGTAGAAAACAAAAGCACCTGTTCATATTCCATACATTTGTTTTTGCACTGTTTCAACGAACCAATCACAGGAGGACACGCCCAAGAGCTTCCATAGTCTAAACATTCTTTCTTACAGAAGTTTCTTGCTTTATCGTCAAATACAAGCTCACTGATTGGAAAGAACGTATACTGATAAATCGGCAATTGTGTAAGATTACTCTCGATTGCCTTCCAATTCATAGTTATCATCCTCATTTCTTCTTTGGTTATCTTTTTTGTTATCTTTTTGTTATTTATGATAAGGTTCCTTCATAATAATTCGATATCCGCGATAAATCTGTTCCAACAAAATCACACGCATCAGCTGATGTGGAAAGGTCATTTTTGAAAAACTGATGGCATAATCCGAACGATTCATCACTTCCTGACTTAATCCAAGTGAACCGCCAATCACAAATGTAATATGGCTTTTTCCCTGCACACCTAACTGCTCAATCTTATCTGCAAAAGCAACCGAGTCGAGCATCTGCCCTTTAATCTCTAAGGTAATGACAAACGCATCACTTTTGATTTGTTTTAAGAGGCGCTCTCCTTCTTTTTGGCGGATACTCTCCTCTACCACTTCGCTGGCATTGTCGGGTGTTTTTTCGTCAGCCACTTCGATTATTTCTAATTTACAATATTTACTAAGACGTTTTGCGTACTCATCAATGGCATCTCGTAAATATTTTTCTTTTATTTTTCCTACTGTTAAAATTGTAATCTTCAAATCTCGTCTCCACCAAACGCATTTTCAAAGGAAGCTTCCTTGATTGTATCTTCTCCAAAAGAAGTCTGCTGTCCAGAAAAATAATTTCCTTTCAGTGCAAGGAACAATTCCGCATTTGTCGCAAAAACATATGGAGAAACCCAGAAAACAGACAAGAGTCCGCAAGTAAAGAGATTTAAAATATTCCAGCCAATAAAGGATAAGTCCAAAACAAATGCGTTCCACTTATTTCCCATCATCAATTCTTTACTAATCGCAAAAGCATCTTCCTTTGGCATATCAGGACAATCTGCAAGCAAATAAGAAACCATTCGGTATTCATATGCTTTTACAACTCCTGGAATGATAAACAACAAGGACCACAAGAAGGTATACAAATCACGAAGGAACATCGTATAAATCACATTTTTGTAGTGACCATTGGTAAATCCAAAAAACATTTTTCCAGCAGTCGCTTTTTCAAAGCTATTTTCGATAAAGAAACGGCATCCTCCAACTTCCATTGGTGCAAATACAAAAATACGCAGTGCCAATCCGATTGACAAACCAATCAAAACAAGGACTACAATAATACTAACAAGGATAAAACTAAAGCCCATTTCAACGCCTGAAAGCGCCAATTCTCCAAACTCTAAATCATCTTCGTAAAAATAATCATCGTCAAAATAGTGTTGTCCATATTCATCTTCATAATAATGTTCGCTATAATGATATTCTTCGTAATCCTCATCATAGGAATATTGTGAGAAGATGTTTTGTGTATTCATAGAAAAAATACTGCTAAAATTCGTAGAAAAACCACCATTGATCAACATTCCCACGACAAATCCAACCAATACACAGTTCCAGTAATTTGTCTTAAATGCAACTTTTGCTTTTTCTTTTAATTCTGCACGTGTCCACATAGTTATTTTCCTTTCTTATATAATAACAGACAAGGGCATCAACCGCATGATTGACGCCCCTGCAATATCATTTCTTATTTGTTGTATTTGTTTTTGATAAATTCGTCAATTCCTTTTGCGGCTGTTTTTCCAGCTCCCATCGCTAAGATTACAGTTGCAGCACCTGTTACTGCATCTCCACCAGCGTAAACTCCTTCTTTGGAGGTTGCACCAGTTGTATCATCAGCGATGATACATTTTCTCTTATTGATGTCAAGACCAACCGTTGTAGAAGAAATCAATGGGTTTGGAGATGTTCCCAGAGACATGATAACTGTATCTACTTCCATCTCGAATTCAGAACCAGGAATCACTACAGGGCGTCTTCTTCCAGAAGCATCTGGTTCACCCAGTTCCATACGAACACATTTGATTGCACGAACCCATCCTTTTTCGTCTGCAATGATTTCTGTTGGGTTTGTCAGTAAATCAAAGATAATTCCTTCTTCTTTTGCATGATGAACTTCTTCTTTTCTTGCTGGAAGTTCTTCTTCACTTCTTCTATATACAACATGAACTTCTGCACCCAGACGAAGCGCTGTTCTTGCAGCATCCATTGCTACGTTACCACCACCAACGACAACAACTTTTTTGCCTCTTGTGATTGGTGTATCATAGTCATCGCGGAATGCTTTCATCAGGTTGCTTCTTGTTAAGTATTCGTTTGCAGAGAATACACCGTTTGATACTTCTCCTGGGATTCCCATGAACATAGGAAGACCAGCACCAGAACCGATAAATACAGCTTCGAATCCTTCTTCTGTTAAGAGTTCATCAATTGTTGTGGATTTTCCGATAATAACGTTTGTTTCGATTTTAACACCGAGAGATTTTACGTTTTCTACTTCTGCTTTTACTACTTTGTCTTTTGGAAGACGGAATTCAGGAATACCATATACCAATACTCCGCCTGCCTGATGCAGTGCTTCATAAATTGTTACATCGTAACCTAATTTTGCCAAATCTCCTGCACAAGTAAGACCAGCAGGACCAGAACCGATAACAGCTACTTTATGACCATTTTTTTCGGCTGGCTGTTCTGGTTTGATTCCATTTTCTTTTGCCCAGTCTGCAACAAAACGTTCCAGTTTACCGATGGAAACTGCTTCGCCTTTGATTCCGCGGATACATTTTCCTTCACACTGTGTTTCCTGAGGACATACACGACCACAAACTGCTGGGAGTGCACTAGACTGTCCAATTACTTTATATGCTTCTTCAAAGTTTCCTGTTTTTACTTCTTTGATAAATCCAGGAATGTTAATGTTTACAGGACAAGCCTGTACACATTTTGCATTTTTACATCCGATACAACGAGAAGCTTCTTCCATAGCTTCTTCTTTGTTGTATCCAAGGCATACTTCTTCAAAGTTTGTTGCTCTTACCTGTGGTTCCTGTTCTCTTACAGGAACTTTTTTCAATACGTCAGCCATTATTCGTCACCTCC
>JAEIGA010008886.1_pt1 | contig 15198 bp, 17 predicted proteins | sample 9270691 | NCBI WGS metagenome assembly JAEIGA01 (sample SAMN17057246, study PRJNA624740) | gut metagenome | biome: biome; isolation source: fecal sample | host: Bos grunniens | place: China: Xizang | collected 2019
AAGGTGGGCGACACTCTCTGGACACGCGCCGTCAAGGTTCTCAAGAACGAAAACACGGTTGACCAGTTCGAGATCTTAAAGCCCTATATCGAGCGCTGCGTCTCCGTCGCCGTCGACTGGACGGGCCCTGGCGTCGGCTTTGGCGATATTCTCGAAAAGCACTACACCACCTGCCGCTCGACCGGAGCGCAATTCGGCGGCGAAAAGATCGAACTTTGCAGTTTTAGCGCACCTTTTAAGTGCGACATCTTCCCGAAACTTAGAAGCGCCTTTGACGCGGTAAGGCTGCGCGTTCCTTTTGCGACCGAGACACGCGAAGATCTCCACGAGATGCAGCAGATCGTTTCGAACGGCAAATACAGCTACTCCGCGCCGCGCACCGCCGCCGGTCACTCCGACCGCTGCACCGCGCTTGCGCTCGCCGTCCGCGCCGCCGCAAGAATTAAAGGCGTTCAAATCCCGCCCTTCACCTTCATGAGACACCATTCATCGGAGCTTGATTAAATGAACTTCTTTTCATTTCTTTTCGGTCGCGGCAACAATACTAAAAAAGCCGATTCAACCTACCTCTTAAGTGAGGAGGCTAAACGCGCTGCCGCTTGGATCGAGACGACGAATCCCTTACGCGGCATGACGGCATCGCGTATGCAAGCCCTTTACGACGCTTCTCGCAATGGCGATACAGTGCACCTGCAATGGCTTTACAACGAGATTGAAAAGTCAGATCCTACGCTTCTTATTTGCGCTTCGCGCCGTCGGGGCGCTCTCGCCTCGCTCGACTGGTCCATTAAGACTCGCAGCGAGGGTCGCTCGCGCCACTACGATAAGGTCTTAGCTGAGGAACAATCTAAGGCGCTTGAGGCGGCTTTTGGCGAAGCTGAATTAGGCGGCTTTAATGATGCTTTAGAGCATTTAGCGAGCGCATTTTTTAGAGGTTTCGCGCATGTATTACCTAAATGGTCAGCGGATAGGCTCGTTCTTGAGGGTTTTGAGACTTTAGACAACTGGAATTTCGTACGCGATATTACTACGGGAACGTGGTATTGGAATCCCGAGGCGAACGCTTATACGGATTACGGCTCCTGCCGTCCGATCCCGCAAGGCGAACTCTTAACGATGGTCGCGCCCTACCATATCGACTATCCGATGCTCACCATCTATCTCCGGCAGGCAGTCGGCGAAAAAGGCTGGGCGAAGTTTACTGAGAGATTCGGCATCCCGCCGGTAATTCTCACGATGCCAAGCGACATTCCTTCCGACCAGGTGGAAATGTGGAGAGCGCAGGCGGAGAAAGTGGCCGAGGGCGGCTCTGGAGCTGTACCAGCGGGAACAGCGGTTAACTTCTGCGACGGCGCGCGAGGCATAAATCCCTTTAAGGACTTTATTCACAATCAGCGAGAGCTTACGGTACTTATGGCGACGGGCGGATTATTAACTTCGCTCGCTCAATCGGGCTCTGGAACTCTCGCGGGCGGCGCTCATAGTGATACTTGGGCTGAAGTTAGGCGCATGGATTCTTCTAAGATCGCGAGCGCCCTTAACGCCCAGATCGTAAGACCTCTCTTAACTCGCGCGTTCCCTGGGCGGCCTCAGCTCGCGTACTTCGACTTCGATACCGAGGCTACTCCTTCTCCCGGCGAAGTCTTCGAAGATGCCGCTAAGGCTCGTAGCGCGGGCTATCTTATTGATCAAGCAGAGCTCGAAGAAAAGACGGGGTATAAGCTTGTGAGGGAAGTTCAAAGTGGAGGAGTTGGGAGTGAGGGAGTTTTAAATAAAGAAGTTCGAGTTCCGAGCTCGAGTTCGAGAGAGGAAGATAAAATCCATTCTCCCACTCCAACTAAAAACTCCAACTCCGTTCTCGACGCTTTCACCAAGGATTCTAGCCCTGCTGCAGAGGCGATTAAAGAGCTTTTAAACGACCCTTCAAAGGAGAAAGCCGAAGAGATTTTAAAGAAACTGCCTGAACTTCTCCCCGAAGATCCCGCTATGGCCGCAGTAATCGCAGAGGCGATGGCGGCAGAGTTTAGGGAAGAGGAAGTGTTGGAGAATACTCAATGCCGCGCTGAGAATCCCGCTACCTGCAGAACGCACGGTACACCAAGGGAAATTAAAACCAAGGGATTTCAGGATCAGTTCGGCAACGGCAATCCTGAGACGCTCACTGCGAATCCAAAGATGAACGCAGAAAGAGGCAAAGCGGTCATCAGCCACATTCTAGCGAAGAAATCTGGATACGAGCCACATGCGATGTATCGCAAGGATATTGGTTGGATCGGGGTTGATTACGGGAATCCTGGTAATGCAAACAACAGCTATAACGGCGGACATGGCATCTCTCATATCGTCGGCAAACATGAAGGCGCTATTGACGGAGCCGTCGATGTAATTCTTGGAGGGACGGCGTACAAGCACAATGAGTCTCGCCGAAAAGTCTTCATCATCAAAGATCGCACCGCGATTGTTCTATCTAAAGACCGCGACGGAAGGCTTTTAATTACCGACTTCGAAAAGATTTCCGACAAGCAACTTGCCGATTACACAAGCAAAGGTAAGTATCACGCAAAGGGAGAAAACGAATAAAAGGCGAGATGCACACCGTCATTTCTTCGGGTGGCTACCGATCGCAGCTTATGCAAGGCCCGATGGTTTCTCGCCAGTGACGCAAATTATAACACACCTTTTTCGAAAGAGTCAATAGTATGATGAAAATTATTCAGTATATCAAGATGCTCTTTAGCAAAAGCGCGGTATCGGGCGATATCACGCTTCCTAAGGCGTTTTGTATAGAACTCCTTGCCGGTGGAGATTCTAACAAAGGCACGCATTATAAAATCCGATTCGCTGCCGATCCAAAGTTCATTGTCAATTACTACACTGACAGATTGTCCAGGAAGGAGATCGTTCGGGACCTCGCCACCATCTATCATTTGTGGCTTCACATAGAGGAAGCCTTTCTTTCGAGGGAGGCTCAAGCCGAATTGATCAAGATATATGGGGCACTCGCCCGTATTGACTACGCGGATCACAGCGCATACGTGCCTCAGCGAGCCTTGAAACACATGACACTCCCGAAGAGTAGCAGTTGCACGTGGCTTACGCCTGACGATTTCGGTAATGAAGTTGACAACGCCCAAAACGCATCCGACAACGGCAATCGCGAATGTTGTCCATTTAATAATTGTATCTTCCATGCGTTCAATTATACCACAACCAAGTAATGAAAGGTAGAATATGGTTTTAGAACATCTTACTAACCGTTCCCAGTTCCCAGTTCCCCATTCCCCATCTCTCGCTGCAGGCGAGATAATCAAGAACGTCCAAATCTGCCCCGTCGGCGATTTCCCGAACGGTGATCGCGATCAGCACTGCACTCTTGAAGCGTTGAAGAACGTCGTCACCAAATGGAAGGAAGACGGTGAAAAGGAAGTTCTCGTAGACTTTGAGCACAACTCTGAAGCGGGCGGCACGAGCGATACTTCAGCTGCCGCGTGGGTCTCGAACCTTCGCACAGATAAAGAGCGCGGCTTAGTAGGCGACTTTAAGCTGACCGACTTGGGCGCCGAGGCTATCTCCAACCGCCGTCTTCGCTTTCTCTCGGTCGCATGGCTCGTCAATAAGGAAACGCGCGAGCCGATGGTGATCCGCTCGATCGCTTTAACGAACAAACCCAATATTCCGGTCGCTCCCGTCCTCAACAGGGAGACGAACGGCGTCATTAACGTTGAGGATAAGAAAGGTCCCACAATGGACAAACTGAAAGAAGCCCTGGGGCTTTCCGCCGACGCGACCGAAGAAGATATTCTCGCCGCCGTCAAGGAGGGTCTTGAGGCTAAAACGAAGGTCGCCGAGCTCGAGGCTAACGCCGAAAAGGCGAAGCTCGAAGCCGAGGCGGAGGAATTCGCCGAGAAGAACAAGGCGAAGTGCGATAAGGCCGTCCTTAAGGCGCAGTTTATCGCCAACAAGGAGGTCGCAGTCGCGCTCGTCGCTGGCATTCCCGCGGCGAAGGTCGAAACCGTCGTCAACAAGGCTGAGGCCCAAAAGCCGACGAGCTTTGAGACGAACAAGAACGCCGAATCCGACGAGGCGATCCTCAACAAGTACGAGTCGCTTTCGGGTAAGGCTAAGGCCGAATATCTCGAAGCTCACGCGCTCGAAATTAATCGCGCTAGGAACGCGAAGTAAGAAAAACTCTCAAGAAAGGAAAAAATCATGCCTACAACCGTTACAGGTCAGGAGATCTACTCCAACCAGCTCTTCAAGGAGCTTACGCCCCAGCTCGCGCCTTTGAAGGCGTTCTCGACCGACTTTAGTCAGGAGGCGAAGCAACCCGGCGAAGGAATCTCGGTGCAGCTCGTCAGCGCCGATTCGGTCGCCAAGTTCAACGCCTCGACCAACAACTTCGCCCGCAACGCGAGCCAGAACAAGACGATCACCGTCAAGTTCGGCGAGGCGTACATCACCGGCTTCAACGTGACGCCCTATCAGCTCAACAACTTCAACCCCGGCTGGTGGAAGGAGAAAGCGAAGGTGGACGCCGACACTCTCGCCGACACGATGCTCACCGAGATTTGCTCCAAGATCACGGCGGACAACTACGCCAAGGCGCAGACCATCGCTTCGGCAGAAGAAATCACGCTGGCGGAACTCAAGAAGATCAAAGCGTATGCCAGCAAGCAGAAGCTCAATGTCAAGCGCTGCGCTCTCGGTCTCGACCTGGAACTGATGGCCGCCGTCGAAGCGCTCTACAACCAGACGAAGTCGGGCCTTACTCACGCACAGGCGATGAGCGAACTTGCCGCCGCCATCGGCGTGAAGCAGGTCTTTGGTGTGCCGCAGCTCCCCGAGGGACTCTTGGGCTTCATCTGCGAGCCTTCCGCTCTCGCTGTCGCCGGCCGCTCTTTCCGCCCGGCTTCCGACAAGCCGTATGAGTCGGTTAAGGAGATTGTTGATCCGGAGTCCGGCATCGGCATGACGATGGTGGAGTTCTGCGACGGCATTACCGGCAATCTCCATGAATCCGTCACGGGTCTCGTCGCTTCCGAGGTCGGCGTCAAGGAGGCTCTTGTGCGTATCACGCTCAAGGCGTAAAAATCTCCCCCAAGAGGCGGTTTAAGGGTACCTGAGAGCCCTTAAACCGCCTTCAAGGGGCATAAAGGACGAAAGAACGCACGGAAACGCGTTGCAAAGCCGTTGCAAAACGATTCTTAGAGTTTAGACGAACAAGGAGAGGGGTAAGGCGAGAGAGGCCTTAAAACGCAAATTTAAGGGGTGTTGAGGGGTTAGTGGTTAGTGATTAGTGGTTAGTGATTAGTGACTAACGACTGGCGACTAACGACTGACGACTAAAAGAAAGGAGAGATATGGCTTGGAGAGTACCAGATATAGACGACATCTACGCGACTTTAGGTAAAGATAAAGTCGAGGTTTATAGAGCATCAGCTAATTGGACTGAAGATCCTATTAAGCGCCTTTGCAAGAGAGCTGCAGCTTACGTTCGCGGCCATCTTAAGGCGAACGGTAGGGTTAAGATGAGCCCCAATGAGAGTGAGATACCCGAAAGCACAATCTCGCCCGCGATGGATTATCTCGCATTCGACATTCTTAACCGCCTCGATGCTGGCGTCAGCGAAGAGCGCAAAGAGGCGCGTCGCCAGGCGATCGCATTTTTCGAAAAGATTTCATCGGGAGAGATGTCAGTCGAGGATTACGGAGAAGTTGAAGATAAACCTAGAATTTCAATCGGAGTTAAACCGCCTGTATTATGAAAGCTGAAGACATAGCGAGAATTAAAGAACTCTTACCGACAACGCTCGGGAGTAGTGAAATCCGCGAGAAAATTGCCGCGGATATCTTAAGGCGTTCTATTTTTTCTTCTCGCATGACATCGGCTACGTATCTCGCTAAACTTCGCGAAGTTATCGCCCAAATGCTCGAAGGCTCCATCTCTCAGTCTACCGCGAGAGATGTTTTAGAGGGTATTTTAGATAGTATGGGTCACTCGATGCAGGATGGAGGAGGCTTAACTAACCCCGCGTCCATTCGTAGGCTTAACCTAATCGTCGAAACTCAAACGCAGATGGCTTCATCGGTCGCCAAGAGCTATGAGCAGACCGCGAGCGTAGTCAACGCTTATCCCGCGTGGGCCTTGATGCGCTTAGAATCGCGCCGCGCACCGCGCGAGGATTGGCTTAGGCGTTGGAGCGAAGCGGGCGGGGCTGTCGGTTGGGTAGGCGCTAAAGAAGAGCCTTGGCGCGGATCAGGCGCGAGTTACGCTTTCGTAGCGCTTAAATCTTCGCCCATCTGGGGCGCGTTAGGTAATGGCGCAGGCGGTTTTAAGGATACTTTAGGTAATCCTTACCCGCCCTTCGCTTATTCTAGCGGCATGGGCTGGGAGGAAGTCGACCGCGAGACGGCTGAAGAATTAGGATTAGTCGAGCGCGACGAAGAATTAGCCGCGTTAGATGGCGAGAGCTTAGATGTGACGAGCGATGAAATCGCTGAGGTAGCGAAACGTCACGGCTTTGATTTTAACGACTTTGCAAAGGCTTTGCAATATGGTTGAACTCTCGATTAAAGCTACGATTCACCCGAAGTTAATCCCCTTATTGAGGGATTTAAGCGCTCTCGCGCGACGTGAGTTATTTTCGGTAGGCGCTACGGCTTTAGCGGCTACGCTTAGATCTTACCTTCGCCATCAGGGCGCGTCGCGCCATAATACCGCATCGCGCTTAGGCGCTAATCCTACGCAGCATATCATTAAGGGCGCTGCGCGAATTACGAGCCGATCAAGCAGTAACGGCGCTACGGTGTCAGTTCCGATAGCGGGTATCTCGAGGGCGTTCCATGATTTAACGATTACGCCTAAGAAAGCGAGTAACTTAACTATTCCAGTCGCAGCGGCTTCTTACGGGCATAGAGTTAGAGAATTAAAGCGCATGGGCTGGACTGTCTTTACGCCTAAAGGGCGCGACTTCATTATGGGTAAGCAAGATGGCGATAAAGAGCCTACCCTACTTTATGCGCTTAAGAAGCAAGTCGTTATTCGCCAGGATCGCTCGCTACTACCGAGCGACGCGGATGTAAGCTACTCTATCAACATGGCTATCGGTAAATCGATTGATCAACATTTAAGGAGAAGGAGTCAGTGAGCTACCAACGAAAATTCTGTAAAGGCGTTGCCAAAGTTTTAGCGGCTAATGAAAATCTCATTAAGCCTGGTAACGTAACTATCTCGATTGAAGATGAAGTCGCAGCCGCCGATGTAGTTAAAAGGCAACTCGGTAAGATGGGCGTTCTCGCTTTAATCGCGACGACCGGTCACGTTAAGTCTAACGATTTACCCGACTCGACGACTGGCGATTTAGGTTTAGAGATTACGGTATTCGAAAACCCTAAACTTAATAGAGCTACCAATAAGGACGCTTTTACGCTCACTCAGGCGAGCGAGGTTATCGCTGAGGCTCTTAATGGCGTTAAGTTAGAGGGCTTTACCAATAAGATTCGCTATATCTCGATGCAACGAGCTGACGCCGATGAGAATGACGCCAGGATGATTATCGTTTTCGCCGTTAGCGAGACTTTAGGCGGCGATAGCGTTAAGTGGGGCTTAGATGATGAGACCGTCTGGGGCGAAGTTACCCACCGCAGGCGCACTCGCGGAGGGACGGCGATATTTGAGCCTGGGCGAGACGGTAAGGCTAAGTTCTCAGGCGTTAGCGATCCTCATTGGGTGATTGAACTTACCTGCACCGTCTCCTCTACCGCGCCTGAGCTCCCGGAGCTGGGCGAAAAGTTTGAGCATCGCGGCTTAAGCTACGCTACGACAGCGGCGAGTATCGATGAGTCAAGCGAAGGCACGTCAACGGTTACGCTCTCGGGGAGGACGATTTAGGAGTTAGTGGTTAGTGATTAGTCGTTAGTGATTAGCGACTAATGACTGACGACTGACGACTAACGACTAACGACTAAAAAAGGAAAAACAACAATGAACGAAAGAGTTAACTTCTTCGCTCCCGAATGTCCCGAAGACATTCTTACCATGCTGGGCGAAACATGGGAGTTCCAAAATCAGAACCCCGAACAGCGCTCCTTGGACTACATCAACGAGCTCGGCAAGCGCGGCGACGAGATCCTTCACGCGCTCGTCAACGGCAAAACTTCGACTGGCTGGCAGTTCGTATCGACTGCTACATCGGGGAAGCTTAAACTCCCGAAAACCGGTCAGGTTGTCGGCGGCTACCATATCGATTCGGCCGAGGTAAGCTGGGATCGCGGCGCTATTAAGCCTAAACTTACCATAGTCGGTCACGCTCACGATGGCGTTGAGGGTGGCCATAACGCGTGCCGCACTTACTCGCCGACGATCGAAATCGACATTACGGCGTTCGGCATGCCGGCAGACTTGGGAGCCATCAAGCTCACCGAGACGGCGGAGGTTGATTTCCGCTCGGCCAGATATTCGCTCTCCTGCTCGCATATCGATGAGACCGGGCGCACGGGCAATCAGCTCAAGGGCGACAATCACGATGGCGTTGAATCGCTCTCGGTTGAATTTACGGGAGATGCCGCGAGTACCGATTATCAGATCGCGACCGGTTGGTCTAAACCGTCGAGCTCTAAGACCCCGAGCAACACGGGAGTTACGACTTCGAGCATTGAACTCATTCACCATATTAGTGCTGATAGTTAATGAAACATCTCGCCCTTGCACATGCGCTGGAGCGCTTAAAAAGTCAACGCGGAATCACGATCGCTGATTTTACGCCTGATGAATTAGCCGAATTCGTACTCGCTGCGGAGCGTGTCGATAATCCCTTTTGCGATGTAAACGCCGATGCGGCGGGATTCCCAGTTAGAGTGTGCGAGGGCGTATACTTTTGGCGTCTTACTTTAGGCGCGAGCATCTGGCTCGATACTTACGCCGAAAAGTGGTGGCCGACTAATAGCGATAAGTATAAACAAGCTCTTATCTACGCTCTTATGAATGGGCGCGATCGCGCGGCATTTATGGATTTAGATACCGAGCGCGCCGCTAAAAAGGCTATCCGTGAGAGCTTATCTCGGATAAGCGCGACGGACGAAGAGGTAAACTTAGCTCTCGACATCGTTCTTAGGCTAAAAGCCGACACTCGCGAGAAGAAAAGCGAAATAAGCAAAGCCTCTAAAGATTGGGCGGCGATGATCCGGCGATTAGAGAGTCAAAGCGGAATTAAAGCCGAAGAATGGCTCTGGGATCGCTCAGCCAATTATGTCGTAAAAACCTATCTCGATATGCACGAATTCGCCGAAGCGTATTCAGGCGGCAAACCGAGCCACATGCGCGACGAGCTCGACGAGGCGCACGAGGCTCTAAACAGGATCGCGGTCAAAGTCATGCGGCGGGTAAAGGCGGAAAGGAGCAGCAATGGCTGAGATTAAACAAGGCTTAAATTACGAGATCACGGCTAATGACAAGTCGAGTGCCGTGGTTAATAAGGCGGCCGAGACGGCGAAGAAGGCTGCGAAAGACACAGAAGATTCGTCAAAGAAAGCCGGCGAGGCTTTCAAGGGTGAGTTTAACCCGATGTCGGCCGTTTTAGCCGGCATATCCGGGAATACAGAAGCGCTTGCGCAGCAAATGCTCGGCCTTGCATCGCGGATGAAAAAAATCCACATGACGATGATGAAGTTCTCGATTTATGCTGCTCTCATTATGGCGTGTGTTAAGGCAGTCGGCGCACTTATTGAACACTGGGGAAAAGCACGAATCGCCGCAGGAGAGATGAAGCTTGATAAAACCGAAAAATCCCTTAAGAATCTAGAGAAAGCGCAAGCTGAATGGAATAAGGAATTAGATAGAACAATAGAGAAAAACGCGCGCATCAAAGATAATCTTTTAGCGGAACTATCCGCTACAGAGAAACTTACAAATGCTCGGCGAGAATATGCAAAACAGTTGGAGTTAAGCCTCGCTAAAACAGAGGCCGAAAAATCAGCTATTGAACGAAAGTACGACCGGATAGGGGATCAGGAATCTGCTCAGAACAAGCTCATTAGTATACAAGCCGAGCGAGCCGAGCTTAAAGAAAATATTAAACAATGGCGCGAAGCCCGGAGTCGATACAACAAGGAGAATAAAACACTTAAGAAGAACTATGATTCTGACATGAGTGTAGCTCGCGAAGCTTATGGCAGAATGGCAGACGATACCTGGTATTGGCATTGGGGTAATGACGATGATTATCGGCAGGTTAAACGCGCTGTAAGTTCGGCTAAGAAACAAAAAGAAAAACTAAAATCAAACCAAGATGCCTTATATAATCTTCGCGTAAAAATAGATCAGGCGAAAAAGAGGCTAGGGGTTTTAGATATAGACGAAAAAACAGCTCGCGAGTCTCTAAAAATAGAAGTGGTTAAATCAGACATAGCAGATCAAGACGCGGCAAAGACTGAGGCTGAAGCTAAGAAGAAGGCCGATGAAGAGGCTAAATCTAAGGCGGACGCGGAGCTTAAGGCTATTAAGGCTAAGAAAGAGGCGGAAGAAAAGGCTGCCGCTGAGCATGATAAGGCGATGCGTAAGGCTGCTGAAGATGAAGCCAAGGCGATCAAGGTCGCCAGGCTTAAAGCCGATAAAGAAGTTATGGCCGAGCGCAAAAGACAGTTGACCGAGCTTACTACGATGGAATCTGACGCGGCGAAGCGTTTAGCCGCCGCGCAGTCGAAAGTCGCTGAAGCTTGGGCGTGGTATCGCGATAAAGACAAGATGGCAGCACAGCTTAAAGAAGAGAAAGCCGAAGAAGCGGCGCAGAAGCAGTTCGAGAAGGACTTCGAAGATCTTAAATGGCGGCGCGACTGGCGAACAGCTAAGGACCTCTCGGTTGATCAGGAAGCGGTTCGCCGCGTAGCGCTCGCTAAAGAAGAAGAGACCGCTGCGCAAAAGGCGCTCGCTGAGACGGCTAAATCCACCGCCCAGGCTGCCGCGAGCCTCGCCGAGATTGAAAAAGTAATTACCCAGGAAGGATAAGTTATGGCTATTGAAGTTTTCAAAGTTAAGATATCCTCGCCAGAGCCAGAGACTCATTTTATTAAAAACATCCCCTCTCTCATCGTTACCGACAAAGACGGTAATGAGAAAGTTATGGGTTACAGAACTTATGTAGGTAAAATCCACTCCAAAATCATGACGATTGAAGGCCGCGGTTATGCCGCCGAGAGTGAACTTCCGAGCATGCAAGGCTCGAGCGATACTCTTATCGCGAACGAGACCGACGAGAACGGCAATATCGTTTCTACCGATTCTTTTGAGCAAAAGACCGTCTCATACGATGCACCGAGAATCAACGAAGCTAATTTCTGGCGCGTGACCAAGACGGTTACTATTCGAGCGTTATACTCTAACGGTAAATATATCGCCGGTAAAACAGACTTCGACATCGGAGATAACTCAATATGAAAAAAGACGTAGCAGTACCGGTTAAAAACATTTTCGCCAAAGCGGCGCTTAAGATGCTCAACGCCTGCGCAAAATTCGTCTATCACTTCGCGCAAGGTTTCGGCATTAAGTTCACCGACGCCTCGGGATCAGTCGCGGTGGGAATCGATACCGACAACGAACTCTTTAAGGATTGGCTTAAATCCGTTACCCGGGAAAGCGTAAGCTCGCTCGCCGATACCGACTTAACAGGCCAGATGGCCGATGACTTTGACGCTAAGTATGATGAGCCACCCATTACACCTGATGTCGCTGGGAGCGACTATCTTTGGACGGCGATGACTAAGGATGAGAAGAATTCTACCGATTCTCAAGTCTACTATAAGGGCTATAAGGAGAACGCCGTTATCGCAATCGAAGATAGCGACGGCTCTCATAAGCTCTGGTGGGTCGAAAAGCAATATACGCCTGACGGAAAACTTAAAAAAGTAAGCAAAGTTAAAGGTATGACAATGATAGGAGCGTAAAAAAATGAATATCTATCTATCAAGCGATAAACCAACAAGGGTTCTCGAGACGCTCGAGATGGCTCAATATGGCGAGAGTTATCACCACGTTTGGAATGTGCCTGATAATTTTGACGCGCTTAGGGTTTTTATCCATCGCCCTTCGGCTAGAAAGAGCTTCTTTAGGGTCGACGCTCGCTTACTGCCGAGCGGAGTTTGGCGCATCGATATATTAGGCGGTATGCTGCCGGACGTAGGCGAGGCGACTTACGAGGTTTTCGGCGTTGAGAATCCTGGCGACTTAGAGCGCCGCGTATTCTTAGGGGGCGGCTTAATCCGCGTTACCGAGCGTAACCAGGACGGCGCTCCCGCGACAGTCCTCGAAGTCCCAGAGCGCGTCGTAATCTACGACGAAGCGGGCGCCGCGCATTACTTAACGGCCGTACCTGATGGTATGGGGAACTTTACGTCGATAGTCGAATAAGAAAGGAATAAAACCATGTTTAAAGCACTTTTAATGGCTCTTGCAATCGCTTTTACAACGAGCCTTTTCGCCCAATCTAAGGCCGCGACTGAAGCGTGGGTCGCCAATTACGTCTCTAACAATGTAGCGGCGATTAAAGCTTCTATAACCGATACTTATCAAGATGGGATCAGGACGCTTTCAGTTACCGAGAACGGCACTAACCTTACGGTTAAAATCGAAGATCCTACTGTACGCGCTCTTATCCTTAAAGATTGCTCAGTCGATCTGTCAAGCTCGGGCATAACCAACGGAATCGTGTTCGCGTATACTGACAACGGGATTTACAAAAACGGCGCGAATACGATACAAGCCACATCGTCAAATCTTGTACTTAACAACACCTATCAAAGCCGTGAGATTGATGGACGGTGCTTTTTCTTCAAAGAGGAAGACGACGAACAGGTGGCGCGAGTATATTGGACTTTAATTCAGCCGTCTTACGCAAAAACCCTTACTAACGAATAAGGAGCTTCTATGAATAAGAAAACAATTTTTGTACTGTCGCTTTTTGCAGCTCTTACATCATTCGCCGCGCCACAACCAGATTCGAGCGCGTGGTATACACCGTCGCCTGAAGATTATGTCGCTCCGATTGACTGGCCTTGTATAGCGTACCTTTCGGATGCCCGGGGCAATCAGCAAGAGGTCAATTTCAATTTAACGTTCGACGAATATGGAAATGTTGTCGGCTCGACATTGCAAGACGCTCTAAGCGGATTTAAGACATCGCTTCAAACGGCTATAGATCTTTTGGATGCGACGATCAATACTACGGTAGAAAACACATATACCATCGAGAGACTTGAAGCGCAGTTTGTCGCACTTGGTAAAAATCTAACCAAGATATTTCAGATAGATGGAATGCGAATTAACAGCGGCGGGAAGACATTCACATTACGAATACCGCAAGGAGCTCTTAAAAATGCTGTCGCCACCGGATCGACGGTCGAATATACCGACGAAGACGGTCTTTTAGTCAAAGCCGACAACTTAACACTAATGGAATTATTGAGAGATGGCATAAGGATGATTGGATGGAAAAGCGTACCGACAAAAGTACCTTCGTTCGCGATTCTGAAAGATAACGGAGAAGTTGGATGGATTCCGCTAAAAGTAGACGACAAATCCATAGCTGTCGACAAAAATAATATCATAACAATAAAAGGATGGACTGGTAAAAAATGTGACGCAGACCTCTCAAAAATGCTTAGTGAGCAGGAAAATAGCGATCGCGACAATCACGCAATACTCACCCGCGTCGGAGAGGGTGACGATGCGGAATTACATTACCTCCCGATCGGAGATGCGATTGCAGTAAAAGCCGACGGCGAATCCATCGTTAAAAAAGAGGATAACACGATCTCCATAGGCGGATATGCAGACGCCGACACAGGGCAGGTATTGACCAAGACGGATGATGGTGTTGATTGGAAAACAGTAGAACTACCCGAAATTCCACCACCGCCGGATGTGCCCGACACTCTATCCGGAGACGGTATCATTATTGACGAATATTGGGACGATGACGACCATCTTTATCAGACTGTTTCCGTCGATACAAACTACATCGCCGAGGCAATTGGTAAGATCCCGACGGCAGACGGCGTGAGTATTATTGAAAAGTCTGACAAAGTATTCTCTATTTCGGGATATGATGATGCCGAGCCAGATACCGTACTGACGCGCTCTGAAGGTGGAGTAGAATGGGCGCCATTACTCTTTCCTGTTGCAGACGGAGTTTCGCTGGACGAGAAAGAAGATGGAACATGGACGATTGCGGGGCTCTGGGACGCCGCCGACGGAGCAATGCTAAGACACAATGGCGGCGCGGTGGAATGGGTCGAACCGACAGAGCACACGTTTATCGTCGATGTTATATGGGATGAGGAAACAAAAACCATCAAAAAGAAAACCGCGACATTTCTACTTTACGGAACACTCTTAACTGAAGATGAAGATTACGAATAAAGGAACATAACCCATGAAAAAACTACTCGCTATATCTCTCACTATACTCTCGTTAGTCGCGACAGCCAGCGAGGAACGCGACAAGCTTGAAGCCATCCTTAACGAGCCTAATCTTGAGGCCGCTCAGGAGATGTTGAACAACTCTAAAATATTCAACAAGCTTAAATATAGTTCGCGTTTCAAATCTATCCGTCTTGAGTACGACAAGAAGTTGGCTGATAAAGGCTTGCATCTCAATTGGTGGGATTCGCAGAGCTACCCATATTTATCCGCTAACGAGCGAGCTAAATACGGATTAGACAAATCTCTCGCAGGCGTTGTTGCGATCTGTAAAAAGTACAAGTGCAACATTACGCCTTACGGCTTAATCAAGATGGCTAAAATGACGCCCGATGAAGCCGTTACAGTCTTTAACGAGTTTATTCAAAGGCTGGACCACATCGAGACAAATTGGCTGGAAGTCTTTAGCTCTTACTTCGCAATTTACGCAGCCGAAAAAGGCTTAAGCGATTCATTCGCCGCTGCTATGGCGACGCCCTACATGCGCGGGATGAATGATTGGCTTAAGTCGATTGGAGCTACCAATAAGCTAATCGATATCTCGACCATTTGGACACCTGAGAAAATCGCCAAGCTCAAAGCTGATATCTTAGCGGGCGAAATGCCCTTAACCAATTCTTTCGCCTATCGCTTAAAAATCGCTCTAGGCGTTGACGAGTACAATAAGTTTATCGACCTTTACATGGAGGAAAAATAATGTTACTTAAATTAATCTATATCGCAGTTCT
>JAEIGA010008887.1_pt1 | contig 15197 bp, 12 predicted proteins | sample 9270691 | NCBI WGS metagenome assembly JAEIGA01 (sample SAMN17057246, study PRJNA624740) | gut metagenome | biome: biome; isolation source: fecal sample | host: Bos grunniens | place: China: Xizang | collected 2019
GACAACACAAGAATAAGCAGCGAGGATGCTTTAAAGCTTTTCGGCTGCGACCATAGGTGCCACAGGTGCAATGCCTGTATGCGACTGGCTAAGGAAGCTCTTGTTCACCTATAAGCACCGGGCTTCGGTATTCAGGCGTAAACGAATAGAATATAAAAAACGAGGTAGAGGTTGCAAATTATGCTGCAATTTTCTATCTCGTTTTTGTTTTTTAATTCATAGATATGAAAAAATGTTATTTTTTAAAGAAAATAATATCATTTACTTTATATATACAGGCGTATATAATGAATATGATGCACGGAGCCTTTATCAATTCGAGCTGCGGCGCTTACTGTACTGCTTCGGGGAAATTCCGTAAGCTTCCTTAAAGGCGCGGCTGAAGGAATATGGAGAGGCGTAACCGAGCCTTTCGGAAACCTCGCCGATTTTTGTGTTTTCCTCAAGCAATATGAGCCTTGCCGCCTCAAGCTTCTTTCGCTGGTAGTAGGACAGCACCGTATTTCCCGTGGTTTTCTTGAAAAGACCCGAAAGGTAGGCGTAGTTATATTTCAAGGCGGCGCTTATATCCTCAAGGTTTGACATCGTGAAAATATTAGTGTCTATATAGTTCATTATCTGGTAGCAGAGCATTTCAGCTCCGCTGACGCTCATAACGGTTCTTGCAGTCTTGCCGTATAGTGTATTTCTTAAGGTGTATATGACAATCTGACCGAAAACAGAGGCGAGAATTTCCTCGGAGAAGGGAGCGTCACCGCTTAATTCAGACATAGCGTCCGATATAAGGGCGGGAATATGACCGTCACGGAAAACACGGGAATCCGCAGGGCAGATAAGCGATAGCTTTGAGAGCAACTCGCCGTATTTCTCATTGTCGGTATAGAAGGAGAAGAAATCGTATTTAAGAGGCTCCCTTGCAGAGGAAATTATTTCGTGAACGTCGCAGGGGAAGGACAGATATATATCCCCCTTCTTCACCTCCGTTTTTTTGCCGTTGGTGATAATATCAGCCTTCCCGTCGGTGACAACGGTCAGCTCGTACCAGTTTTTATGAAGATGCTCTTCGGCGCCTCCCCCTGCCTCGCAGAAACGGCGGCCTATCTGCACGAGATAAAAATCACCGAATTTCGGCGGTGAGTCAAAGTAGCATTTATCAATGAGGAATTTAGCCAATTTCTTGCGTTTCCTTTCAAATCCGGGCAGAGCGGGGTTCCCTCGCTGCTTTTGCCCGTAAAATTTTATTTCCACAACGGTATTATACAGTTTTTTGAGTCCCCGTGTCAATAAAATTGAGTGAAATATTTTTAAAATACAATTAATTTAATCCAAAAAACTAAAAAAATGCGTAAAAAGGAGAAAACAAATGAAAACAGTGGCGGTAATCGGCTGCGGAAGAATTGCAAACAATGCGCATCTTCCCGCTCTTGAACAAATCGAGGGGGCAAGGGTAAAATATCTTTGCGACCTTATTCCCGAAAAGGCAGAGGCGGCGAGAGCTAAATGCCCCAAGGCGGAGCAGGTTATAACCGACTATAAAATAGCGCTTGCGGACCCCGAGGTTGATGCGGTGTTCGTGCTGACCCCCAATTATGCTCATTATACTATCACCATGGAGGCTCTTAAGGCAGGAAAACACGTATTCTGCGAGAAGCCTATCACGATAAACTACGCTCTTTCCAAGGAAATGAAGGAAGAGGCGGATAAGTGCGGCAAAATGCTCAATATCGGCGTATGCAACCGCTATCACCGCTCTGTGGAGAAGCTCAGAGAGTATGCCAGTGACGGCAAATTCGGAAATATTTATCACATCTACTGCTCCTTCAGAAACTTCAGAAGCATTCCCGGTCTTGGCGGCGCATTTACCGATAAGGCTCAGTCGGGTGGCGGTGTGCTTATTGACTGGGGTATTCATTTCCTCGACCTTATTCTTTATATCCTCGGCGGTGCAGAAATTAAGAGCGCATCCTGCGACGCATACTCCGAGATGGCGAAGGATATGAAGGCTTACAAGTACAGAAATATGTGGGCGGAGGATACGAAGGACACCGAAAACGGTGTAAACGACGTTGACGATTTCGTAACGGGCTACGTAAGAACAGACGGCGCAAGCATTTCCTTCAACGGCGCTTGGGCGCAGAATATTGACCGTGACGAGATGTTCGTGGATATCCTTGGCGACAAGGGCGGCGCAAGGCTTGAGTACGTAAAGAAATTCAAGTTCTGGAGCGCAGAAACCCTTGAAGAATTCGAGGAGGATTACGACATTCCCGATATGTACCTTTGCGAGGACGAGGCATTTCTTGAATCTATCGGAAGCGGAGTTAAGACCAAGAGCAACATCGACAACGTTCTTGAAAGCGCAAAGCTTCTTGACCTGCTCTATCTTTCCGCTAAGGAGAAAAAAGAGGTTTACGAGCTGTGAAAAAAATAGGATTTATAGATTATTATCTTGCAGAATGGCATGCGGATAACTATCCCGCATGGATTGAAGAGGTAAGCAAAAAAATAGGCTTGGATTATAAGGTGGCATACGCCTGGGCAGAGAGGGAGGACTCTCTTGCATACCCCGGCAGAAGCAGCAGCGACTGGTGCCGTGAGCGTGGAATTGAGCTTTGCGCAACGATAGGTGAGGTTTGCGAGAAGGCGGACTGTATTATTATTCTTGCTCCCTCCCATTCCGAAAAGCATCTCGGGTATGCAGAACAGGCGCTCGTCTGCGGAAAACCCACCTACATAGACAAAACCTTTGCTCCCGATTACGAGGTGGCAAAGAAAATCTTTGAGCTGTCCGAAAAATATAACGCTCCCTTCTTCTCTACCTCGGCTCTTCGCTATGCGGAGGAGCTTCAGGGACTTGAGGGCGCAGAGCAGCTTATTATAACGGGCGGCGGCTCAAATCTCCCCGAATATGCGGTGCATCAGATTGAGATGGCGGTAAAGCTTCTCGGAACAAATCCCACGGCATTAAAGCTTGAAAAGCAGGGTGCGCAAAGGGTAGTGCGTGTCAAGTTCGAAGGGGGAAAGGTGGCTACTATGAACTATTCGCCATCCCTTCCCTTTACCGTGACGGCATCTTCCTCTGATATGGAAGAGTACCGTGAGATAAAGTCGGACTTCTTCCTTCACCTTATGGCCGATATTATCAATTTCTTCGAAACAGGGGAAAGAAGCTTTGAGGGTGAGGAAACTCTTGCGGCAATGAAGATAAGAGGAACTCTTATTTCGGCAGAGGAAAAAGCCGATGAATGGCTGCCTATTCGATAAGAGCGGTTTTATAAAGGAGCTTCCCTTAATGGAAATGAAAAAACATTTTATAAAAGCAACCGAGGAGTATAACACTCTTGAAAAAAACGTCCCCGCTCATTATTTCAGAGGAACGTATCTGTCGGGGCGCGAGAGGAATGCTGAAATAACTGTTGCGGTTTGCGGCTTTTACGAGCTTTATTTCAACGGGGAAAAAATAACCAGGGGCTTTTTATCTCCTTATATCAGCAATACCGACGACCTTATATATTACGACAGGTATATAGTAAAGCTCGAAGAAGGGGAGAACGTTATCGGAGTTCTTCTCGGAAACGGGTTTCACAATAACCCGGGCGGATATATCTGGGATTTTGATAAGGCGTCCTTCAGAAGCGCTCCTATGTTTTCTCTTAAGCTTGAGTCGGATGGAGAAGTTTTGCTCGTAAGTGGCGAGAGCTTCAAGGTAGCCGATTCACCTATAAGGTGCGACGACTACCGCTTCGGAGAGCATTACGATGCAAATTATGAAATAGACGGCTGGAGCCTTCGGGGCTTTGACGATGGGCTTTGGAAAAGCGCCCTTCCCGCAACACCCCCGAAGGGCGAGATAAGGATTGCCGACGTGGAGCCTATAATCAAGGCGGAGGAAATTGCGCCTGTGGAGATAATAAAATGCTCCGACGGATATATTTACGATTTCGGCGTATCAAATGCGGGCGTTTGCCGTCTGCGAGTTAGCGGTGAGCGCGGACAGAAAATAATTCTTCGCCATGCCGATTCGATAGTGGACGGAGAGCCTAACGTGAGCCAGATTTGGGATACCAGATTTAATTGGGACTTCGTTAAGGACAAGGTGCATACCGACAGCTACGTTTGCCGAGGTGAGGGAGAAGAAGTATACGAGCCATCCTTCACGTATCACGGCTTCAGATACGTTAAGGTTTACGGAATTACCGAGAGCCAGGCTACAAAGGAGCTTTTAACCTACCTTGTTTATCATACAAAGCTTGACACGGTAGGGGACTTTTCCTGCTCCGACCCTATGGCGAATAAGATTCAACAGATAACACGCAGAAGCACTCTTTCCAATTTCCATCACTTTCCTACCGACTGCCCGCAAAGAGAGAAAAACGGCTGGTGTGCAGATGCAGCTCTCTCCTGTGAAACGGCGCTGCTCAATTTCAACCCTGAGCGTAACTACCGTGAGTGGATAAGGAACGTATGTCTTGCTCAGCGCGAGGACGGCGCTCTGCCGGGAATCGTTCCCACGGGCGGCTGGGGATTTGAATGGGGTAACGGACCCGCCTGGGACTGTGTTCTGGCTTATTTGCCTTACTATACTTATATCTTGCGTGGTGAGGTGGATATGATAAGGGAGGCTGCGCCGTATCTTATGCGTTATCTGCGTTATCTTGAGGGCAGAAAGGACGAAAAAGGACTGCTCGCCATCGGTCTTGGTGACTGGTGCCACGTTGGCGGGTGGAATATAAAAGCGCCTCTCGTTGTCACGGATACTATAATCTCTATGGATATTGCCGCTAAAGCGGCGGTTATGTTCCGTGCGGTGAATATGTCTGCCGAGGCGGAGTACGCCCTTGACGAGGCGAAAAAGTATAGAGATGCTATACGGAAAAACCTCATAGATTTTAATTCCATGACTGTATTCGGTGAGTGCCAGAGCTGCCAGGCTATGGCTTTGTATTATGGCGTTTTTGAGGATAGCGAGAAAGCATGCGCCTTTGAAATACTGCTTGACTTTGTACACGCAGCAGGGGATAGTATAGACCTTGGGGTTCTTGGCGGCAAAGTTATATTCCACGTGCTCTCCGATTTCGGATATAGTGACCTTGCCTTTAAAATGATAACAAAAGAAGAATATCCCTCTTACGGAAACTGGATAAAGAGAGGAGCTACGACTCTTTGGGAGAATTTCCTGCCTGACAGTGTGTTCTCTATGAACCATCAGTTCTGGGGTGACGTGAGCGCTTGGTTTATAAAATGCCTCGCGGGTATAAAGCTTAATCCTCACGGACAGGGAGTCAACACTCTTGAGATTTCCCCTTCCTTTGTGGATAACCTTGACAGCGTGTCGGCTTATCATATAGCCCCTGCGGGGAAGATATCCGTATCGTGGCGCAGAGTGGGAGAGGAAATTCTTCTTGAGCTGCAGATTCCCGAGGGTATTCTCGCCGAGGCGAAGCTTGGGTCTGATTATTCCTTTGAAAATGGGGTAAGCTCAAGGGACGTTGTAAGCGGCAGCTATAAAATAGTTAGCAAAGCATAAGATTAAAAGCCAAAAGCAGGACGATGGGCTTCAGAGCTCTTTGTCCTGTTTTTTCATTTTTGTATTGCAAAAGCTCCCCTATTGTGATATTATTGAAATGATTAAGGACTCGACGGCGCTCCGCTGAAGCGGCTGAGTCGAGCTATGAAAGAAAGGCTTTTTCTATGAACAGATACTTGATTACTGAATATGGCGTTCTTAATAATTGCGCCGAGCTACAGACAGAAAGAATCCAGGCTGTTTTTGATATGTGCAAAGAGGGTGGCGGCGTCGTTGTTATACCCAAGGGACGCTTCTATACAGCAGCCCTCTATATGCATTCGGACACAACTCTTTATCTTGAACGAGGAGCGGAGCTTTACGGAAGCGACAACTGCGACGATTACGAGATTTTCAAAATTCCCGAGGGTCTTCCCATCCGCTCGGATATGGAGCTTATACCACAGCAATATAATTATCAGCCCTGGGAGAGCTACCGCAGAGCTATAATTTCCTCCTACGGCGAGAAAAACATTTCAATAATCGGTGAGTGCGAGTCGGTAATTGACGGCTCTAACTGCTATGACCCCGACGGAGAGGAGCATTACAGAGGACCTCACGCAGTGTTCCTCACCTGCTGCGAGAACGTACATCTTGAGGGATATACCGCCCGCCACAGCGGAAACTTCCTTCACGAGGCGAACAACTGCAAGAATCTTACAATGCGTAGGGTCACCTGCCTTGGCGGCTCTGACGGAATACATCTTCACTGCACCGAGGACGCCCTTATTGAGGACTGCCTTTTCAAGACGGGCGACGACTGTATTGCAGGTATTAACATAAAAAATCTTTTAGTGAGGAGATGCGTGCTTAATACCTCCTGCAACGTTTTCAGAATGGGCGGCAAAAATATCGTAATTGAGGACACGTACGTACACGGCCCCGGCTATTATCCTCACAGAGTGACCGTAGTCAAGGGGCGGGGCGTCGAGCTTCCGAGGACAGAGGGGCGGCATAACACCTTCCACCTGGTTGAGTATTTCGCAAGTCATACGTACCCCGCTGACCCTGCGGATATAACCTTCAGACGGTGCGTGATTGAGGGTGCCAGCGCAATTCTCAGATATGCGGCGGATTGCTTGGAAAACCTGCATAAGGGCGCATACCTTAAGAGCCTTACTCTTGAGGACGTGCATTTCATAGACCTGAAGCACTCCTGCTCGCCTCGCGCGTCGGCATCGGTTCCCTTAAATATCCTTATGAAAAACGTATGGGTAGAATTTGAAGAGGGAGCGGAAGGCAGCGTACCCTTCGTGCTGCATGAGGACTCTTTTGTGAGCCTTACGGTTGAATAAAGGCACCCCGTGTATTGGTTCTATCGGTTTGTGCGGAGATTTTCGGTGAATTTTGGCTTTGAACATTCGTTTGCTGATATTTAGGGGTCTATTGAAAAAGTAAAAAAAGAAGCCCCGGCGGAACTTTGGTGAAAAATTTAATAAAGGACGGATAAACCATAGATTGTAACCTTGATTTCCTTTGTGGAAAAATTTACGGCAGAAGCGGAGAGCTCTCTTTTCTTCTGCCGTTTTTTATTTCTGAATGTGGCAGTCCCTTTTTTGCTGAAATGTTGACATTTTTTGAATATTGTGCTAAAATGAGTTATCTTTGTACGGGAGTTAAAATATGAAAAAATTACTCTTTTTGATTTTGTTGATGCTTACCATCGCACTTTCGCTCAGCGCCTGCGGTGGTGCCGAAGGAGGCCTTGATCACGCTTGTCATCCCACGGAACACGACTGGGTGGAGACCGGGCGCTCGAGCGCCAGCTGCGATTATGCCGGTTCAATATCGCTTGAATGCAGAAAATGCGGTGATGTTTCGCAGGAGCAGATTCCTCAGAAGAACCACGATTTCGTGATTGACAAGTCGGAATCCCGCAACCCCACTTGCGAGGATAAGGGATACAATCGTTACGAGTGCACACTTTGCGACGCATGGTACGAAGAGGAAACAGACCGTTTGGTTCACAACTATAAGGTTGATACCTACGTTGCGCCTACCTGCACGGAAAGCGGATATATCAATAAAACCTGTGCAAGGTGCGAAGGTTCCGTATATGAATATCTGCCCCCTCCATATGAGCACGTGCTTGGTACGGCGGAGGCTCAGGCTCCTACCTGTACGGAGGAAGGCTGGGAAACGTACGAGTATTGCAAGAGATGCGATTGGAGCGAAAAGAGCAATGCGTTGATAGCTCCACTCAACCACGATATGGACGAAGGGTGGACTGTTGACCTTCAGCCAACCGATAACTCAACGGGTCTGCGTTCCCACCATTGTTTACGTCAGAATTGTGATTTTACCGAGAATCAAACCGAAATTCCGAAGCTGGGATATTCAGATTTTCTTACCTATACCGTGTCAGGCAATTCGGTTACCGTGACGGGTATAGCGACAGGTCACGAGTCTGACAGTCCGATTATCTCAATACCCGAGGAATATGGCGGCTTACCCGTTAAGTATATAGCCCAGAATGCATTTGCCGGTAACGGTAATATTTCGATTGTTAAGATTCCCGCATCCGTTGTAAACATATACAGAAACGCATTTTCCGGATGCTCTTCGCTTACCACTGTTGATATAGCCGAGGGCAGTGATCTTTGGCATATTGACGTAGAGGCGTTTGCTTATTGCTACGAGCTTTCTCACATCAATCTGCCCGAGGGGTTAGCGCAGATAGACAAAAAAGCATTCTATAGTTGCGGATTTACTGAAATAGTGATTCCCGACTCGGTTTCTATGGTATGCCTTGGAGCCTTCCAGGGCTGCTCGGAGCTTCGCAGCATAACCATTCCCAAGCTTTACGACGAAGCGACTGATGTTTACAGTGAAACACTTTGGCTCGGATTTATTTTCGGCGCCACCGACCCGAACGCAAGTACGTACATCCCTTCGGGCCTTGAAACTGTTACGTTCACAAAAATAACCTCTATCAGCAGCGATGCCTTAAGGGCGTGCGGAAATATAAAGTATCTCAGTCTGCCCGACACCCTTGAGAGCGTGGCACCCGACGCATTTCTTTACTGCTACGAGCTTGTGTATAACGTATCGGGTGGCGTAAACTATCTCGGAAACTCAAAAAATATGTTTATGCTTCTTGTGGGAGCGTCGGATAAAACACTCACCACCTACACCCTTGAAAGCTCGAAATATATACTTGCCGGAGCCTTTGAGGGCTGCGAGGCGCTTCAGAGCATAACGATTCCCGAGGGTACCCTTGAAATCGGAGCCTCCGCATTTGCGGGATGCTCGGCGCTTGTAAGCGTGAATTTTGCCGACAGTATTCTGAAAATAGGAAATAACGCCTTCGACGGCTGTGTGAAGCTTGGTTCCATTAGCCTTCCGGAGTCCTTGGTGACGATTGGCTCTTATGCATTCAGAAATTGCTACGAGGTTTCGAATAGGGTTGTGATTCATGAAAACGTACGTAGTTTCGGTTTGGGTTCCTTCCATAACGTAGGTTCGTCGAGCCTTGGATTCACTCTCGAATTTGAGGTGACAGAGGGCTGGAGAAACGTGTACGGTCAGGCGGTAAGCAGCACCTTCCTCTCCAATATTGCAAACACTACAGCCGTATTTACAAACGACGGATCGAACAGCGGATATGCGGAAGCGTATTATATGTCCAGATAAGAAGCCCTCGATGCGCATTGTCACCATTTAATCGAAGTAATTTTTACAACATAAGAGAGAGAGCATACGGACTGTGATGCGAGATTTGGGAAAGCTCTATGGCTTTTGCGGAAACTCACGGTCTGTCGGAGCTCTCTCTTTTTTGCCTATTGTAAAGCAAAAGGCGCCTTTTGTTTTTGTCAGATTCATCGGCGTTTAAACGATGGAAATAATTACATAGCTAAAAGCGAAGGATTTTGTTTTTAATCGGTTGACAAAAGTTACATATTATGCTATAATTGTTCATAATTATATTAAAAATAACATTTTATATATTTAGTGCGGCGAGAGCCGAAGGACACGCTTGCGTTTTTTGCGCTGTCTTGCCGAGGATTGCTTTTATGGACGAAAATTTGTTTATTGTCATAGGATATATAGCTTTCATCCTCTATACCGTGGCTATTATGGGCGCAGGGGTATTGCTTGAGCGGAAAAGCGGAATAAACAAGACGGTATGCAGAAAAATAACTCATATTATTTCAGCCTTCGTATGGGTTATATGCGCATTTTTCTTTGGCTGCTCGATTCATTGGGTGGTCTTGAACGGCATTGGGGCGCTCCTTTTGGGAGTCGTTACCTTCTCCGATAAGCTCCGCGCCTTTGGCAAGGGTGACGATGGCGCAACTCCCGGGCTGTTTTATTTCGGCGCATCAACCTTTGTGGTTGCCCTGATTTGTTACATACTTGGTCCCCGGTTTTATCTGTACACGGGTATTGCCTATTACTGCCTTGCCTTGGGTGACGGCTTTGCTCCCATTGTGGCGGTGGTTGCAGGAGAGAAGAACGTTAAGCTTCTTCCTTCGAAAACGCTCCTCGGAACGGTTAGCGTATATCTTGTGGCTTTTTTATCCGTTTTCGTTTTTTCTTCTGTTTTTGGAATGAATTTAGACCCGATTTTTATGCTGTCGGTGGCAGCTCTTACCTGCATCACCGAGTTTTACGGCTTCCTCGGGCTTGACAATATACTTATTGAGTTTTCCGTTTTCGGTTATCTGCTCCTTTATCATTTCGGTCTTGTGGGGCTTCCCTTGCAGGTGGTTCTGATAGCGTCACCCTTCCTTGCCTGGCTTGCCATAGGGGCGAAGGCTATGACGGTTGACGGTGGCATAGCAGCCTTTCTGCTTTTTGCCTTGGTTGGATTTTTCAGCGAGGATTTTCTGCCCGTTCTCTTTATTGCGCTCCTGTTCGCTATAAGCACGGCGGTTTCCGTGTTAGGAAAGAGGCTTGGTGGAGGCGCCGAGGGGCATTCGGCTCGCCGCGCATCTCAGATTGCCGCCGTTGGGCTTTTTGCGATAATTTTCCTCGGTATATACAGGTATACCGACTACGAGCTGTTTTACTATCTGTTCTTTCTTGCTCTGACCGAGCAGTTCGCCGATTCTATGGCCTCTGACATCGGGCGGCACACAAATAGGAGCAACGTAAATATAATAACCTTAAAGCCCATCGAAAAGGGAATAAGCGGCGGTATTTCCGCCCTCGGAACGGTGTCTGCTCTCCTTGGCAGCCTGTTGCTTATGAGTATTCCTTATTTTCTCGGAGCGGTAAGCCTTACTGCGTATATTGTTATTTCTCTTCTTTCCTTCCTCGGCACCGTTATTGATTCGGTAGTCGGAGCAATCTTCCAGGCTCTTTACAGGTGTCGGGAGTGCGGCGTGAAGGTGGAGAAAAATACTCACTGTGGCATCGAGGCAGAGCTTATAAAGGGCTTCAGAGCGGTGGACAATACCGCAGTTAACTATATAGCAGGCTTCCTTACCTCCGCTATCGGAGTTCTTCTGATTTTCGTATAAGGGAAAGTGAATATGAGTGATAAAATAACGGTTCCCGAGCATATAGGAATAATTATGGACGGCAACGGCAGGTGGGCTGAAGAGCGCGGCTTGCCGAGGAAGGACGGCCACACGAGGGGAATGATAAATATGATTTCCTTGGCTGCGGCTGCCTTTGACAGGGGCGCAAAAAGCGTTACCTGTTACAGTATGTCCAAGGAAAATCTCCGCCGCTCCCCCGAGGAGGTTGGACATATATTAAGTCTTGTGCTTGAGTATTTCGAGCCTTTCCTGAAGGTGTTCGGGGAGAAGCGCATAGCGGCAAAATTTGTTGGCAGCCTTGAGCTTTTGCCGGAGGAAATACGGGCATCTCTTAAGCGAACGGAGAGTATTCTCAGCGAGTTTGAGGGGCTTGGGCGTACAATTTACGTTGCCATTGCCTACGGAAGCAGGGCAGAGATAGTCAGGGCGGTTAATGAGGCTGTAAGGCGGGGTGAGGAGGTAACCGAGGAGGGCTTCCTTGATTTGCTGGGGCTACCCCTTAACCTTGACCTTGTGATAAGAACGGGTGGCGAGAGTCGCCTTTCCAATTTCTTCCTCTACCAGGCGTCCTATGCGGAGCTGTATTTCTCGGATAAATATTTTCCCGATTTCGGTGAGGCGGAGCTTGACGAGGCGCTACGGTGGTTTTCGGGAAGGTCGAGGCGCTACGGTCTTCTTAAAAAAGGCTGAGGGGAATAGTCAGAGTGGTTTTTCATAAACTTTCTTTAAGGAATGAAAATGGATTTTAAGAAAAAATTTAATATAGGCTTGACCTTGGAAACAAATCTTTCCGAGTTCAGGGCGTTTATAGAAGAATACGGTGAGTACATTCATTCCTTTTATTTTTCACCGCCCTTGGGAAGCTTATATCACACCAGGTCAAAGGTTGCTTTGGAATTTTTAATTCCGGGGAAGAAAAAGCTTTTCTGGCAGATGCTTGAGATAATTTCCTCTGCAGGAATAGAGCTTGAATTGCTCTTCAATACTCTCAGGCTTAACGAGGAGCTTATACATAACGCAAAAAAATGTCTTGACGAGAGGGGAATTGAGGTAAATTCCGTCTGCTTCTTACGTGATTATTACGAGGGGGTAAGAGAATATTTCCCCGACAAAAAATATATATGGAGCTTCAACAACGGCTTCAGGTCCCAGAGGGAGATTGACGAAGTTATTGACGGATTTAAGGCTGATGCCTTCGTTCTCGGCTCCTTGTTTATAAGAAACAATAAATTCTTTGAGCATCTTGCCTCTCGCAGCTGCGAGCCTTATTTGCTTCTTAACAATGCCTGCTCCTTTAACTGCGACACCTGCAACAATACCCAGTCGATATGCGAGAGGGCGTTTATAAAAAATCTTGAAGGTCATTCGGTAGAATATCTGTATGCCCTTCAGAGCATATTTCCCGAGGAGCTTTCTCTCGGAATAATTGACACGACGAATATTGGGTGCTTCAAGATTTCCAACAGAAGCAGCAATCTTAAATTTATAAGAGGCGCTATGGATAGCTACATAACGGGGCGTGTCAGAGAATACGTTCTGCGTGACAAGAGGAATTACGCTTATTGGGGAAGAGCAGGATATTTCTGGAAATATTTCAGTAAAATGGATATAGATAAAATTTACGAATACAAAAGCGAGATTTTTCATAAGACCCTCGGAGGCGGGGAGTGATTATGAAGGATTTTGTTGAAAAAGAGAGCCCAAAGGTGTCGGTGGAGAGTTATATCGGCGACCCGCTCGGGGCGGGAATTTCCTTGCCTCGCTTATCCGACGTGGCCAGGGGCGCTCTCGTTAAGCTGCTTTCTTCGCCAAAGGCATTCCCGCATATTCTGTGGGGACGAATGAAGATGGCGAAAGAGGCGCTTGTTAGCGATGGGTTTCTTCGGGATTTCCCATTGAGGCTACGCTTCGGATTTAAGCCTGTGGCTTATATGAGGGACGGCGGCGAGGTGTGCTTCACGACGGGCGCGTTGCTTTTTCGCTCCTCGGCTGTAACACTATCGGTTTTCTGCCACGAGCTTTCCCATATGTATTTGAGCCAAAGGAGCTTTTACCCTGAATTAAAGGAGCTTCAAGGGGAGTTTCTTGAAAGGTTTTCTTCGGAGAGCGGCTGTGAGCTTATGTCCCCCATAGAGCTTTACGCTATGGCGCTTTCAGTGGATATTATGGATAATATTGCGCAGTCCTTGGTAGAGGGAAAGCACAAAGATAAGCTTCGGCTGCTGATTGACAGTGAGAGGGAAAAAATTACATTTTTAGTAAGCAAAATAAAAAAATTAAAATAAAGACTGCAAGTCAACTATTTTTTGGAGGACACTATCTTGAAAAAGGAACAGATGAAGAGAATGAATAACGAGGAGTCTGTCAAGGAGAACGTGCTTGAGCAGTACAAGGCTCAGAGCGAGGGTGACGGAGAGATTCATTTCGAGCATTACGATTGGACCTACAACGATTCCAGCTGCTGCTGCTAATTAAGAGGCGGCATGTACGGATATTTCAGGCCATACCATTCAAATCTTACTCATAGGGAGCGTCAGCTTTTTAACTCATATTACTGCCGCATCTGCTACTGCCTTCGCATAGTCGGGGGTCAGATGGCGAGGTTTTGCACAACCTACGATGCGGCTGTATATGCGCTTATTTTAGCTCTTCAGAGCAAGGAGGAAGCGCCTCCCGTTCTGCCCTGTGAGAGGATAGGCAGAAAAAATCTTAAGCTTTTCTCGGAGGACGAGGTTGGAATTAAATTTGCCAATCTCAGCCTTATCAGCGTCGGGGAGAAGATAAGGGACGACCGCCTTGATAAAAACGATTTTAAAACCAAGGTAATATCGGCTGTATTTTCTTCAGCGATAAAGAAAGCGAAGGCGGCGGAGCCGGATATTGCCAAGGGCTCCTTTGAGGGAACAGACCGCATCAACGTTCTTCAGGACGGGGGAGCGCCGCTTGAGTCTGTTTTTTCTGCTTATGGAGATATGGCGGCTGAGTCCTTTTCTCATTTCCTTGATATGACGAAGGAAACCGAGGAGCTTGTGCGCAGCGTATCCGAATGGATATTTCTCGTGGATATGGTTGTGGACTACGGTGAGGACTACGAAAGAGGCACCTATAACGGATTTAAAAAGGAGGGATTTGCAACCTTCTCCGAATATTTTAACGTCCATTATAAGGAGTTCTTGAGTATTGCCGATAAGGTAGGGCAGAGGCTCGTTGATGCTCTTATGGCGGTAAGAGACGATTCAAGGGTGTGGAATACCCTTTACAAAATAATAATTTATGCAATAGATACGGTTATTCCCGCGGCTATTGAGGGGAAGGACGTGGAATTCCATTATTTCAGCGACCTCTTTGAAAGAATAAACGAAAACCGCAGGTTTAACAAGGAGATAAAGCGCTTGAGGATAGATAGAAATGAAAAAGGTTGAGATAATTTTAAAGGTAACCGATGCCTGTAATCTCCGCTGCAAGTATTGCTATAACAGCGAGAAAAAATATACCGATAACTGCCTGTCGCCCGAGCGTTTCGAAAAGCTGCTTAACGTTTTGCTGACGGGATACAATCTTATCCATATAATCTGGCACGGAGGCGAGCCTCTGATGGCAGGGCTTGATTATTTCAAGCGGGCTATGGATATTGAGAGGCGCGTACATATACAGAGCGGCGTTGTGATAGAGAACAGTATTCAGACCAACGGAACCCTGATTAACGGCGCTTGGATAAAATTCTTTAAGGAGCACGACTTCAGGGTAGGACTTTCCTTTGACGGCGTTGATAACGCAAAATACCGCCAGGGTACGGAAAAGACCCTTGCCGCTATGAAGAAGCTTGAGGGGGCAGGGATAAAATTCGGATGTAATGCTGTGGTTGCCGCCGACGACTACGACCTGGTGGCAAATTACGAGTATTTCGCATCGAGGAATATTTCCTTTGATTTCAGCCGTATTCTTTACGAGGGGGGCGCTAAAAATATGCCCTCTTTAAAGTCGGTTTCCTTTGCGGAGTCTATGTGCGAATTGTTCGACAAATGGCTTTACGATAAGGGTGGCGTGTCGATAAGAACCTTCGCGCTTTACCTTAATCTTGCGGGAGGCGGAAAATACAGGATATGCTCCCTTTGCTCCTGCCATATGAAATATCTCAGCGTGTC
>JAEIGA010008888.1_pt1 | contig 15197 bp, 8 predicted proteins | sample 9270691 | NCBI WGS metagenome assembly JAEIGA01 (sample SAMN17057246, study PRJNA624740) | gut metagenome | biome: biome; isolation source: fecal sample | host: Bos grunniens | place: China: Xizang | collected 2019
CACGAAAAATTGAATACTTTCCACGTGAAAATTGGTTACCCCGACACTTGGCAAGACTACTCGGCGTTGACAATAGATGAAAGCCTCAGCTATTACGAAAATATGATGGTGGCTTCAGAGTTTAGTCTGCAAGATCATTTCCAAAAGCGCGTCAACAAACCTGTGGATCGTGATGAATGGTTGATGACACCTCATACCATCAATGCTTATTACAATCCAACGACCAACGAGATTTGTTTCCCGGCAGCTATTCTTCAGCCTCCTTTCTTCAATCCTAATGCAGACGACGCGTGCAACTATGGCGCTATTGGCGTAGTGATTGGTCACGAGATGACGCACGGATTTGACGACAAGGGTAGTCTGTTCGATAAGGATGGTAATTTGAAAAACTGGTGGACAGAAGCTGATAAGCAGAAGTTTGCTGAGCGAACCAAAGTGATGGAAGATTTCTTCAACAAGATTGAAGTGTTGCCCGGCATGTTTGCAAATGGCAAATTGACCCTTGGAGAAAATATTGCAGACCACGGTGGTTTGAAAATTTCCTACCAAGCCATGCAAAATGCGATGAAGTCACAACCTATGCCAGTGATGGACGGTTTCACAGCAGAGCAACGTTTCTTCCTGAGCTACGGTGTGATTTGGGCGAACAATATTCGCGAACAAATGCTTCGTCAGCTTAATAAAGTAGACCCACACAGTGCAGGTCGTTGGCGTGTCAACGGAGCGCTTCCCCATATCGAAGCATGGTACAAGGCTTTTGAAGTGAAAAAATCAGATCCTCTCTATTTGCCAAAGAAGCAAAGACTGGATATTTGGTAATATTAAAATCAAGGAGGTCGTAGGTGTAAGGTCGTGGAGTGTACGGATGCACCTTTGACCTCCTATTTTCAAACCACTCTCTCCAAATACTAAAAATGATATATCTACCCAAAGGTCTGCCTGCTGTGGAATGGTTGCGTACCAATGGCTTGTCTGTCGCCGAGTGGCATACCCTGGACGAAGCGATAAGGATGCCATCGGCAAAGCGTATACTATTCCTTAATATTATGCCGCAGAAGCAGGTGACAGAGTTAGACATTGCACGTACTTTGGCACAAGGTGAATGCGATGTCTGTTTGTTGCCGATGAAAATAGCTGGGCAAACGTATAAGACAACGCCGCAGGAATATGTAGAACGATTCTATACCGACTTTGAGCAGTTTGTCCCGAGTTATTTTGATGGGTTAATCATCACAGGTGCTCCTGTCGAGCAAATCCCATTCGAGGATGTGCGCTATTGGCGCCAATTGCAACAAATCATGGATTGGGCTGTGACTCATGTACGCTCTACCTTGTATATCTGTTGGGGCGCGCAGGCTGGATTGTATCATCATTATGGTGTGCCTAAATATGGCTTGCCGGAAAAAAAGTTTGGTATATTTCATCAAACTCACCTGCAAAAAGATGTGCCCCTTTTGCAAGGTATAAAAAATCCTTTCCCTATGCCGCATAGTCGGCATACCGAGATACGTAAGGGTGATTTGCTTTGCTGTCAATCTGATTTGCTTTTGTTGGCAGAAAGCGAATCTACAGGAGTGTCTATTATAGAGGGCAGCAAGGGACGCGACATTTACATTACTGGACACCTGGAGTACGAACCCCTTACCCTGCATCACGAATATCAACGAGATTTGTCCAAGGGGCTTCCTATACAAAAACCTGCAAATTATTATGTGAATAATGACCCCAATCAAGGGGTAGATTTCAGTTGGGAATCTGTTGCAGTAACCTTTTATTCAAACTGGATAAAGTATTATTGTATAGAGTGATATTAGTGTTTTGTAAAACAAAATTATAGTTATTGAGGCTGAGGCTTGATCTAAATGTCTGGTATGGATATTATGAGTTAGTCTTAGCCCTTTTTATACATAAAATTTATGATACTTTTTTTAGGGAATAAGTATGGCAGAGCTCGCCCATAAAAAATGCGAAAAATTTTGACAAGTGCACTTTTTGTTCCAGAAAAGCAATATTGAAATATCCAGGGCGGAATTTTCACAAACGGAGACTTTGTTAAAACAAACCTAAGGGAAATTTTAACGAGACGGCGCAAAGTTTTCACTAACCCTGAGATTTTTTACATTTCCCCTACTTGTTTTTTGCCCACAAAAAGCAGAAAAACCGATGCGTTTTAGAGGTATAGAACATTTTTATGCCCATTTGCAGGAAATATAGAACATTTCAAGCGGTCTGAGATTGGCGTATTTCAAACCAACCATCTGGTCGGAAGTTTTTAAGCGATTCTCGCCGCTCGGGAATGCGAAAAATTTTGACAAAAACTGTGGATCAATTCCTGCTTTCAACCTTCAAACGGGGGAAATGATGGCGTTTGAATTATAAATATTCAAAAAGTTGACAAGAATGAGGGATATTTTCTGGCGATATTGTTGATAGATGTGCATTTTTATTAGTAAATTTGCAGAAACTATATACTTGACAGTTATGCCTAAAATATCAGATAGAGCAGAGGTGATGCCTGCTTCACCAATCAGAAAACTGGCCCCTCTGGCTAGCGCCGCTAAGCAAAGGGGTACGCACGTGTATCATTTGAATATTGGTCAGCCAGATTTGCCCACTCCACAAGAGGGGCTTGATGCGATGCGCCATATCGACCGCAAGGTGCTGGAATACAGTCCCAGTCAAGGGTTTCGCAGTTTCCGCGAAAAATTGACAAAATATTATGAAAAATATCAGATACATTTGAGCGCTGATGATATTATCATTACTTCTGGTGGTTCTGAGGCGGTATTGTTTGCCTTTCTCTCCTGTCTGAACCCCGGTGATGAAATCATCGTGCCCGAACCTGCCTATGCCAACTATATGGCTTTTGCGATTTCGGCAGGCGCCAAGATCCGTACTATCGCGACTACGATCGAAGAAGGCTTCTCGTTGCCCAAAGTGGAAAAATTTGAAGAACTGATCAACGAGCATACGCGTGCCATTCTGATTTGCAACCCCAATAATCCCACTGGTTATTTGTACACCAGACGTGAAATGAATCAAATTCGCGATTTGGTGAAGAAATATGACCTTTACCTGTTCTCGGACGAGGTGTATCGTGAGTTCATCTACACAGGCTCGCCCTATATTTCAGCATGTCACCTGGAAGGTATTGAACAAAACGTGGTGTTGATTGACTCGGTATCGAAACGCTATTCAGAATGTGGTATTCGTATCGGTGCCCTGATTACCAAGAATGAAAAGGTGAAGGAAGCGGTAATGAAGTTCTGTCAGGCGAGATTGAGTCCTCCGTTGATTGGACAGTTGGTGGCAGAGGCTTCGCTTGATGCAACGGAAAACTATGCTCGCGAGGTGTATGATGAATACGTGGAACGCAGAAAATGCCTGATAGATGGTCTGAACAGAATACCAGGTTGCTATTCGCCTATTCCAATGGGGGCATTTTATACAGTGGCAAAGTTGCCTGTAGATGATGCTGAGAAATTCTGCGAATGGTGCTTGAACGAATTCGAGTACAAAGGTGCAACGGTGATGATGGCCCCAGCCGCTGGCTTTTATACCACACCCGGTGCAGGCAAGGATCAGGTGCGTATAGCATACGTCCTGAATAAAGAAGATTTGGCAAAGGCACTCGAAGTATTGAGAAGGGCATTGGAGGCATATCCAGGCAGGACGTTGTAATTTTCTTTTTTGAAAAGGTTTTAGTAGAACAGAGATTTACGCAAATATAGGATTGTATATGTCGAAACTTTCGTGGTTCCTGGCGAAACGTTTTTATAAAAGCGCAAGTGGTGATACCCATAGAAAAGCGAGTAAGCTGGCTATTGGTATTGCCACTGCTGGCATTGCATTGGGTTTGGCAGTGATGATAATTTCTGTGTCAGTCGTTAAAGGTTTTCAGCAGGAAATAAGCAATAAACTGACAGGGTTTAGTTCGCATGTGATGGTGTACAACGACAGTATGTTTGTATCACCAGAAAGTTACCCGATTGCCGCAGATCCCAGTGTGATAAACACAATCAAGCAGAATGCGAATGTAGCACATGTACAAAGAGTGTCGCAGAAACTGGGTATATTGAAAACTAATGACGCGTATCAAACTATATCCCTGAAAGGCATTGCGGCGGAGTACGATTGCGCCTTTTTAAAATCTCAAATTATAGAAGGGGAACTGCCCGACTATTCAAATGACACTTTGGCGAGTAATAAAATTATTATCTCAAAACTACAGGCTCAAGACTTGTCTTTGAAAGTAGGGCAAAAGGTTTATGCTTATTTCTTTGAAGAAACAATAAAACCAAGGCGTTTTGAAATTTCAGCAATCTATGAAACCAATATGCCTCAATTTGATCGCAACTGTGTGATAGCTCACCTTCCGATGGTGAATAGTCTGAATGACTGGCAGGATGATCAGTGCAGTCAGTTGGAAGTGATGTTGAAGGATTTCGGACAGGTAGATGCCACAGATGTCAGTTTAGGAAAAGACTTGAACGGACGCCGTGATAAATATGGTTCAGTCTATATGACACAGTCCGTGAAGAATCATCCCCATACAGCATCTGCATTTGCTTGGCTGGAAGTGTTGAATACAAATGTTTGGATTATTTTGGTGCTGATGGTATGCGTGGCAGGTTTCACTATGATTAGTGGACTCTTGATTTTGATACTGGAACGTACTACAACGATTGGTATCCTGAAAGCAATGGGAATGACTAACCCAAAGATTAGGAGTACGTTTATCTCGTATGCGGCGATGATAATTCTGAAGGGTTGTCTGTGGGGAAATGTGATAGGTTTGGGAGTTATCGGACTGCAAAAATATTTTGGCTGGGTGAAATTAGATCCTCAAAGTTATTATGTATCCACTGCGCCGGTATTATTGAATTGGACGTGGATTATATCTTTGAATATAGCTACTCTTTTCATTACAGTGATGGCTTTGTTGGTGCCAAGCCTTGTGGTAACTCGCATACAACCCGCTAAGTCAATAAAATTCGAATAATTGAAATTAGGATGAAAACATTTGGCATCATATTCAGAATTATTGCAGGTGTGCTCTTGGGGGTATATCTGCTGATTTTGTTATTGCTTAATTTTTCACCTGCCAACAGATGGTTGACTAAAACTATTGAAGCTGCTCTGGAAAAGAAACTGGCAACAGAATTAAATATTGGCCAAGTAGAAGTATCTCTCTTTGATAGAGTGATCCTTCATGACGTACTATTGAAAGACCAGCAAGGGCGAGAGATGCTTACCGCAGAAATGATATCTGTAAAAATTGACATCTCATCTTTGGTCGAAGAAAAAATAGAATTCCGTACAATTTCAATATTGGATAGCGATATAAAATTGTACAAGGAAAACAAAGCATCTAAACCCAACTATCAGTTTATAGTAGACGCTTTCTCAAAAAAAGATAAGAAAGAACCTGCGAAGTTGGATTTGAAAATCAATTCCTTTATTTTAAGAAGAGGCAGCCTATCTTTTGATCAATTAGATCAACCGCAAACACCAGGATTGATAAACCTGTCGCATATAAAAGTTGACGATTTAGATGCAAGTATAAGTCTCAGACATCTTACACAAGATTCACTAAATATGAGAGTAAGAAGTTTAAGCTTGTATGAACAGTCTGGCTTAGATTTAGAGGAGTTACGATTAAATGTTGCTCTTGGAAAAAATAATGTGCGACTTGAAAATTTGTCTCTTCAATTACCAAACTCGTCTGTAGAATTAAACGATTGTATCGCATATTACAAGGGTAAAACTATCGCAGATAAGGTAAATTCATTGAGATGGAATGGTAGCATTAAAGACATTGAAATTTATACAGAAGACTTGGCATGTTTTTATTCACCATTAAAAGGACTAAAACAAAAATTATTTATCGCCGCTGATTGTAGTCTTGCTCCCAACAAATTTGAGTTTAGAGATATTCGTTTAAATAATGCTGAGAAAAATGTTCAACTGATATCAGATTTACAACTTGAAACACAAAACAAGACTTTGCAAAAGGTCGTAGCAGATATAAACAATATAAAAATTGATAAGCAAGGGATAACTCTGATTAAAGAAGTTTGGCATAGAACCAAACCTACTGCGGACTTGGAAAAACTCCCATTTTGGACCACTATTGATGAATTGACTGCAAACGGGGTTTTGGATTATGAAAAGGATAAAGAAAATTTTGCGCAGCTTGATTTGGTAACAAATTTAGGCTCTGCAGAAGCTAATGTTCATTGGAAAGATCTCGATTTTAAAGGTGATGTCTCTACTACAAACCTTGATATGGCAAAGTTGTTCTCGAAAGAACAAATGCCCAAAGGAATATCTGCTTCTGTGTCGGGGCAGCTTGATATAAATAATAGAAAAAATCCCCAAATAGATGCTTTAGCTAATATTGAGCAAATAGAATATAATAATCACCTTTTTAAAGATATATGTGTTGCTGGTATTCTAAATGATCACCATTGTGTAGCAGACTTTACTTCTAGAAATGATGTGCTGAATTTAGATGGTACGATTCAATGTTTGGTCGAAGGAAAAGATGTTTCAGACATTGTCTCTACTCTCAGTATTCAATCCCTTAAACCAAGTGTATTTAATTTTACAAAGTTGGGCGAAAATATTATTTGCTCTGGTGACTTGAACTTTAATGTGTCATCTCTCAATTTTCCAAAAGCCAATGCAAATGTAGAAGTGGTAGATTTTGATATTAGTGGTGAAAAGGATTTTCATATATCATCTCTTAATGCAAAAACTTCTCCGAGCTCAAAGGGACGATATTTAAGTTTAAATAGCGACATTGCAGACCTGGAGTTTGATGGTCCAGTAACATCTCAATCTTTGCATAGGTTAAAAGATAATGTTTTACATTATTTAGTGCCAGAAAAAGTTGAACAAACAGCTTTGTCTGCTCATGAAGAATGGGTGGTCCGTGCTAATATTAAAGATACTAAAATCCTAAAATCAGTATTTGATATTCCATTGAATTTTGCAGATGATACTTCTCTTGAAGCAAGAATAGGTGGAATAAATAATGCAGCATTTGTGTCTTTCTTTACAGATAGCGTCGCTTATGGAAAAATGACAATTGATAATCCTCGTTTATATTTTAGGGGAGAAGATGGTATGTATAAAGCACTCGTTCAATGTGGTAAAAAAATTAAAAACACCAATGTAAAGTTTGAACTAAATGCTCAAACAACCCAAGATAAATTAGTAACAGAAGTATTATGGGATGATGCTTCCGCTCATAAATATTATGGAAGTTTGGGACTTATTAGTACAAAGTCTCAAGATGGTGCTTTTGTTACAGAATTCCAGCCGACTGAATTGATGATTAATGATAGTTTGTGGCTAGTCGTGCCAGGTAGTGTCGCATTCAAGGATAAGAGAATTTCTGTAGCAGATCTCGGAATAGCGCGTCAAGGTCAATCATTAAATTTGAATGGTCATGTTTCCAAAGATAAGGGTGATAAATTAGTAGCAGATGTTGAAAGAATAGATGTTAACTATATACTAGAATTATTTAATGTCAGACCAGTCAAAATCTCTGGCAATGCTACAGGTCGTCTCACTCTAGCTCATGCTTTTGATTCTCTCAAAGTAGAAGCAAAGGGCCTTGATGTGCCAAATTTTGCCTTCAATGATGCTTATATAGGTCATGGTAAGGTTGATGGCTCTTTCTCAATGAAAGATAAAAGACTTTGGCTACATGGAGATATTCAAGAAAAGGGTGTAGGATATACTCTTATTGACGGATATGTCGGTATTGGAGAAAAATCAATTGATTTAAAAATTAGAAATAAGAATACAAATCTAGCTTTTTTAAATAAATATATTTCGACAATATTTGGAGACCTACAAGGACGTGCAACAGGTTATTGTAGAGTGCATGGAGAATTTACATCCATTGATTTTGAAGGTGATGAAGATGGAGAAGCGACAGCAAAAATCCTTGTTACTAATGTTCCATACACAGTTAAAGACGGCAAAGTGAAAATGTCTGCAGGGCGTTTTGACTTTTCTGGATTTAAAGTTTACGATGGTCTGGGCGGTGAAGGTGTACTTTCTGGGTATTTAAAGCATAATCACTTGAAGGATCTTTCGTATGATATTCAAGTACAAGCAAAGGATATGCTTTTCTATGATAGATCTCGAGAACTTGATATGCCATTTTATGCTACAGCTGGTGGTACAGGCAAAGTGCATATTTATGGACGTCCTGGTGAACTAATTGTTGATGCTCAAGCACGCCCCCATGATAAGACACAATTGTACTTTATGTTAGATAATCCGAATGGTGAGGGTGATGTTGAGTTTTTGCGCTTTCGTGATGCAGAAGCGTTAGGAAAATCAAACGAAAACTCTCCACTCATAGAAGATGCCACAATCAATGATATTCAGGCTGTAGATAGAGATATGGATATAAAACTTAATTTTACCATAGACTTGAACCCTGAAGCAAAACTCTTTATCGTGACAGATGAAAAGGCGGGTGATAGAATTCAAATGGGTGGTACAGGTACAGTTACTGCTACATATTATAATAAGGGTGAATTTGAAATGCTCGGAAATGTGGTTGTGCAAAATGGTAACTATAAATTGAGCTTACAGGATGTAATTCGCAAGGAATTTATTCTTGAACCGGGTGGGACAATACAATTTATTGGTGATCCTCTCCAAAGTCAATTGAATATTCGTGCTAAATATGTAGTACCCTCTGTTTCTCTGTCAGATCTTAATATTGGAACGAAGTTAAGTGACTCTTCTGTACCTGTGAATTGTGTGCTATTAGTAGGAGGAACAGCTGGACATCCGCAAATTAGTTTTGATTTGGACTTGCCTCGTGTTAGTGATGATATCAAACGTATGGTGCGCGGTCTTATTCACACCGAGGAAGATATGAATATGCAAGTGTTATATCTTTTAGGTGTAGGTCGTTTCTATACTTATAACTATGCGTCTACTGCTGCGGCTGAAACTCAAACTCAATCATCTGTTGCTGTCAAATCTTTCCTTTCAAATACCTTAACGGGACAGTTGAATAACATTATATCTAATGCTATGGGTACTACAAATTGGACCTTTGGTACAAATCTCAGTACTGGAAGTTTAGGTTGGAGTGATATAGAGGTAGAAGGATTGTTAAGTGGACGATTGCTTAATAATAGGCTTTTGATAAATGGAAACTTCGGTTATAGAGATCGTCCTTTGTATGGCAATTCAAACTTTGTGGGGGATTTTGATGTACAATATATTTTGACGCCAAGTGGGGGTGTTAGCGTGAAGGTTTATAGCGAAACAAATGATCGTTACTTCTCTAAATCTTCATTAACTACTCAAGGTGCCGGTCTGCAACTAAAACGACAATTTACAGATTTCCGAGATTTGTTTACAATACGCAGGAAGAAACAAATCAAGGTGTTTGAAAAGGAGTCAGAAGAAGTGGTCAACGATTCGATTTCTAAGTGAATAATGAATAAGCTGTATCTTTGATTTATAGAATTAATAGGTACAGCTTATTTTGCTTTTAATGTCGAAATTTATTAAAGAAACTGAAAAATGTTTTACAACATAAAATATTATGGAATAGTATTGAAAAAATATCCCTACATTCGCACAGATATATTAAAAATGAGTAAAAATTAACCTAAACCTTAATATTTATAATTATGAAAAAATACAATTTTGGCGCTGGTCCTTCAATTTTGCCTCAAGAGGTGATGCAAGCAACTGCTGAAGCTTGTGCAAATTTCAATGGTTCTGGTCTTTCTTTGATGGAAATGAGTCACCGTACTAAGGAATTTCAAGCAGTGATGGACGAAGCGCAAGCATTGTTCAAGGAATTGTTGGGAATTCCCGAAGGTTACTCTGTACTCTTCCTCGGTGGGGGTGCAAGTATGCAGTTCTGCATGGTGCCTTACAATTTGCTCGAAGGCAAAGCTGCTTATCTCAATACAGGTGTGTGGGCTAAGAAGGCTTTGAAGGAAGCTAAAGGCTTTGGCGAAGTAGTCGAAGTGGCATCTTCTGCTGATGCTAACTATACTTTTGTACCTAAGGATTACGAGATCCCTGCTGATGCAGATTATTTCCATATCACTACCAATAATACTATTTATGGTACACAGATTCGTCGTGACCTTGATAGCCCTGTGCCTTTGGTAGCGGATATGAGTTCAGATATCTTCTCTCGCCCTATAAATGTAAGCAAATATGGACTCATCTACGGTGGTGCTCAAAAGAACCTTTCTATGGCTGGCGTTACTTTCGTGATTGTGAAAGATGAACTTCTTGGTAAGGTAAGTCGCCATATTCCAACAATGCTTGACTATCGCACACATGTGGACAAGGGTTCTATGTTCAACACGCCTCCTGTGATTCCTATCTATTGTGCTTTGCAAAATCTGAAGTGGATTAAGGCGCAAGGCGGTGTAGAAGAAATGCAACGCAGAGCTGGTGAACGTGCTGCAATTCTTTATTCAGAAATCGACCGCAACGCTTTGTTCCGTGGTACAGCTGCCCTCGAAGACCGCTCTTTGATGAATATCTGTTTCGTGATGAATGACGAGTACAAAGAGTTGGAAGCAGAATTCTTGAAGTTTGCTACCGAACGTGGTATCGTTGGTATCAAGGGCCACAGATCGGTTGGCGGTTTCCGTGCATCTTGCTACAATGCGATGAGTGTTGAGGGTGTACAAGTGCTTGTGCAATGTATGAAGGATTTTGAAGCATTACATAAATAATAATTAGTATAAAGGACTTATTGTAAGTGATACATTGTAGAAATGCTTTACAATAAGTCCTTTTTCTTTAAATATCAATAATTATGAAAGTACTTATTGCAACAGAAAAGCCCTTTGCTGCTGTAGCAGTGAACGGTATCAAGGAAATATTCAACGAGGCTGGTTTCGAAGTCGTATTGTTGGAAAAATATACTGAGAAGTCTGAACTTTTGGTAGCAGTAGAAGCAGTAGACGCTATTATTATTCGTTCGGACAAAGTTGATGCAGAAGTCCTGGATGCTGCGAAAAATCTGAAAATAGTCGTTCGCGCTGGTGCAGGTTACGACAATGTGGACCTTGAAGCTGCTACAGCACATGGTGTAGTAGTGATGAATACGCCTGGTCAAAATTCCAACGCTGTAGCAGAACTTGTCGTAGGCATGTTGCTTTATGCCGTGCGCAATCAGTTCGCAGGAACTTCTGGCACAGAGTTGATGGGCAAAAAGATTGGATTGATGGCTTTCGGTGCGGTGTCGCAAAATCTGGCACGCATTGCTAAGGGCTTCGGTATGTCCGTTGCAGGCTATTCACCAACTGGTCGACCACAGAAGATTGTCGATGCCGGCTGTGAAGTTTGCAATACTCCCGAACAATTGTTCAAGGAATGCGATATCGTCAGTCTGCATATCCCTTCAACACCTCAGACCAAGAAATCTATTGGCTACGATCTGATCAGTCAAATGAAGAAGAACGCCATTCTGGTCAATACTGCAAGAAAAGATGTGATTGACGAAGAAGGATTGCTCAAGGCAATGACTGAACGCACAGATTTGCGCTACGTGTCAGACCTGAAGATGGATGCCCACGATGAAGCTGTGGCTGCATTGGGTCAAAGATATTTTGCAACACCCAAGAAGATGGGTGCACAAACCTCTGAAGCGAATATCAATGCTGGTCTTGCTGCAGCTCGCCAAATCGTAGCGTTCCTCGTAAACGGTGACAAGACCTATCAGGTCAACTGATCATTTTTATTAGAAGTAATATTGTAGGGTAGGGGGTAGACGAGCTATTCCCTATCACTTGCAAAAATAAAATAATGTCTAACGAATGGCAATTTTGCCAAAGCTAAATAGAAATAAATATGCCAAAAGTTAAACCTTTCCGTGGTGTTCGCCCTCCAGTATCTTTGGTCGAAGAAGTGGAATGCAGACCTTATGACGTATTGAGTTCTGAAGAAGCGAGAGCAGAGGCTGGCAATAACGAAAAGTCCCTGTATCATATTATAAAACCAGAGATTAATTTCCCCGAAGGTACGAGCGAGTATGACCCATGCGTTTACGAAAGTGGTGCTGAGCAGTTTGAATATTTTCAAAAGCAAGGCTGGCTCGTGCAGGATGAGCAAGAGAATTACTATCTCTATGCACAGACGATGAATGGTAAGACGCAATTCGGATTTGTGCTTTGCGCACATGTCGAAGACTACATGAATCAGATCATCAAGAAGCACGAATTGACGCGCAGAGATAAGGAAGAAGATCGTATGAAGCATGTGCGTCGCACGAATGCAAATATCGAACCCGTCTTTCTGGCTTATCGAGAAAGTCAACCTTTGGCTGAACTGATTGACAAATATTCTGCGCAATCACCAGAGTATGATTTTATCGCTCCAATTGATGGATTCGGACATCAGCTTTGGGTGATTTCAGATAAGGTTGACCAAAGTGTTATTACTGCTGAGTTTGCCAAAATGGATGCGCTTTATATCGCCGATGGTCACCACCGTTCTGCTGCTGCTGCTTTGGTCGGTGCAGAAAAGGCGGCGCAAAATCCTAACAATACAGGCGACGAGGAATACAACTATTATATGGCAGTATGCTTCCCAGCAGACCAATTGACAATCCTCGACTACAATCGTGTCGTGAAGGACTTGAACGGTCACACACCCGAATCTTTCCTGAAAGCATTGGAAGCCAATTTTGCAGTGGAGTTGAAAGGTGCAGCAGAGTATAAACCCACCGAAATGCACGAATTCTCATTGTATCTCGAAGGTCAATGGTATAGCCTCAAAGCAAAGGAAGGCACTTACGACCCCAACGATCCAATTGGTGTGCTCGACGTAGATATTTCATCACGTCTGATTCTCGACGAATTGCTCGGTATTAAAGACTTGCGCAGCGACAAACGTATAGATTTCGTAGGCGGTTTGCGTGGTCTTGGTGAACTGAAACAGCGCGTGGATAGTGGCGAAATGAAGATGGCGCTTGCACTCTATCCAGTGACTATGGATCAAATTATGAATATCGCAGATTCAGGTAAAATTATGCCTCCGAAAGCGACATGGTTTGAACCTAAACTGCGCAGTGGATTAGTGATTCATAAACTTGAAAATTGATTTCACGATAGCGGCCTAAATATAATGTAATATAAACAGAAACACGCAGGAAGTGCATTGCTTCTCTGCGTGTTTCTGTTTGTATTTGATACAAATCTTTTTGATGTATTGCAACGTAGATTTACCCTGCTTTATCCAATCAACGAGATGCGGCGCATGCGCTCTTCGCTCAGGATAGAAATCTTACGGCCATGGATTTCGATCAGACCTTCGTTGGCAAAGTTGGTCAAGGTGCGGATTGCGTTGGAGGTTGTCATGTTTGACAAGTCAGCCAAATCTTTGCGAGACAGTTGAATATCGATGGTATTGGTCTTTTTGTCCACGCCATAAGTGTCTTTCAGGAAGAGGATAGACTCGGCTAAACGACCGCGAATGTGCTTTTGTGTCAAGCTGACGGTGCGTCGGTCGGCGATACCCAAGTCTGTGGCCAATTCACGAATGAAGAATTGACATAGGGCATTGTTGTGGAGCATGGCTTCCTTGACTACGCCCATTGGGATGGCACAGATTTTTGATTCTTCGAATGCTGTTGCTGCGGTAACGTAGGGTTCGGCAGCCAACGAGGCGCGATAGCCAAAATATTGACCAGGTGCCATGATGCGCATGATTTGCGATCGGCCGCCTACGCCTTCGCGGAAGATCTTGACCTTGCCCGAAAGCAGGCAGAGCAGATGGTCGGGCGATTCGCCCTCGTGATACACCATTTGGTGTTTGCGATAAACCTGTATATTGAGTGTTTCGGCAAAAGTTTGCTTTTCCTCCTCGCTAAGCAGTCCCCACAAGTCGGGCATTTGTTCGGTTACTGCTTGCAATTCCGCTTCTGTTAGCATCGTAGTATAGTGTTTTTGTGTTCTACAAGTATGTTTAGTAGCACAAAAGTAAGGTATCACTTTGACTTGACCAAGGTTTATTTGCTTTTTTTTGATTTTTCTTACTAAATGAATATTCAAAGTATTGGTTAGTAGCCTTGCAAGTACAAATCTGCAAAATTTGGATAAAATTGTTGTCTGTCTTGCAACCTCAATGGTTAATGTGTGTTAAACTCGATTTGCATTTTTCAAAAATATTTCGTATATTTGTATAAAAGAGATGGGTAGATGTCTGGTTAATGCTCCAGATGTCTATTTTTTTATGCAAAATGCTTTGAAAAATGGGTGAATTTTTGCTGAAAAAAGTCAAGACTTTGTTGAAAAAAGTCGGCGCAAAGTTTTAACAATCCGTTCTGAAATTTTTTCTTTCCCTTGACTTTTTATTTTTTGTTTAAAGATACTTTTTCTGAAGTCTTTTCTGATTCATAAATAAACGTAATGAAAGTTAAACTTTCTTAAAACTACAGGTTGTTAAATAGTGCAAAATTAAATGTGCTTTAGAGTCAAAATACATGATATTTTACAATATTTTACCACCTCGTAGCGCAGAATGAATTTCTAGGTTCTCCGTTTCCGTTCTTTCATGTTTGTGACAACAAAAAAAACTATTCTGTATGTCCTAAATAGCCCATAAATTCAATAAAAGTGGCTCTGTTCTGCTGAAAAATCATTAAAATCGAAAAAAAACTAAAAAAACTTTTGCAAGCATTGAATTTTTCTATAATTTTGGGAATTGAATTGACGAAGTGTGCACTTATGCTCGCAATTATGTGAGAGGGCTGGGCTCATTTCTATGAAAACACTACAAAAAAATAACCTATAATCAATAATCTATGAGCTATTTAAGATTTGACAAAACGCAGATGACAAATCTTCAAGACTCTTTATACAAAGAACTCTTGATTACGAACGAGTCTGGTGCGTATTGTTCTACAACTTTGGTGGGATGCAACATCCGCAAGTACCACGGTTTGCTCGTAGTTCCCGTGCCAAATCTTGACGACGAGAACCATGTGCTACTCTCCTCTTTGGACGAGACCGTGATTCAGCATGGCGCTGAATTTAACCTGGGATTGCACAAATACCAAGGAGAAAACTACAGTCCAAAGGGACACAAGTACATCATGAGTTTCGAGTGGGATAAAGTGCCTACTTGGATTTATCGCATTGGTGGCGTGTTGTTGAAGAAGGAATTGGTTTATCGTACTG
>JAEIGA010008889.1_pt1 | contig 15196 bp, 6 predicted proteins | sample 9270691 | NCBI WGS metagenome assembly JAEIGA01 (sample SAMN17057246, study PRJNA624740) | gut metagenome | biome: biome; isolation source: fecal sample | host: Bos grunniens | place: China: Xizang | collected 2019
AACCCCTCAGTGGTAGCGGTGCCCGCGGACTCATGGTCGATGCCATGACCACCTATGGTGCCGACTCCTTTGTGGGTCGATTGGCCTGCCTCTTCCAGGGGGCTACCGACACGACGTTCTACATCCTTGCCGTATACTTCGGTAGCGTAGGCATCCGCAAGACCCGCCACGCCGTCACCTGCGGCCTCCTTGCCGACCTCGCCGGCATCATCTCGGCCATCTTCATCGGCTACCTGTTCTTCGGGTGATTATAAAGAAGAATTGGGTCGTGTGGGGGATTTTGTAGACGGAATGCCCTAAATCTTCTATTTTATGACGGAAATGTGGGATAGGGTAGCTATGAAAAAAAGTACCTTTGTTCTAGTAATAAAAAATGAAAAACATGGAACTAAGAACTTTTTCAAGACTTTTTACGTGGCTCCTATTGGCTTCGTGTTTTGCGATGCAGTCAAGAGCACAGGTACACTATTTGCATAGCAACGTGAATGACGTAAAATGGCATGTAATGCCATGTGGTGAGGACAAGGCAAAGGACTTGTCGGCACTATCATCCTCTGCGGCCTTATTGCCATTAGATGCAGTAGAGGCAGTCGTACCAGGTACTGTATTTACAGCTTATGTAAATGCAGGTCGCGAAGAGGACCCTAATTTTGGAGATAACATACATCGTGTGGATCGCACAAAGTATGACCGTAGCTTTTGGTACCGAACAGAATTTGGTGTCCCTCAAGATTTTAGCGATAAGGAAAAGATATGGATTCATTTCCAGGGAGTAAATCGTAAGGCCGAGATTTATCTGAATGGAAGTCTTCTGGGGGTACTCGATGGATTCATGCATAGGGGACGTTTTGATATTACTCAGATAACCCAAGAGAAAAATGTTCTCTTGGTAAAGGTCGATATCCCGCAGAAACCTTTAGCCAACCAAGGAAGTCCGAACTATCTTAGCAGTGGAGGATGGGATTGGATGCCTTACGTCCCTGGGCTAAATAGTGGCATTACTGATAAGGTATGGCTATCAGCCAGTGGACAAACAACACTTATCGACCCATGGGTGCGTTCAGAGCTCCCTACTCTTGCTAGGGCTGAATTGAGTGTGGAGATGGAGGTAAAGAATCATGATGCTAAAGAGAGTAGGAGTATCATTCGTGGTCGAATCATACCAGGAAATATAGAGTTTGAGCAGGAGTTGACATTGCATGCAGGTGAATCAAAGCATGTGAAGTTTGACAAACGTTACTTCCCACAATTAGTGATAGGAAGCCCTCGTCTGTGGTGGCCGAATGGATATGGAGATCCCAATCTCTATACTTGCCATATCGAGGTCGAGACAAATGGAAAGATTTCTGAGAGCAAGGATGTACGATTCGGAATCAGGAAATATACATATGATAAGGAGGGAGATGTATTCCACATACATATTAATGGAGTTCCTGTCTTCGTCAAAGGAGCCAATTGGGGTATGTCGGAGTATATGTTGCGTTGTCGGGATAAGGAGTATGAGACGAAGATACGCCTTCATCAGGAGATGAATTTCAACATGATAAGAAACTGGCTCGGTTCAGTGACTGATGAGGAGTTCTATGATTATTGTGACCAGTATGGAATAATGGTATGGGATGACTTTTGGATAAATTCAAATCCCAATCTGCCCTATGACTTGAATGTCTTTAACAACAATGTGATTGAGAAAATCAAGCGGTTGAGAAACCATCCTTGTGTGGCTGTATGGTGTGGTGATAATGAGGCGACTCCACAACCTCCTCTTGCAGGGTGGATGGCCGAGAATATCCGAACATTTGATGGCGGAGACCGTCATTTTCAAGCCTGTTCGAATAATGGAGGATTAAGTGGTAGTGGATATTGGGGGGCGTTTGACCAACGATACTATTTCACCAATTATCCGTCTGCTCCAGGTAACTATAAGCGAGGCTGGGGTTTTCGTACCGAGATAGGAACGGCTGTAGTACCCACCTTCGAAAGTTTCAAGAAGTTCATGCCAGAGGAGAATTGGTGGCCCATTGACGAGATGTGGAATAAACATTACTTCGGGCAGAATGCATCGAATGCTCTACCGGAGCAATATAAACAAATGATTTATGAGGGCTTCGGTGAGGCTTATGATGCGGAAGATTTTTGCCGTAAGGCACAGCCGGTGAACTATACCTCAAACAAAGCGCTTTATGAGGGATGGCTCGATCATATCTGGGACGATGCTTCAGGACTGATGACCTGGATGGGACAATCAGCTTATCCTTCAATGGTGTGGCAAACATATGACTATTACTATGATTTGACAGGTGCTTACTGGGGATGCAGACAGGCATGTACACCATTGCATATCTACTGGAATCCTGTGACAGATGAGGTGAAGGTTGTAAATACGACTGCAAATAACTATAAAAACTTGACGGCTGAAGCTGTAGTCTATAACCTCGATGGACGCCCTGTGAAGCGCTATACACAATCTGGAAATGTCAATTCGCTCTCTAACACTACTGCAGCATGTTTTGTCCTGGGATTCAACAAGGAGCGTAAGAATCTTTCATTAGGGAAGCCGGTTGTTGCATCTTCTACATCGTATGGCTCTCCGAGTGATGTTGCTGACGGAAGAGATGATACCCGTTGGGCTGCAGAGAAAGCTGACAATGAGTGGATATATATTGACTTGGGAAGCCGTCAGTCGGTGGGGGGTGTACGCCTCAATTGGGAAGCCGCTTACGGAAAATCATACAAAATTCAGATTTCTGATGATGCAGAGAAATGGCGTGAGGTCTATAAAACCGAAGAGGGACGTGAGGGTATAGACGAAATAATCTTCCCTGAAGTGGAGGCAAGGTATGTTAGGCTGTTTGGCATCGAGTTGGGATGGTGGTTCGGTTATTCGCTGTGGAGTATGGATGTACTAAGTGGTGTGCAAGCCTCTGAAGAACTTGATGATGTGCACTTCATCCGCCTTACGTTACGTGATGAGAATGGGGATATTGTTGACGAGAATACCTATTGGCGCGGAAATGACAGGAAGAATTTTACAGCCCTAAATACGTTGCAGCCCGTGAAACTATCAACGACCTCCCGGTTGAGTCGTTCGAAGGAAGGAAAAGCTATCATTACTGCGACGGTAAGTCTGCCAAAATCGGCTCCTAATGTAGCATTCTTCGTACATCTGCAAGCTCGTAGGAAAAGTGACAAGGAGCGTATCTTGCCTGCCATTATGAGTGATAACTATTTTACTCTTATGCCCGGGGAGAAGAAAGAAATAACCATTGAGTTTGAAGAGCACCTATTGCAGGGAGAGGGGTATGAAATTGAGGTAAATGCATATAATAACAGATAAGGAATAATCATTAAATTCCCAACTGTAAATAATAACGGGCTGATTCGAATGAGTCAGCCCGTTATCATTGACAAGAAAGAATTCTGTTGTCTGGTATTTGTTAACTTATATCTTCCTATTGCTACTTATTCATCCTGCCGTATAAGTCCCAATCATCTGTACGGAAGGGAGCTACCATTAAACCGGAAGGTGTAGAAAGATTACATTCAGGATTGTCTGCCCATGCATAGCGTACAGCAATGGGATGGGATACGGCAGGTGAACTAACTACTACTCGACCATTCTCGACATATGCCGTAGCAGGATGAAAACGACGATCTGTTCCTGCAATGATGAAACCTTTCACTTCTGTATTGGCCGAGAGACCTTCTCCATGGCGAGGGGTATCAAAGTCGATATAGACTTTATTTCCTTTTACGCTATAAGAACGATATACAGGGGCCGTAGCAGGAAGTTTCTTACTGTAGGTATTTGCTAATGATAGGCTGGCGAGTCGATGGGCTACAGCTTGCTTGTTCTTGGGATGGATATCATAGGCTTCTCCTAAATCGATATTACATACCATACCCGTACCGTCAATGCTCAGTGCTTTAGCTTGTGCTTCACGAAGGGCTGCCCATTGTGAGTCGGGTTGTAAGGGCACACGTTCCTGGAAATTTGCCAACTGAACAAAGTAGAATGGCATCTCTGGCTGGTTAAATTGTTGGCGCCAATCATGAATCAGCCTTTGGAAAAGGCATTCATATTGCTCATGGCGGCCGACATTGGCACATCCTTGATACCATATTACCCCCTTAATAGGGAATTGTAACCATGGATGTACCATCGCGTTAAATAATACGCCAGGATAAGATGAACTGCCTGGCCATATGGGAGGCTGTGGTAGGCTCGCAAAAGAGCAACCAATACGATATTGCCATTTCCCTGCTAGAGGAACCATGAACTTGTCTCCACAGCACAAATTCATATCTGTGGGGTTACCTGCTATACCTCCTTCGCCACCAGTGTCAAAGACACGAATGGTAAGGATATTCTTTCCGATGCGAACCTTCTCTGCGGGAACTGTGTAAGAGCGATGTACGTTGTAACCACTTCCTGTAGCAATGAGTTCTCCATTCCAATAGACAGCATCCTCATCGTCAATAGTGCCACAATTTAGTTTCAATTCATACCCTTGACAGATCTCAGGGATATCAATTTGGCGACGGAACCATACAACACCATCAAAATCCTTTAGTCCTTGATGCTCCCAATAATTAGGCAATGTCATGGTGTCCCAGTCTATATTCTCGCAATCGAGCAGATGCCATTCCTCACGGTACCCCAAATCGATATTAGAGGCTTTTTGTTTCCATTCAATTGAAAGACGATTGTGTAGTTCCATAACCTTCTCGGCGTCATATCCGATAGCTTGTAACTGTTGGATTAATGACTCATAGCCCACCACATCTTGCAAAGCACTAGGACTAGTCCACGCCTCAGCAGGAGTACCTCCCCAGGTACAGTCAATCACACCAATGGGTACCTTTAGATTCTTGTGTAATTGGCGAGCATAGAAGTATGCTAATGAGGAGAATTCAGGTACGGTCTGAGGTGAACATTCCTGCCATCCATCCATATTGGGCACAACCTCATCAAGTGGAAGAAGAGATGTTGTCTTTTTCACTTGAAAGAAACGAATATCGGGGTAGTTTGCCTCCTTAATCTCTTGCTCATAGTTTAATACCTTGCCCCAGCCTGCAACGGGCATCTCCATGTTGGATTGTCCTGAGCAAAACCATACCTCGCCCACAACAACATTGTCAAGCATGGTGATGTCGCCATCGTCAAAAGTAATACGATAGGGGCCTCCTGCCTTAGGTGTGGTTACCTGAATTTCCCAATACCCATTGCCATCTGCATGTGTAGTGAAGGATTTTCGGCTCCAACTAGGAGAGATGGTTACAATGCTCTCCTTTTGGGCTGTACCATGCAGAAGTAGAGTGGACTTTTGCTGGATGATCATGTTGTCAGAATAGATGGCCGGTAAGGTCACTTTTGCATCTACATGAGAAACTCCTGCAAGTAGCAAACATAATCCCATGCATAGTTTAAAGATTTTCTGGTGTCTCATACGTCTCTCTTTTTATGTTATACATCTATTTTAATAATTCTTCCATACCTACTCCACCTGCTTGCTCCCGATTTCGTAAGCGTTCCTCTGCAACCTGTTTCTCGAAATCCTTGGGCATAATGCCGAACTGCCGGCAGAATAATTTGCTAAAATAGGAGTGTGAACTGAAGCCAACCATATAGGATATCTCTCCCATGGTATATCTTCCTTCTTGAATCAATTCTGCTGCTTTCTTCAGACGCACGAGATGAATAAAGTCTAAAGGCGGCATATTGAAAAGAGGTTTTATCTTGCGCAATAAACTGCTTCGGCTCATGCAGAGAATTTCTGCCATACGTTCGACGTTGAAAGTCTCGTCAGAAATATTATCGTTAATGACTTGTATAACCTTATTCATGAATTCCTTGTCCTCTTTACTCATTTGCATATTCTTTACGGGAAAGAACGGATGCTTGGAGAATGCCTCACGCTCTCTTTCACGATTATTGAGGAGGGAAGCTATTTGGTTCTTCAGATATTCATAAGAGAACGGCTTCTCTATATATGCCTCAGCGCCAATCTTTAACCCCTTGACCTTACTGTCGATATCATTTTTTGCCGTTAAGAAGATAAAGGGGATATGGCATAGATTAATATCCCCTTTAATGGCCTCACACAATTCAAAACCATTCATTTGGGGCATCATGACATCACTTACAACCAAATCGATATGTCCCTGTCGGAGAATTTCAATCGCATCTTTTCCGTTGGACGCACACTCTGTAATATACGAATCGGACAATCTCTCACGCATGAAATGTAGAATCTCTTTATCATCTTCTACGATAAGTATCGTATGTGCTTTCTGTTGTTTTTGGATAGGCTTTACGTGCTCATTCAGTAACCATTCTGTTTGTTGTATGGGAGAGTGCTCTTGAGATTGCCCATCCATATTTACAGGAATGGTTAATACGAATGAATTTCCATCTGTTCTGTTGAGGTCTAAATAAAGCTGCCCTTTATGGATAAGTGCCAATGAACGTGAGAGTGTCAGGCCAATACCTACTCCCTGACGTGTCTTGGACTTATTGTCATATTGGTAGAATGGTTCGAAAATCTGTTCCGCTTGACTATTGGGGATACGCTCATTGTCACTGAATACGGTAATGACAAAGGTATGATTCTCTTGGGTTTCTAATGTTACAACAACCTCGCTTTTCGTATATTTTAGGGCATTATTGAAAAGGTTACTTATGATTTTCGTTACAGCCTCACGATCAATTCTTGCCATTACGTTTTCTTGTATGCGTTCAACAACAAGACGTTTGTTGTTGTGAAGGAAGGTGGGCTCAAACCTTGTTATTGTTTCGTGTAATAGATCCGTCACATTGACGACTTCGTAGTTAGGTACTAATCGGTCTGCTCCTATCTTTTGAAAATCCAGTAATTGTGTAACTAAGTTGAGTAAGCGCTTTGTGTTCTGCGAGATGACTTGCAGATTCTTCTCAATCTTAGGATCCTTCACCTCCAACTCTCTTATAGTCTCCAATGGACCATTAATGAGAGTCAGCGGAGTCCGTATCTCGTGGGCTACTTCAGTAAAGAATGTAACCTTGTTTTCATACAGTTCCTTTTCTTTCTGCATCTCAAAGAAGCGCTGCTTTTCTGCTAATTGGCGATTTTTTCTTCGGCGGAACCAAATAGACCACCCCACCATAACAATTATTGCGATGGTAAGATACGATGCTTGAGCCCATTTTTTCTTCCACCAAGGCCGTGTCACAAGAATGTGTAGCTCTTTGACTGGGGATATCTTTCCACCATCAGTAACCCTTAATTTGAGCACATATTTTCCTGGTAATAGGTTGGCGTAGGTAATGCAATTACGATTAGTTCCTATCCACTCTTTGTCAATGGGTTCGAGCTTATATTGCAATGTCCCTGTTTGTAGAGTAAAGTGTTTAGGAAAGGCTATATCCATTGCAATGTTAGTGCGATTGTGAGGCAAAGTAATGGTTGCAGTTTCTTGAATACTGCTTGTCAAGGGAGAGTCAGGAGCATTTACTTTCATCTCATGTCCCGAGATGGTTAACTTGGTGATATAAACTTCACCATTAAGAGGACGCTGTTTGCAACTTTCTGGAACAAAGGATACAAGGCCGTCTATAGTCCCGAAATAGAATCGTCCGTCACTTCCTTTGACAGCAGATTTATAGTTGAATTGGTTGTTACTGAGACCATCTTTTACGGTAAATACTCTTATTGATTCGGTTTCTGGATCGAGACGAACCAATCCACGGTTGGTCCCAAACCAAAGGTTCCCTATGCTATCCTCTAAAATTTTATAGGCGACATTGTCGGGTAGTCCCTCTTGGGTTGAGAACCGGGTAAAAGTTTCTGATTGAGGATTGAAACGACATATGCCACCTCTGTCTGTGCTAAACCATATCTGGCCTTTGCTATCTTGCATAATGGAACTGACCGAATTGGAGCTTAGAGAGTGCTCGTTTCCTATTTCATGATAGTATCGTTTGACGGTTCCATTTTTATTTATCTTCAACACTCCTCGTCCCATTGAAGCAGCCCAAATATTGTCTTCACAATCTTGCATGATATCAAAGATCCAATATCCTTCCGTATAGGGCAAGAACTCGAAATCTCGTACTTCTTGTGACATTCGATAGATACCTCTATCTGTGCCAATGTAATGTGAACCATCCTTGGCTGTCATGTGGGCATAAATGTTCTCATCCAACTTGATTACCTTGCTGGAATAATGATTTTCATCTTTGGGAGTTATAATCTCTATTCCATGGTTGTAGTAGTTGCAATAAATAGTACCTCTATCGTTGTGTACGGAAAGGATGATATTGTGATTCTTCTCCCTATGTATTTCTCCATGATGAGGAACTATAATCCCATCGCGTAAGTCCATACGGTTGATTCCACCATTCTCAGAACCTATCCATAAGGTCCCATTGGCATCCTCTGCGAGTTCTCTAATCCTCAAAGTCCCAGTTTGAGATTGTGTGGTGTGAATGGTAAAGTCTAACTCTCGATCTGGTAGATAACATGCTCCTCCAAACATCGTGCCTATCCAGTATCCTCCTTCACGGTCACGATAAGTAACGTAAACAATATTGTCTGGCAACCCCAATTGAGGGTTCATATCTTGGCGGATATGAGAAATAGAATGTTGTTGTTCATTCAAGATAAAGAGACCATCGTAGGTTCCAACCCAGATGTCTTCGCCATAGACCTTAGCGTTGCGCACAAAGGTGTGATGGAAATCCTGCAAGGTAATATCTCGTAACTCGTTGCGCTTGTAATTATAGGCCATTAACCCTCCATGGTGCACGGATAAAATAAGTTCGTCCCCCTTTTGGCTCAGGCTGTTGAATTCGATTTCAAGAAGTGTACGCCCTTGATTGTCAACGGTTATTTGCTCAAAACTATCACTTTTCTTATCATAACGGAAGAGCCCATTATTGCAAGAGCAAGCCCATATCTCTCCATCTGAACAAACACATAAGTACTGTAAAGCGTCTCTTTCCCTCATAGAAGAGAAGGTTGTCTGATAGCCATATAGGATTCCTTCTGGCGTATAACGGAAAATGCCATCGTCGGGGATGACTATCCAAACGTTCCCTTCATCATCGTTGGTGATATGGTTCACCCATCCTCGCATTTCTTTGCCGTTAGTGGCCTTTTCGTTGATAAAAGTGAATTCTTCCATTATCGGGTCATAACGATAGACTCCGTTGTCCGTACCTATCCAAAGGCATTTCTTGTGGTCTTCGTTTAGAGCAGAGATATTTTGATCTCCGCATCTTAAACGGACGTCCTCTACAGTAAAATGAACCACATGTTCCCCATCATATCGGTTCAACCCATTCTTCGTTCCGAACCAGATGAACCCATAACTATCTTGGACAATGGCTTTCACATTATTTTGCGATAAACCATTCTCATTATTGACATGAGTAATGAAATAATTGGCAGGAATCGCAAGCACACGAAGAGCCACCAACCATGCAACTAAAAAGAGGACTATTCTGTTTTTCATTGTGCGGTATTCACTATTCTATCACAAAGATAGTAGTAATAATCGTCTTGGCCAAGTCTGCATCGAGCGTATTTAGCAAGTTATTATACCTCTTATACCGAGGTATATCTTAGTTTAGATCCTAATTGTTGGATGTCAAGATAACACCAAGAACACACGCGTGTGTTCTTGGTGTGAGATGGTAAGTCGATTTGGTGCTTTCATAACACCTTATGCTCTTCCGTATTTCCATCCTCATAGGTAATTCGTATAAGTAGAAGTCGGGAATCCCTTTCTGCTACGAAATCTGTATCGGAGTTGTGCAGTTCATGGCGTGCAAGGAGGGAACCTGAGGGAGAAAAGACCTCAATTGCTTTCATCGGATGAGATGAATGAATGAGATATTTACCATCCTCAGTCCAGCTTATATGTGCACGAAGAGTTGCCTCAATGGATTCTTCTTCCATTACAGAAGAAAAACCCTTCTTGCTGAAACGATAAACGCGTGCATCAGTCCCAGGGACTTTATACTCCAAAGATTCGGTTACTTCAAGAGGGGTAGATGTCCATAATTCAATAACCTCCTCAAAGTCGTCGGTCGTAATATCCAGAAGAGAAAGAGGAATAGAACCATTGAGCCCCGACGTCCTATAATTGATAACTGCCACATATAGATAGCGATCGGTATGGAGCATAACAAAACTTTCTGCGCCATCAGCATTTCCATTGTATTCCTTATAGCCATAGACTGGTCGGAAAGAGCGCCCTAAGTCAGCCATTTCGTTGATATCCTTATTGAACAGAACTTGTGGGGCTCGATAACGTGAAAGAGGAGCATCGCCACGACCACTTTTGTCGGAAAGACTAAAATTGTCTGCAATGAGCATCATACCCGTTACTGCTCCATTAGTGTAACGTGCGCGATTCTCACCAAGAGAGCTTCCTGCCTGATCTCCATTGCCAACAAGAACCAAGTGGTCTGGGTCATTGTATTGATAAAGACCTTCCGTCCACCATCCAGCCGTAATAGCATTCATACCATACTCAGTCCATCCAATGCGCCCCCACGTGTCGCAAGCTACACGGCGAGAGTTTGCATATTGATAAGGGAAGAGGGGAGATATGGAGAATGCAAGAAATATGCCATACTTATCTGCCTGTTTAATGAGGTATGCCATACCTTGATTATAAGCTTCTACGGCGGTAGTCACGTTTTTGTCGAAATAGGAATCTGCCTGTATAATACCGCAATTGGTAAAATCACACTTCACATATTTGTAGCCATATGTGGCTAACGAACGCATAAAGTTGGCCATATCTGCTTTTGTCGCAGGATGCGTCGGGTCACGACAGAATGCTCCATCATACTTATAAGGATTCCCATTTACGTGAAGTACCACATCTCTCATGTTATATTTTGTCCCATCTGATCCAGTATAGATGTGTCTGTCCAGTTCATTTTCCTGCCGCCAAAGGGAGAATGGGGTGGAGTAGCAGCCTACCATCTGCCCATTCTTTTTAGCGTGAGCAATAAAATTTCTATGCTCAGTATCATTCATTCCATCACTGGCATCAAGACTAAAAATAATATTGCCTTGGCTGTTAGCAAACCCTCCCGGTTGTAATACTGTGTGATAATAATCTGAGATCTCAATATCTGCAGAGTATGAATTCTTCTCTGCCATCACACCCCAACTCTGCCATCCAAAGGGAGTTCCACCTGTCCAAGTGTTACGTTTGGGAGCTACTAAATTGTTGGCTTTAGCGAAAGTCTCCATTCCATCTCTCCAATCAGCATAGAATCCGACGAAGAAGCGAGCCGAGCGCACTGTATCTCCTTGAACTTTTCCGTGAGGAATGATGTCGCGTGTTTCCGAATCTGAGATCCCTGAAAAGGCTTTGAAGCTATTTATCTTTCCGTTGTTTGTGGCATTTACTTTAATGGCACTTTTCCAGCGATTGTGATCAACAGACCCGACAACAAGTCCATTACGACTTTCGCCTTCATAGAGAGAGGACACCTCATAAGAGGTCATCTCACGATTCATCCGATAACGTTGGTAGCGTCCAAATCCATCGTTGTCAAAAGGAACCTTTAGCATACGGTTGTTACTGTTATTCACATACATGGTGTAAGACGTTGTTCCAGTACAAACGGGAGCTAAATAATTACTTTTAAGACCGTTGGGATGAACCACACAAAGATCTGTAATAAGATATTCCTTGCCGGGATATATGCAAATACGATAAATCAATGTAACTTCATCCTTGTTGGCATTCTCACTGAAAAAGAAGGAATGGGCAGTGCCAACGCCAAACTCATCAACTGTTTCCACTTCACGATATTCTACTGTAGAACATGTCTCAGTAGTTATCGTTCGTCCTTTAGCCTCTCCAAGATCATAGGTGGCCTCAGGAATAGATTTTATGAACACTGGGCGATAGCTACCATCCTCTTTCTTGTGATTGAAGCGAAAAGATTTGCTGCTCTCTACATAGGTGATTTTCCAATCTCCGCTTTCTATCACAATGTCTTCTGCCTGTATGGCATTGCATACAGACATTACAAATAGAATTATTAAGAACATTTGTCGTTTCATAATCTTCATATTAGATGGTTATAAATCAAATCTATAAATCCTAGCATCTTTGCCAGGTACGGAGTATTCTAATTCTTCCGAGGGGTATAACTCTTCTCCAGTCCAGAGCTCCTTGGCAGAGGTGAAGCCCTCTTTGCTAATACCTAGGCGTTCAAAGGGTATCTTTCCCTCAATAGGTTCTTCGTGATAATTGATAACGCTAACATAAAGGTACTTGTCCGTGGTGAGCATAAATGCATTCTCTGCTCCATTAGCTTGACCATTGTACTCTTTATAACCAAAGACTGGGCGAGAAGATTGGCCAAGACGAGCCATTTCGTTGACATCGTTGTTCATCAATGCTTTCTTTGCGCGCTCAAAAGAGAGGGTTGCATTTCCTCGTTTAGGCTGATGAGTGGGGCTATAATTATCTGATACGAGCATCATACCACATGTGGCGCCGTTTGTCACTCTGGCTCGGTTTTCTCCTTCAGTCTCTTTTACTTCATCGTTGCCTACAAGTACCAAATGATCAGGGTCATTATATTGGTAAAAACCGTTTGTCCACCATCCTGCTCCTACAGCATTCATACTATATTCTGTGTGTCCAATCTTTCCCCATGTATCGCAAGCAATACGTCTGGAGTTTCCATATTGGTAAGGAAATATAGGGGCTATTGAAAGTGCTACAAAAAGCGGTTCCCCTTTATCTGCTTCGGTAATAAAATGGGTAAAACCTTCATTATATGCCTCGACGGCAGTTCTTACTTTAGGGTTATAGTATGAATCTGCTTGCACCATACCATTGCTAGTAAAATCAACCTTTACATATTTGAAACCCTCAGCCTTGATACGATTTAAATCGTTTGTCATCATTTGTTTGCTGCCAGGATGTGTCGGGTCTAGGCAATAAGCTCCATCCAACCTTAGTGGTTCCCCATTTACTTTCATCACGCAGTCATAACCCGTATAAGGACTATCTTTAGTTATCTTACGAGTTCTTAGCATGTTTTCATTCCACCACAGGCAAAAAGGAGTGAGGTAAGTTCCCGCAATCTGTCCATTCTCCTGGCAATGGCGAGTCAGTTCTCGTTTCTGCTCGCGCGAGAGATTATCCCAAGCATCAATACTGATGATATTCAATCCCTCCTCGCTGGCGAATCCTGCAGGTTTTAAAACGTTTCTGAAGTAATCAGACACATCTATATCCACTTCAAAGCTGTTTTTGTCTGCCATTACACCCCAACTTTGCCAACCGAAGGGAGCTCCCTTTGTCCAATTCTGTCTAGCTGGTTGTACTAACGTATTGGCTATTGCGAAATCCTCCATTCCATCACGCCAATCGGCATAGTGACCGATAAACATCAGGGCGGAACTAATTCTCTCTCCTACCAATTTGCCATGGGGCCGAATATCTCGTGTCTCATTGTTTGCTACTCCCGAGTAAAGGGTAAGTCGCTTTATTCGACAGTCGTTCTCTGCTTCTATATCAATGGCACTTTTCCATCTATCGTGTTCTACAGAGCCACAAATAATGCCTCTTCTACTTACTCCTTCGAAAATAGCTGTTACTTCGTAGGAGGTCATATTGCAATTTAAGCGGTATTTGTTGTATCTGACAAAACTGTCGTTGTCAAAGGGAACTTTCAGCATGCGGTTTTCGGTGTTTCCCTTTAGAAGAACATAGCTGCTATCAACTCGAATTGGTGCCAAATAGTTCGTGCTTAGGGTATCTCCATTTAATGAAACGATACTCAAGCGGGTCCATAATCCAGGATTTCCTTCATAGAGAAGGAATTCCTGTACTAGGCTCACGCCATCGCCAAACTTATCTTGACAGAAGGAGAATGTATAACTTCTTCCCTTACCGACTTTGTCTGTGAATCTGCCCTTGTCATATTTCATCTTTCCAAAGTCTTTGGACGTAATTGTTCGTTCTGTTTCTTCTCCTGCGAGTGTATAGCGTGCTTCGGGGAACGCAGCAGTGATGATGGGATAAAACATTTGTTCATTTTCATCTATCTGGTGTGATAGATTAAAATTCTTATCTTCGCCATTGTAAGTGATTTGCCACCCCTGCTGGTTTATTACCTGAGAGCCTGCGTTGCTCATGCAACCACAGAGTGTAGTAGCCAAAGCTAGTGCAGAAATGCTTGCAAATATTTTATTCATAGGTTCATGGTCTTTTAAGATGGTACATAAAAATTTAAAGAATAACTCATGAAGACTACCCCATTTATAGATTGTGCTGATGCCAAATGAGGGAAGCAGAAAACCACTGTCCCTTCAATGTGTTGTCTATATCTTACTCAGTCGTTAACTCTATTACACGGCTATGTAATTTATTTCCAGTAAAGATGTTCAGACCTACATTCATGAGATAATCGCCAGAGAAGACCTTTCCGTCTCCTTCCATCCAAGATTGTTGCTCTGGCATTAAATTAATCTCCTTCACCAGATATTGTTTTTCAGGGTCGAGTCCCATGAGGCGGACGGGTTGGCGCTTATCACCAAAGCGTGGGTATATATCGAAAGCGAACACTACTCCTTGCTGTTTCTCTTTATCGACGAACATCGTTGAGGCATGATCACCATCATAAGGGGATATTAGACGATACATATCTCCCTCTAAAATCGCGGGTCTCAAACGTTTATAATTTTTCACGGCCCCATTGGCATAAATGATTTCATTCTCTGTCATGTCGCTGAGTTTGATGTCGAATCCAAGTTTTCCCATCATAGCGACCTCTGTGCGGAATTTTACACTAGCTGTTTTGTTCCATGTTGTGACATGAGCACATGTCGCCTTTGCTGGGTAGAAGAAAGAGTTTGCGTATTGGATGAATAGTCTTTCTACCGGGTCAGTGTTGTCTGATGCCCAAAACTCGGTGAAATATTCAAGTGCCTTGTAGTCAAGTCTTCCACCGCCACCAGAACAAAGCATCATTGGCAGGTCAGGATACTTGGCTTTGATTCGATCAAGCACATTGTAAAGTCCGCGTACGTATTCTACATAAAGATGCGTTTGCTTCCCTTTTCCCAAATATGGCGAATAGATGTTGGTAATGGGACTGTTGCAATCCCACTTAAAAAATGCTATACCGGGGTATTTAGTCATTAGACCATCTACTACGCCATAGACA
>JAEIGA010008890.1_pt1 | contig 15194 bp, 12 predicted proteins | sample 9270691 | NCBI WGS metagenome assembly JAEIGA01 (sample SAMN17057246, study PRJNA624740) | gut metagenome | biome: biome; isolation source: fecal sample | host: Bos grunniens | place: China: Xizang | collected 2019
CTGGTCTTTTGCCAGCTTTTTCTTGAGTTCACGTGCCTGTGCCTCATCAAACTGCTCCTGTGCCTTTTCAACGAGTGATACCACGTCACCCATGCCGAGGATTCTGTCTGCGATACGTGAAGGATGGAATACATCGAGAGCCTCCATCTTCTCACCTGTGCTGACGAACTTGATAGGCTTGCCAACGACAGCCTTGATAGAAAGGGCAGCACCGCCACGGGTGTCACCATCCATCTTGGTAAGAACCACTCCGTCGAAGTCGAGCCTGTCGTTGAATGCCTTGGCTGTTTCTACGGCGTCCTGACCTGTCATAGCATCGACTACAAAGAGGGTTTCTGTAGGCTGTACTGCAGTGTGCAGTGCAGAAATCTCATCCATCAGTTCCTGATCCACGGCCAGACGACCGGCGGTATCGACGATCACGACTGAATATCCCTCAGCCTTAGCTTTCTTAATGGCGTTCTGAGCAATCTGGATAGGATCCTTTACTCCTTCCTCAGAATAAACCTCCACTCCGATCTGCTCTCCGAGAACCTTCAGCTGATCGATCGCTGCAGGACGGAAATAGTCGCAGGCTGCAAGGAGAACCTTCATTCCGCGCTTGCTCTTGATGTTGAGGGCGAGCTTGCCTGAGAATGTTGTCTTACCGGAACCGTTTAGACCGGCTACGAGAACTACAGCAGGGGAGCCTTTGAGGTTTACGTCAGTTGCATTGCTACCCATAAGGGCTGCGAGTTCATCGTGAACGATCTTGACGATCATCTGTTGAGGCTTGACTGCTGTGAGGACATTCTGGCCTATGGCCTTCTTCTTCACTTCGTCGCAGAACTGCTTTGCGATCTTGTAGCTTACGTCGGCGTCAAGAAGAGCGCGGCGGATGTCCTTCATCGCCTCCGAGATGTTCACCTCGGTGATCTTGCCTTCTCCTTTGAGGATCTTGAACGATCTCTCTAGTCTTTCACTTAAATTTTCAAACATATGATATTGCTTTTATTTTTCTTTACTGAACCCTTGTTGACAGGTCGAAATAATCCACGGCCTGCGGGGCTTCCTCCAGACGGTCGCTGAAGACAGTCGGAGCCAGGTCCTTCATATTGTATCTGCTGGCCATTACCTGTCCGTATGCTCCTGTGCTTCGGATAGCCATCAGGTCACCTCTTACGCTCAGAGGCAGAAGTCTTCCTGCACCCCATACGTCACTTGACTCGCAGACAGGGCCCACGATGTCGTATGCCTGATAAGTCGGGAAAAACGATCTCTGAGCGGCTGAAAGATTCTCTATCTTGTGATATGCTCCGTAGAGAGCCGGTCTGATGAGATCGTTCATACCGGCATCCATAATGAGGAAATTCTTTGTCTCGCCGCTCTTGACGAACAATACTCTCGATATCAGAGAGGCACACTGGGCTACAAGAGAACGTCCGGGCTCTACGTGGACTGACTGATCTTTGCGGCGGATGATATTGGACGAAATGGCGTTGAACCAGGTTTCGAAATCTGCGACAGGACTGCCGTCCGGATCGTCGTAGTCCACGCCAAGTCCTCCTCCGAGGTTTATGTTCTTGACTGTAAGTCCTTTACTTTCAAAGTATCTCACGATCTCGTTCACTCTCTTGCATTCAAGAGAGAATACTTCGTTAACCCTTGTGATCTGTGATCCTATATGGAAATGAAGACCGAAGAAATTTATGTGTTCGCTCTTCTGCAGGAATTCGATGAGCTTGTCGAACTCGTGATTGGAGATTCCGAACTTGTTTTCATAAAGTCCGGTAGTGACATACTTGTGAGTATGAGCATCGATGTCTGGATTGATTCTGACTGAGATATTGGCCTTGACACCGTGAAGATGTGCCATTTCATTGATCACGAATATTTCCTGAAGCGATTCGCAGTTGAATGCTTCGATGCCGAGCATCATTGCGTCATATATCTCCTTGTCACTCTTTCCTACTCCGGCATATACGATCTTTCCTGCAGGGAATCCGCAGCTATATGCGTGAAGCACTTCATTTCCGCTGACGCAGTCTGCTCCGAAACCCTTGGAGCTTATATATTCCAGAAGTCTCCTTTCTACATTGGCCTTGATGGCGTAATGTACCTTTATCTCGTGCTGCTGAGCAAGTTCCGCCACGTGATCTACAGTCTTATGGAAAAGCTCCATATCGTAGTAGTAGAACGGTGTAGCTATCTTGTCCAGATGCTCTATTGTATTGATATCCAGCATAATATACTTCTTCATATTGCTGAGCGCCTGCTGACGCTCGAAAATCGGGAAAAAACGCTTGCAAAAATAACGAAAAAATCCGTATTTTCGCAGAATGATATTCATTAATATAAATCCGCAGACGGCAGTGCCGCTAATAGTGGGGGTGGGCTCTACCATCCTGGCGCTTCTGCTTATGCTTATCAGGATTCCTCATTCCGATTACAGTGCAAAGCTTACCAATTCCAAGATGGCTCTGGTAGTCAGTTTCCTGATCTGCGGTTTTATGATGTTCTACGCGATGAATGAGTACGGGCAGCCGGATATAAGGAATTGGGATATGTTCCTTATGCTGACGATATATATTGTCGTGCACTTCTCTACATCGATCATATCATATTCGATGATTGCTCTTCTGAAAACTGAGAAGCATAAGTGGCAGAGTCTTTTCGTACCCGGTCTGTTTTTCTCAGCTGTCATATCCATAATGCTTCTGGAATCCTATAAATCAGGTAATCAGGCTTACTTCTGGTATGTTTGTGCTGTCGCTCTTGTAGCTTTCCTGATACAGTCTGTAACATATATCGTCCATTTCGACCGTGCTTATAAGAAGTCGATACGTGAGTTGGAAAGCTATTATGACGAGGATGAAAGCCACAAGATCAAGTGGGTGCGCTTCTGTTATGTCATTTCTATGCTTACCATCCTTTTTGTACTGGTCTATCTCTGCCTTTATTGGTTCCTGGATTACAAAATGGAGGTTGCCTCGGTCTACTCGATATGGTATCTGATCTATATGCTTTACTTGACTTCGAATTTCATATCATTCATAGGTAGCCATAAACTGGTGCTTGATGCTTTTGCCCATAAGGTATTAAGCGGTGAGGAACTGATTCAGAAGATAAGTGAGAATAAGAAGAAAAAGGTCAGGATGTCTGACGAAGTACTTTCGCCAGCTTTCATAAATGAGTCGGAGTTCAAGAAACTCGAGGTTGCCCTGCAGCAATGGGTAAATCAGAAACGCTATCGTGAATACGACAAGAGTCGTGAGGAGATCGCTCGCGAGCTCAATACGACAAAGGAAATCCTTCATCATTATTTCATTTCAAGAAAGGGAGTGGATTTCAAGACTTGGAGGACTGAACTTCGTATAGAAGAGGCTAAGCGCCTGTTGCTAAGAGATAAGGATGCTTCGACCAATATAATTGCTGAAGCATCAGGGTTCAGTGACCGTTCTAATTTTCACAGACAGTTCGTCAAGATTGTAGGCTGTTCTCCGAAGCAATGGCGTGAATCCGGTGGCGTTCCAGGCGCGAATTAATTCGCCTGAGCCTTCTTTCTCATATAAAAGTTACAATCGTTTACATAGAAGCAGCGATTGAATCTGTCGTATGATATGCCTTGCCAGGAAATGTTCATCTCCTGCCGCTCAGATTCGTAGATTCCTGAGGGGTCTTCAGCCGTGATAGTGCAGGATACCGGGTTGTTGAAGCCGTTGGAAGTGATGGTGAAATATCCCTGACTGTTCGTGTAACCGTTTTTGGTATGTTCCACCTCTCCATCTTTGGTGTTCTCTACAGCGTATAGGTATATTATTATACCTTCCAATGCTTCTCCTGTAGATCGGTCGGAAACAGCTCCGCTTGCAATTATTGTATTTGAATCAGTTTCTTCTACTCTGGAAAAATCTTCTGCAGAGCACGATAATGATGCTATCGAGGCCGACAGCAGCATTATCCTATTTATAAAATTAAGTTTCATTCCGGTAATTTTACACCGGTTCAGGTTTCAGACAATGCAAAATTAGATATTATTATCAAATAATGCAAAAAATGTCCATACTATAATACATCTTCAAGTCTGATTCCTAGCAGCTGCATTTTTCTTCTGATGGCTGGCAGCTCATTCTCCAGAAACTCTTTACGCTGATTTTCCAGAACTATGTTTCTCGCCTCGGGGCTGATGAAATACCCGATCCCTCTGCGGTTGTATATGACTCCGTCGTTTGTAAGTCTTTCATATGAGCGCATTACGGTATTGGGATTCACTCCTATCTCAGCCCCATACTCCCTTACCGAAGGTATCCGGGACTCTGGTAAAAGATCTCCGCTAAGAATCTTTTCGCAGATCGCATCACATATCTGCAGATATATTGATTTGTTTTCGCTGAATTCCATATTATTGTCCTTCTGAGGGCAATTTGCCCGCCGTGTGAGTCTTTTAATGCTTTAATGTTTTGATTCTGAACCAGATACCTGCGAGTAAAGCACCGTTCAGGAGTAAGTCGCTGATGGTATCTATAAGTACAAGATTCCTGAAGAAACCATTGTTCAGAAATGACAGGATCAAAGCTTCGTCTGTAAGATTCTCAAATGCACTCAATATGTCTTTCGCCCAGCTGACCATCAGAGGTGTCATCGCTATGCTCATAATGCTGCTGAAGGCGAAGAGAGCCAGGAATGTCTTCACGGTCTTTCCATTTTTGAAGAATATAGCACCTAAAAGGAAAGGAAGGGTGATTCCGAAGATCTCATCAATATATAGCCAAGGCGAGCTGAGTTGGTTGATTATGTTCTGAGCCACTGCTGCATCTTTTATCTCAAGGCTCTCGTACATCAGATTCAGAGTTACTTCCTTCGTCTCGTCCAGGTTTCTGATCCAGTCCAATCCTTCCTTGGCGATGCTGCTTCCGCAGGTATGGTCCAGACCGCAGATCAACGCATCAATTCCAAGAGACAGGGCTGCACCGGTCAATGGCATCAGGATACAGCTCAATATGACCATACTGATGAATTTTTCCAATCTGGATGCAGGGAGAGTCAGCCCGAGGGATCCGTATTGTTTCTCGGTTATCTTTCCGTAGCATTTTACCGGCATTGTCACTATTATGCAGACCATAGATGCAGCAAATACGAACAATCTGAGATCAGCTCCGGGACCCACCCATCCGTTATTCAATATCCGGTTGAATGCAATGCTTATTATGTATACTACGATAGGGAAGAGCAATGAGATGGTAAGCAGGCTCAGACCGAAGTTTGCCCGGCAGGTTCTTATGTCTGATCCGAAGTATTTTCCGAATCGTTTAAAGTTGAATATTTCGTTGGTTTTCATAGACATATCTATTTGTTAAAGATTTCCTTGATGAGTTCCTTGTGCTGGTACACGGTGTTGAAAAGAGCCTCAAGATTTACTTTGCTCTCTTCTGATGTCTGGTTTAGAGAAACCTGGATGTTGCCTCCCGGAACCATTTCTCTGTATAGCGCGGACTGATTCACTTCGTTGCTGTAGTCAAAGTAAAGCTTTTCTGAGATTTCAGCTATCCCGGCATTCAGCAGCACCTCCTGTCTGTCAAGAATGATGATAGGATCGATGATGTTCTCGAGGTCACGTACCTGATGGGTGGAAATAAGGATTACCGAATCCTCCCTTGTGTATTTCATCACAGCTTTTCTGAACTGGGCCTTTGAGGGGATGTCGAGGCCGTTGGTAGGTTCATCCATTAGGAGGTATTTGGCGTTGCAGGCTAGTGCAAAGGCGATATAGGTTTTCTTCAGCTGTCCGAATGACATCATAGTCATCTTCTTCTGGGGATCGTTTTCGAAAATCAGCATCACTTCCTTGAATTTGTCAAGATCGAAATTTTCCCAGAACCGTCCGTAATTGACTGCATAATCGATTGCTTTCATATTGACGGCAGCCACCTCGTCACTGAGGTAGTATTGGTCTGACAGGAATGACGGTTCCCTTTCGTAAGGGATATGGCCGTCTGTGTCAATGCTTCCGGTCAATGGCTTCTTCAGTCCGCTGATGAGAGTCAGGAGAGTGGTCTTTCCGACTCCATTCTCTCCGAGGAGTCCGTAGATTCGTCCTTCCTCAAGGTTCATCGTGATGTTTTTCAATACGGGAAATCCTCCGTATGAGAAACCTAGATCTTTAATCTGGATCATAATCTTATTGTTTAAGTGTCTATTGTCAAGCCCCTTGCGGGAGTTTTTCTTTAGTGTATTAGTGAAGTAGTACACTGCAAAGGTAGCAATAGTTTTCTATTCTGCAATAGTTTTATGGAAATTTGATCCGAACTACAAAAAATCACCTGCGCCAGATGGAACAGGTGATTTAGCGGAAGTTACTGATGATCAGTTGTTTAATGTTTCTGTATATGCTGACTTTTCTTGAAGTCGCGTATCTTTTCCTGCAGTAGGGGATGCTCGGATGCCGGGAGTGCCCAGCCTAGGAAGCGGTCACGTATATAGCTGACAGTCTGAGACGACGGGTGGCACATATCCTCCGCGTAGAATCGGTAGTCGCGCAGCTGATCCATCACGATTTCATATGCCGGGAAATAGTCGGCTGTATAATGCGGATTCATACTGAGATCCACCGGCAGACTTCTCATAAGGTCATCGATTCCAAGAAGCAGTGCGGATTTGCTGATCTGGTTTCCGTGGGCTCCGTCCTTGAAATGACGTATCGGACTGACTGTGAAGATGAACTCTTTGCTTTTGCAGCCTTCTGTGCTGGAGCAGATGTCTATGATTCTATTAAGGGTATCCGTCACTTCCGCAGTGGAAAGTCTTTCCCGGATAAATTCTGAAGCATTGCGCTTAAGGCAGTTGGAAACTATGAAGTCTTTTGCGATGTGTCTGAAACACCAGCTCGTTCCTAATGTGATGATTATTTTATCGGCCGCCATAAAGTGCTCTCTGGCGGTTTCCAGAGCGCTATTGGCCTTTGTCAGGAATTCATCCTTGGTGGCGGCAGCGAAGGAGGTGTGGTGACTGAATGAGCACCAACGTTCGTCTCCTGCTCCGATCTGTACGCAATCTTCTTCCTCGAACTGTTTCCCGCTTGCAAGCCTTTCAATGCTGCGCAGAATGGACACCGGATTGTACAATGTCCCGAACGGATTGATGAGAACATCGAATCCGTAATCGGTCAGCTGGCTTCCGATATTGTCGGTGAAGCAGCTTCCGAGCATCATAATCTTGTCATTGTATGAAATGCCTACCTTGCAGGGTTCGTCGGTCACAGGTGTCTGTAGCTTCAGCATATTTTGTTTCTTTGTGCGCAAAGTTAAGGAATTTATGATCAATGTCGATCAGTGCTTGGCAAGGTTGTGCTGTGGAATCCTATTTTTTGTCGTATCTTTGGCGAAATTAATACCAGGATATGAAAAGATTCCATCTATTGATACTTTCACTGCTTTGGGTTTCATTCAGTCTGAATGCTGAAGATGACAAGGTGAATTTTGCGTACGATATCGACTTCGAGACCAGGTTTGACAATCGTGAGTATTACCGTAGTGCATTTTCTCCATCGATGACTGTTTTCGGGGCTCGTCTGACTCCTTCAGCCGGATTCGATATACGTCAGGACGATAAGATTTCTCATCGCCTTATGGCCGGAATCGATGTCAGGAAGGATTTCGGCGCATCACCGGTTTCAAAAATTCTTTCAGATGGTGCTGATGTTCCTGAAACATCTCTGAATCAGAATAATACAGCCTTATTCAGGGATATTACCCTATACTACAGACTTACAGCCAATACCCGGAAGGCTGGCGTGCAGCTTTATGCTGGAATCTTTCCGCGTCGTGCTGTCGGAGGAGAGTATTCTGATGTGTTCTTTTCTGATTCCTTGAAGTATTATGACAATAATATGGAGGGTGTCCTTCTCCAAGTCCATAATGACAGAATCTATTGGGAGGTCGGATGTGATTGGATGGGACAATATGGCAAGGTCAGGAAGGAAAAATTTATGGTATTCTCCTATGGCCAGAGTGATATAACCCCTTTCTTCAAGGTCGGATATTCAGGATATATGTATCATTTCGCAGGATCTCAGAAGGCGAAGGGAGTGGTGGACAATATTCTCCTGAATCCCTTTGTGAAATTTGACTTTGCAGATCGTCTCGGGTTTCAGGAATTTTCTGCGCGCTTGGGCTGGCTTCAGGCAATGCAGCACGACAGGGTCTTTGTAGGACATTATGTGTTTCCAGGTGGCGGTGAGCTGGATCTGGAGATCAAGAAATGGAATTTCGGCATCCGCAACCGTCTTTTCTTTGGAACTGATATGATGCCTTATTATAACAGTACGGATGCCGGAGGTGATAAATATGGTGACAGACTTTATTTCGGAGATCCTTTCTACAGGATGCACGATGACGGGAGCACGGGAATCGGGACTTACGATAGGTTGGAATTCTTTTATGAGCCTCAGGTCGGCCCGTATCTGAAGATAGGGGTAGGAGCCCGCTTCCATTTCCACGGGACCAGGTATTCCGGATGTCAGCAGGTGTTTTCCTTGAAGTTCAATTTGTTACAGATTCTTCGCTAGCGCTCAGAATGACAATGGCCGCTCAGAATGATAAAGGCCGCTCAAAATGACAATGGCCGCTCAGAATGACAATGGCAGCTCAGAATGACTAGGAAGGCTCAGAATGAGATATATGAAAAGGATATTTACAATATTTCTCGCAGCTTCAGCAACAGCATCCTGCTGCGGGCCCAAGGATGGAGAATATACATTCCGTCTTCTTACGACCAATGATGTACACGGACGCTACTTCGATTCTCTCTATGTGGCGGATGAAACCGTCAATGCATTGACCAATATCGCTTGGTATGCAGATAGTATGCGTACTGCGGACGGGCCTGATAATGTGATACTTCTGGATGCAGGAGACTGCCTGCAAGGTGACAACGCCGCTTATTATTTCAATTATATCGACACTGCTTCTACGCATCTTTACGCACGTATGACCGAGTACATCGGTTATGACGCAGTGGTCGTGGGCAACCACGATATCGAGACGGGACACAAGGTTTATGACCGGATGGTCAGAACAATGAAGGTACCTTTCCTGGCTGCCAATGCTATACGTACTGATGATGGCAAGCCATATTTTCAGGAGTATGTGACGTTGAAGAGGCACGGATTGAATATTACGGTCATCGGCTTCACCAATCCAAACATAAAGGGCTGGCTGTCGCCTGGACTTTGGGAAGGAATGACATTCGAAAGTCTCATTCCAATGGCACAGGAGACAGTTGACAGGGTCGTGGCAAAAGAAAAGTCTGATGTGGTCATTGTGGCGGTTCACGCTGGAACTGGTGCTGGAGATGGTGCGGTTCTGGAGAGTCAGGGCCTGGATCTTTTTCAAAGTCTGAGGGGAGTGGATTTCGTTGTCACAGCACACGACCACAGACCTGTAACCTATCAGAATGACAGCATCTGTCTGATCAATGCCGGAAGCCATTGCCGTAACCTCGGCGTAGGAACAGTTACCTTGCAGGTGGAGAATGGAGAGGTTGTATCCAGGTCCTTGAAGGCTGAACTGCTTCCCGTCGATAAAAAGAACGTGGATGTGAAGATGCGCGAGGTTTTCCGCGAGGATTTCGAGGCTGTCAAGGCCTTCACTCTCAAGGAAGTGGGACAATTGAGGACGGATCTGCGTACACGTGATGCATACAGTGGAATGTCGGATTATCTGAATCTTATTCACACACTGTCTCTTGGCTGTACACCTGCTCAGATTTCCTTCGCTGCACCGCTGACCTTCAATGGATTCATAGAATCCGGAACTCTTGTATACAATGACCTTTTCACCATATATCCTTATGAAAATCAGCTGTTCGTTGTCAGGATGTCCGGCAAGGAAATCAAGGATTATCTGGAGTATTCGTACAATGCCTGGATCAATACGGTGTCTTCTTCTGATGACCGTCTCTTGAAAATTACAGACCGTCCTGATCCGCGAACCGGTCAGAAATCCTGGTCCTTCATAAACCGTTCGTATAATTTCGATTCAGCGGGAGGACTCGTTTATACAGTAGATGTCACAAAACCACACGGTCAGAGAATTTCAATAAAGTCTCTTGCTGACGGCAGTGCATTCGAAGAGTCTTCAGAGTACAATGTGGCAATGACATCCTACCGTGCAAGCGGCGGTGGCTCGATAATGCGGGAGGGTGCAGGAATCGATACGGACAATATCGCCTCGAGAGTCGTAGCGTATCATCCGGAAATACGGGAGATCCTATATGATTATCTTATGAATAACGGTGAAATCTCACCGGAAAAGATAGGTGATCCGGCTGTTATCGGACATTGGAAGTTCATTCCTGAATCGCTTGCAGAAAAAGTCCTTCAGCGTGATATGGATCTTCTGTTTTAAAATTTTACGGTACTTTACTTCTCAGAATGACATAATATATACTACATCAGACCAAGCAGTTTGGTGCGTGAAAGCATACAGGCTCCTATCGGTCCGGCCTTCTCTCCGAGTTTGGAGAATTTTATACTTGTATCTTTATTGACCAGATTCAGCGAATGCTTCTGGATGGCGCTCTTTACCGGCAGCAGGAGATATTCCCGTGCTTTGGCCACGATTCCTCCGATCACCACCAGCTCCGGATTGAACAGATTGATCAGACCGGCAAGTGCCCTTCCGAGTACTGTACCTATCTCTTCCACTACCTCGATTGCCAGAACATCTTCTTCATTGACTGCATTGAGGATGTCCATAAGGGTGATTTTCTCTCCTTTATTGAATTTTTCCGAAAGCAATGATGCTCTTCCTTCCCGAAGCTTTTCGATGAAGATACGTAGGATAGCAGAGCCGGATGCTCCTGTTTCCAGGCAGCCGGTCTTGCCGCAGTGGCAGATCTGGTCATTGTCCAGAAGAGGGAAGTGGCCGATCTCACCCGAGTAACCGGATTTTCCGTAAGATAGCTTTCCGTCGATGATCATTCCCATTCCAAGTCCCCAGGTGACATTGACGAAGAGCATATTCTTCTCATTGTTGGCAACTCCGCAGATGTACTCTCCGTATGTCATTGCACGTGAGTCGTTTTCTACGAATACTTCGGCCTGCAGTTCATCCTTAAGAAAAGCACTGATAGGTCTGTCTTCACCGATGAAATATGAGAAGCAGTAGCCTGTCTCATTGTTCACGCGTCCGGTGAGATTGACTCCATATGCAAGAACTTCTGATGGGTTTATCCCATTGTCAGTCAAGTATTTCTTAATGGTAGTGCATAGTTCTCTGAATGACGCTTCTGAGTTTTGCACTGTGAAAGGAACTTCCTCCAGATAGTCGATAATCTGTCCTTTGAAATTGGTCACGGCTATGCTGATGCTTTTCTTCTTGACATCAGTACCGACGAAATAACCTGCTGATGGATTCAGCCCATAGATGCTCGGACGTCGGCCACCATTGGTTCCGACCTTACCCATATCCACCAGGAATCCGTCATCCATCAGCTCCCCGACCAGTTTTGTGATGGTCGGGATGCTGGTGTTGAGTTCCTTGCTGAGATCGGCAATGCTGTAGCCGTCCTCATTTATGCAGAGTGCGATTATACGTTTTTTCAGACTGGAGTTCTTACCGTCTATGTTATAGAAAATGGAGCGATTCATAGTTTAAGTTCAGGGATTATTTTTTTCTGCTTGTCCAGTATGCTTCGATTTCTTCGAGTGTCTTTCCTGTGGTTTCCGGAACCACCTTCCACATAATGAGCATATATGGTACGCACATTACGGCGAATATGAAGAATGTGCCGGCCTGGCTCCAGCCAAGAAGCACAGGAGTGAGCTGGCCGATAAGATATGTACCGATCCAGAGTGCGAATCCGGCGATAGACATAGCACGTCCGCGTACGCTGTTCGGATACATTTCCGAGAGAAGCACGAATACGATAGCCGAGATGGATATGGCGCAGCAGAATACATATGCAAGGAAGAATGTAAGCATAAATCCGTTGCCGAGCCCGATCTGTGAGCCCCAGGCGAAATAGATTCCGATAGCCACAAGGCAGAGGATCATTCCGCTTACACCCCAGTAGATAAGCTGCTTGCGGCCTACCTTGTCAATTATGAATACAGCGAGTATTGTAGTGACCATATTTACGACTCCTACAAGCACTGTCGAGAACATAGGATTGTCGAATCCGGCGTCGGCAAAAATCTTCGGACCGTAGTAAAGAACCGCATTCACACCCATAAATTGTCCGAGGATTGCGATGGCGCTACCTGCGATTACAGCCAGAAGGATGCCTGGCTTTAGAAGATCGGACCATTTGCCCTTTGTCTCACCCTTAAGTGATGCGTTTGTGACTTCGATTTCCTCTTTCACTTCTTCCTGAGTGCTGTATATCTTGCTCAGCACGAGGCTTGCCTTGTCGAGTTTACCATTGACAATAAGCCATTTTGGACTCTCTGGAATGAAGAATATCACAAAGAAGAAAAGGAGGGCAGGGAGGGTCTCGCTGCCAAGCATTCCACGCCACATCTCGCAGTTCCAGATGTTGGTCCAAAGGTCACCTGCTACAGCGATGTCTCCGTTTACGTCGATCACCCAGTTTGCAAGGTAAGCAAGGAGGAAACCGACAGTTACGGCAAGCTGATAGAGGGATACGAGGGTTCCGCGGATCTTTGCTGGGGATACCTCTGATATATATATAGGTGAAACAATAGATACGATACCGATGCCGATTCCACCGATGATACGGTAGGCTACTAGTGCGTCAAAGCTGCCGCAGACAGCACATCCGATCGCGGAGATGCTGAAAAGGGCGGCAGAGATGAGCATAGTCAGCTTTCTGCCGAGGTAGTCGCTGAGAGTTCCAGCTACAAGTACGCCGCAGATTGAGCCTATGAGGGCGCAACCTACATACCAGCCTTCCATCAGGTCTGTGAGGGCGAACTGGTTCTTTACGATGGCGGTTGTTCCGGAAATGACGGCTGTGTCATATCCGAAGAGGATTCCTCCGATGGCTGCCACTACAGCCATAAAGATTACATATCCGAGTGTGTTTTTCTGTTTCATAAGTTATTGGGGAGAAATCTATTTGATGTTGAAATATTCCTTGTAACGGTTGTACAGGTTTCCGGCTGCACCGTAAACAGACTGAGGGCTGAGGAAGTGAGGGAATTCGAAGGTGATGGCCTTGTCGTATCCGCAGCGCTTTGCAGCCTCAAGTTTGAGACGGAGCTTGTCGAACTTGATAGGGAGGAACTTGATAGGCATATCCCTGTCGAATGTCTCGGCATTGGTCCAGCACTGCATTCCGTATTTGTCAGCCATCTTCTTGTTTACGCTGAAGAATGCATCGAGTTCGTCATAGTCGATGTGTCCGTCCTGGAAAGCCACAGCGTCCACTACGTCGTGTATGCCTGAGAAAATCTGGCTCCACTCCCTTTCGTGAGCCTCGATTGATACCGCATCCTCTTTTGTGAGAGCTGCACCTGCTGCACTTACAGCCTTCTTTCCGTCGATCCACGGAGATATGAATACCGGCATTCCGCCTGAAACCTCCTTGCACTGTGCTCCCATCGCGTGGAATGCGTCAACTGCTCCTATTGTATCGCGACTGATCTCTGTGCTGAGGTACCATCCTCCGAAGCTGTCGTACTTCTCTCCGTACATCTTCCACACTTCGTCGATCACGAATTTATTGTCCTCGATTTCGTGGCTCATATCCTTTGTATCCCAGTATACTCCCGAGTCATAAAGACCCAGGTAGAACTTCATACCGTGCTTCTGTGCAAGTCGGCAGAACATATCTATAAGGTCTACAGATGGCATATAGCAGCCCTTCTTGAGCAGGTATGGGGATGGGTATGTTATGAATTTGCGGTATCCGCATCGGATGTCGATAACAGTGTCGATGCCGATGGCCTTCATATATGCGAAATCCTGATCCCATTCCTTTTCACCCCAGTTCTGATGAGGAATATCGTGTGATATCTCGTCCAGGAAGGTTCCTGTGATGCGGAGTCCGTTGTCCTTAGGAACGATGAGTCCTCCTTCGGTGGTTTCGTGACCTGTGACTTCTGCTGGAGTGCAGGATGATAGGAGTGATGGTGCGATGAGGGCCGAAGCTCCGCCTATCGCCATTGTCTTGAGAAATTCTCTGCGGTCTGCCATAATATGATGTTTTTAATTATTTTTAAAAAATAAACGGACAAATATACTGATTTTTCTATAATTATCTTCTCTTATAGGGTATATACTTTATATAAATATATAATACAGTGCTTTGGTGTGGTGTGGTATTTTTAAAAATTAGGGCTTAATTTTTAAAAATATTTAATTATTCCCTTGTTTATGGTTGCGGATTGTAAAAAAACTTCGTACTTTTGTAAAATTATTATAACTATAAAACCGTAAAAATGCGTCTTATACTAGCTACATTAATTGCAGCAATGACTGTAATCTCTTGTAATTCAAGAGAAAACGATGCTATCCAGAACCATAATTATATGTGGTTTGACTGCGAAGCAAATTATGCGACACTCTCTCATCCGGATTCCATTCAGTTTTATCTTCAGAAATGTAAGGATCTTGGATTCGGAAATGTTGTTGTCGATGTCAAATCCATTATGGGTGAGGTCCTTTACGACAGCCGGATAGCTCCATATATGGGGGACTGGGAAGGAGTAGAACGTCCTCGTGATTACGATATGCTCGGATACTTCATCCAATACGGACACGAGATGGGTCTGAAGGTCTTCGGTTCGCTTAATGTCTTTGCCGGAGGACACAACTATTTCGACCGTGGAATCGTCTATATGGACAAGGCTGCCTGGCAGTCGATCTGCTATCATAACGGAAAGCTTACCCCGATCTCTGAGATCAAGTCTAACTATAACTGTATGATGAATCCTTCAAATCCTGAGGTTCAGGAGTATCAGATCGAGGTTCTGAAGGAATTCGCACTCAAATATCCTGAGGTGGACGGTCTTATCTTCGACCGTGTACGTTACGATGGAGTAACTGCGGATTTCAGCGAACTTTCAAAGAAGCAGTTCGAGGAGTATGCAGGCGTTACTGTAGAGAATTTCCCTGAGGACATCCTCAGCTGGTATGACGAGAACGGAAATCTCCGCGATACATGGGTGCCTGGCAAGTACGGCAAGAAATGGGTAGAGTGGCGTGCTATGGTAATCCATGATTTCGTAGAGAAGGCGCATGCTGCTCTGAAAG
>JAEIGA010008891.1_pt1 | contig 15194 bp, 11 predicted proteins | sample 9270691 | NCBI WGS metagenome assembly JAEIGA01 (sample SAMN17057246, study PRJNA624740) | gut metagenome | biome: biome; isolation source: fecal sample | host: Bos grunniens | place: China: Xizang | collected 2019
ACTTTTTATTTGCAAGGATATTCAAGGTTAGAGTTGAGAAATTCTACCTTTTCTTCGATTGGAAATTCTCACTCTTCAAGTGGAAACCAAGGAACAGTGATACAGAGTACGGTATGGGGTGGATTCCCCTCGGCGGCTACTGCAAAATTGCAGGAATGATTGACGAGTCAATGGACACCGAGCAGATGAAACAGCCGGCACAGCCCTGGGAATACCGTTCAAAGCCGGCATGGCAGAGACTGCTCATTATTGTCGGTGGTGTCATGTTCAATCTTATCCTTGCTGTACTCATATACTCGATGGTACTTTTTACCTGGGGTGAGCACTACGTTGACCTGCACAAGATGGACAACGGCTTCGAGTTCAACCAGACAGCACAGCAGATAGGCTTTCAGGACGGTGACAAGATTATAAAGTTCGACGGTGAAGAGGCACATGAGCTATATCTTGACAAGGTACGCGGTACAAACATATTCCGCAGCGTGTGTGACGCAAACGAGGTTACCGTCTTGCGCAACGGCAAAGAGGTGGCAGTAAGTATTCCCGACACTCTGGGACTCCTTAACATGAACAAGGGAGGACAGTTCATGCGCATGCGTACCAAACCCGTCATTGACAGCATTGCGGCAGGAAGCATCGCACAGAGAGCAGGTCTGTTGGCAGGCGATAGTATCCTCTCAATTGACGGTGAGAAGATAACATCATGGTCGCACATAGCCACTGCACTCGACAAGATCAGCAAAGCCAAGAAAGAGAGTTTCAGCATAGAGGTAATGCGCGGAGAGCCCGTTGTGCTTACTGCACAGACAAACGGTGCAGACACTCTGCAGTTAGGAGTGTATTCACAAGGCAACGACTACCCTCTTGTACACAACGAGTATGGTTTCTTTGCATCGTTCCCAGCCGGAGTATCATTCGGCCTTGATGTATTACGCAGCTATGTGAGCGACTTCCAGTACGTATTCTCGGCCGAGGGTGCAAAGTCAGTGGGCATGTTCGCTTCAATCGGCAGTCTTTTCCCTGCCGAGTGGGATTGGCATGAGTTCTGGCTGATGACAGCATTCCTCTCTATCATCCTCGCTTTCATGAACATACTGCCTATACCGGCTCTTGACGGAGGACACGCACTGTTCCTGATTGCAGAGATGATTACAGGCAAACAACCGAGCGACAAGTTCATGGAGCGCGCACAGATGGTGGGAATGCTCATAATACTCGGACTTTTCATTTTAGCGATGTACAACGACCTTGCAAGATTCGTATTCTAAACATATATGAACAAGACACTTTTAACAGCAACAGTAGGCATTCTTGCCATTCTTATATCATGCAGCAGCGGCAAGAACAATATTGCAACAGCCATGAAAGGAACTGAAACGACAAACAGCACAGCGGAGTACACTGCAGTCATAAGAGAGATTGCTGATAAAGGGGAGTTCTGGAACACCCTATTTACCTTGGTAAACACCGGAAGCGAAAAGGAGAATGTATGTATTTCCCCTTTGAGCGCACAGCTTGCCCTTTCGATGACTGCAGCGGGAGCTACTGGCGAGACTCAGAAGCAGATGTACGACGCAATGCTGCTGACAGGAGACGTCAACAAGAGCTCCAAGGAACTCATAGGAAACATTACAGCACCCAACGAGCAATGCGAAGTAAAGATTGCGAACTCCATCTGGGTAAACGAAAAGCTCGATGTAAAGGAGAGTTTCATAAATACCAACAAGGAGTACTTTGACGCTCTTGTTGATAACGTGCCTTTCAACAAGGCTACCCTGGGCAGAATAAACGGCTGGTGCAGCGAGAAGACCAACGGCAAGATAAAATCCATCCTTGACGAGATAAAGAAGGACCAGAGAATGTTCCTTCTCAACGCACTCTATTTCAAGGGCGCATGGAGAAAGGAGTTCAACGAAGGTAATACAGAGGAGAAGCCTTTTACATGCGAAGACGGCACAAAGGTAAACGTCCCTATGATGCGCCAATCATTGAAAACATCATATTACGAAGACAATGTCATGCAGATGGCATCAATGCCCTTTAAAGGCAGTTACCAGATGTTGCTCATGTTGCCATCGGAAGAGTGCGGTGATGCAGAGCTGTCAAAGCACTTGGCAGGGAATTTCAGAAACAGCCTGAAACAGATGACCACTTGCGAGGTAGACCTCTCGATGCCACGTTTCAAGAGCGAGTTCAGCACAAGCCTCGTGGAGCCCCTCAAGGCAATGGGTGCAGAGAGAGCCTTCAGTGACAACGCCCAGTTTGACGGGATATCCGACACACCGCTCTACATTGACAACGTTATACAGAAGACCTATATCAGTGTAGACGAAAAAGGTGCAGAAGCTGCCGCCGTCACGGCAATTTCAATGGCACTCACAAGCATGCCACGCCCTGTGGAAAAGAAGGTCCTGAACCTCAACCGTCCTTTCTTATATATAATAACCGACTATGCCGCCGAGAAGATTCTTTTCATAGGCAAGGTTGGCAACCCCAACGAAAAATAACACATATCATATTAAACAAAACAAGCATGAAACGTCTTTTTGGAACATTGATGCTGCTGCTTATTGTAGCAACAAGTTACGGTAAAGGCCCAAAGTACATTTTCTTCTTCATCGGTGACGGAATGGGCCCGTCACACGTGCTCGGTACAGAGCTCTACCTTGGAGAACTTCAAGGAGTAATAGGACGTCCGCAAAAGCTCTGCTTTACACAATTCCCCGAGACAGCCCTTGTGACGACATTCTCGGCGACCAACGGTGTGACAGACTCGGCGGCATCGGGAACTGCGCTCTCAACAGGCACAAAGACCTTCAATGCAGCCATAGGAGTAGACTGCGACTCGCTCCCCGTGTACAGCATCGCCACTGACCTTGCCAAAAAGGGTATGGCTATCGGTGTTGCCACCACAGTGCCCATCAACCATGCGACACCGGCGGCATTCTATGCGCACAACATCAGCCGTCATAACTATGACAGCATAGCACCCTGGATGTTCACTGCAGGTTACGACTTCTACGCCGGCGGTGACGCAAAGGGCAGCAAGGAGACTTTCGAAATGGTGCAGAAGAGAGCCGCAAAGGAGGGTTATGCCATTGCACGCGGATACAAGGACTACCTCTCAAAGGCCGATGATGCCGAGAAGATGATGCTCTTCCAGAAGGACTACTCTACAGAACTCCCATACGCAATAAACCGCAAGGCTGATGACCTTACTCTTGCACAGATAACTGCTGCAGGAATTGATTTCCTTGAGGAGAAGAGCAAGAAAGGATTCTTCATGATGATTGAGGGCGGAAAGATTGATTATGCGGCACACAACGACGACGGTGCAACCGTGTTCCAGGAGGTGATTGACTTCAATGCGGCAATAGAGGAAGCATATGAGTTCTACAAGAAACATAAGAACGAGACCCTTATCATTGTGACAGCCGACCACGAGACAGGCGGCCTTGTACTGGGCTACAGCGGCGAGTACAAGCTCAATCTCAAGGCCCTTGAGTCGCAAAAGGTGAGCGTTGAGAGGATGATTGAGATTCTCAAGGACGAGAAGGAGACAACCTGGGGACGCATCGAAGAGCTTGTAAAAGAGAACATAGGAGTCGCACTACGCAAGAAACATAATGCTGACGAGAAGGTTACTGTAGACAATAGCCTTGCAAGCGAGATTGCCTACAATGCCATATATGACCTCAACCGCAAGGCTCTGCTCTCATGGGCAAGCGGCAATCACTCGGGTACTTATGTTCCCCTTTATGCAATTGGCAAGGGAGCAGAGGAATTCGATGGTGTCATTGACAATACCGACATTATGAAAATCATAAAGAAACTGAAAGGCATAAAGTAACTCTATACACACATAAAAATGTACAGGCTCATCAATTGATGAGCCTGTACATTTTTATTATCAAAAGAGTCACTCAACTCCCTGAAGCAGCTGGACAATCTTAATCGCCTGCTCACGTGTGGGCTCAAACTCCTTCAACTTGTCTGCAATAACAAGGCCAAGCCCCTCTGCAGCACCAGTCATTTTTTCCTCTGCAAGTTTGAATGCAACGCTGTCGAGCTGTAGCTTCTCAAACACATCCTTATACTCATTCTTTACAGAATCGAGCTGAACGGTAAATACCTCAAGAGCTGAAATCAACTCATCGGCAGAAGTTACCTTTGAAATATTCTCTTTTGCATTACCGAACACATTTACAGTAGCCGACACCGGGTCCTTGCCACCGCATGACGCCAGCATTACGGCAGCCAGCGTTGCCAACAAAATTTTCTTCATAATATCTCTTATTTGTAATCTATCATTCATTCACTTTAACCAATGTAGAGTCAATGACCATTGCAGGAATACAATCAGCATCTACAATCTGCTCAGGGGCAGGATTGTGCCCTTTCTCGTCTACTTTGTCAACAGCAGCAGTGCCACCGCAACCTACAAGCGACACAGTCATTAGTAAAAGCAGTAATTTTTTCATGGTTCAAATCTCATTTATAGATTCTTTAATTCAATAAACTTCTCAATGTACAGATCATCATACTCTGTCTGCGCAGCCTTGAGGGAATCCTCGTCAGCACGATATGCATCAACGTTTGTCATCTTCTCCTCAAAGATTTTCTCATACTCTGCCTCGCACTCATTATTGATTGCCGCAAGTTCGCTCTCAAGTTGGGCATTGATCTCACTCAATGCAGCCGCATCAGCCGCAGCGTTCACCTTTGCTGTTGCAGCCTTGTAGGCAGCAGTCTTCTTAGTATAGACATTCTCCTTTACCGCATCGGTTGCACAAGAAAGGATTGCAAACACGGCAATCATGCACACCGAAAAAACATTAATCTTTTTCATATCATTCATATTAATTATTCCAATCTCTTGAATAGTGAATTTACCGTTTCCATCTCGCGACGGTAGTTGATATTCCCTTTGGCTATCTCAGCAGCCACATAATCAAGCTCTTCGGCATTCTCTGTGAGGAATTGCTTGTTGACGAGCACAAAATCTGCTTTCAGTTCCTTGAGCTCTGTTGCATACTTTACTGTTGCAAACAATTTGGCTGTACCCGAATATAGATCCTTCTGATACTCTATCATAGGCATTACCACTTTGCCCAAATATGCATCCATAAATCTCGCTTTAGCCTTGGCTACCTCTTCTTTCTCGGCTACATATTCATCAGGAGCAACCTGAACCATAGAATTCTCTCTATGGAACAGCATGATATCCTTGTCAAGAAATTGTTTTACCAATTTCGAATCCTTATAACCATCGGCAACAGTCAGTTTGTCATAATACCTGCTGTAGATTGCGACCTCTGCATCAAATAGATATGGCGTAATCTTGCCAATAAATGCACTCTTGAATGCCTCACCGGCCTTATTCAACTCCGCGAATTGCTCCTGACAAATCTTGAAAGCTGTAGCCTTTTTGAGTTCGTCATTGTTCTCGCTACCCAGTTTTGAGACAGCACTGGTCAGGGAGTGATTCAATTTTACAAGTTCGTCATAATTCTGTGCTCCGTTCACTTTTTCAGTGTATTCGGTATAAAGAGCAGCCTGCTGCCCGAGGACATGGTCCATAACCTTGTTCAGATACGCCTTCACATATTCCGATTCTGCCTTAGCAAGTTCCTTTATGCCTTCTTTGTGCTGCGCAGCCTCTTTATAGAACTTTTCTACATCCTCGCTGTTTCCCCTTACAAAGGCTACCATCTTTGTGTTAAGTTCCGTGTTCAGTTTCTTTATGCTCTCATACGAAGATGCAGTATCGAGCCTCTCCTTGTACTCTTCGTAGAGACTGGCCTGACCGTCATAAACATCACCCGAGCAGCCTGCTATCAACATGACAAATACCGACAAAGCAAATGAGAGTGGGAATTTCCTGTTTACCATTTTTTTACTGATTAATACAAACTGTTATGCCACGCACAATTATTAATTGTGCGAAATTAGTACGATATTTTAAAAAATGCAAACCGTGACCATATCTAATTGATGTGAAATAACTATAAATAATAAAGAGCCTCAATCTTTTGCCGAAAAATTATTAAATTCAAGACAATAGACTTAAATTCGCAGACCATATGGAAAGGTTTGCAGAAGTCATATTGCCCTTGCCTCTCCCCGGGAGCTACACTTACAGCATCCCGAAGGAACTGGAGGATAGAGTTGTCACGGGATGCCGCGTATCGGTTCCCCTTGGCGACAAGAAGACATATACAGCCCTGGTCGTTGGAGTACACGGTAACAGGCCCGAGGGATACAAGATAAAGGCCATAAAGGAACTGCTTGATGACGAGCCGGTAGTTACTGCACACCAGCTGAAACTCTGGGAATGGATATCGAAATATTATCTCTGCTCCATGGGCGACATATACAAGGCTGCCATTCCGCAAGGACTCAAGGGAGAGTTCAAGCCGCGCACCGAGCAAAGAGTGCGCCTGACGCCGAAATGTCGCGATGAAAAGGGGGTAAATCTTCTTTTGCAGTCACTCTCAAGAGCCCCGCGACAAAGACGCCTGCTCGACACATACCTGCAACTCGCCACGCCTTTTGCCGCGGACAGTAAAGAGGTATCGAAACACAGGCTCATAGAAACTGCAGATGTATCACCCAACATCTATCGCGAGTTACAGGACAAAGGAATCCTCGAGAGCTACATAGTGGAAATAGGCAGACTTAATCGCGAGGTCATGCCAGTGACACCGCAGAACACCCTGAACCCAGCGCAAGAGAAAGCGTTTGCGGAGATTAAAGAGGCTTTTTCAACAAAGAACGTGGCCCTGTTGCATGGTGTCACTTCGGCCGGAAAAACCGAAATATATATTCACCTCATAGCCGAAGCCCTTGAACGCGGAGAGCAGGTGCTTTACATGCTGCCCGAAATTGCACTTACAAAACAGATTGTCGAACGCCTCAGACGCGTATTCGGCAACAGGATAGGCCTTTACCACTCCAAGTTCTCCGATGCCGAAAGGGTGGAGATATGGAAAAAGCAGCTCAGCGACGAACCGTACGACATCATATTGGGCGTGCGTTCTTCGGTATTCCTGCCATTCAAGAATTTGGGATTGGTGATTGTTGACGAAGAGCACGAGAACAGCTACAAGCAACAGGAGCCGGCACCACGCTACAACGCCCGCAACGCGGCAATAGTGCTTGCATCGCAGTTCAGTGCAAAAACTCTATTGGGTACAGCCACACCTTCGGTCGAGAGCTACTACAATGCTGTGACCGGCAAATATGCCCTTGTGAGCCTTACCACAAGACACCGTTCAATAAAGATGCCGCATATTGAGGTGGTGGATATGCAGGAGCACCAGCGCCGCAAGCTCGTTACAGGAGCCTTTTCCGACCCGCTTGTAGAGGCCATGAGCGACGCGCTCAAAAACGGACAGCAGATAATACTGTTCCAGAACCGACGCGGATATGCCCCGCTGATGGAATGCAAGACCTGCGGTTGGGTACCCAAATGCAAACATTGCGATGTGAGCCTCACCCTGCACAAGAGCGCAGGCAAACTCACTTGCCACTACTGCGGCTACACAATACCTGCCCCCGTACACTGCCCCAACTGCGAAGAGAGGAATTTCATAAACCTTGGTTACGGCACAGAGAAGATTGAAGATGACCTGCACAACCTTTTTCCCGAAGCGCGCATTGAGCGCATGGACCTTGATACCACCCGCACGAGGAACGCATACGAGAAAATCATAACAGACTTCCAACAGGGAAAGACCGATATCCTCATCGGTACCCAGATGGTCTCAAAAGGACTTGATTTTGATAACGTGGCCGTTGTGGGCATCATTAACGCCGATACCCTGATGAACTACCCCGACTTCCGCGCAACGGAACGTGCCTTCCAGCTGATGGCACAGGTTGCCGGACGTGCAGGTCGCAAGAGCGGACAAGGCAAGGTCTTTCTACAGACAAAGATGACCGATGCTCCGGTAATTCCCATGATTGTGGGCAACGACTACGCTGCATTCTATGACCAACAGATAGGCGAACGCATGCTTTTCCATTATCCTCCTTTTTACCGGTTGGTTTACATATATATGAAGCACCGCGACGTGCAGGTCCTTGAAGAGTTCTCCACTATCATCGGCAGGCGTATGCGCGAGATCTTCGATGACCGCATACTGGGTCCTGACCTACCACCGGTAGCAAGGATAAAACAACAGTACATACGCCGCATTGTGCTCAAGGTCGAGAGCAGTCTCTCGCAATACAAAGTAAACGAGGTACTGAACAATTTGCAGCTTGCATATTGTGGAGAGCCACGATACCGTGCTGTAACGATGTATTACGACATTGACCCGATGTAAATTAAGAAGCTGTTTTTTGTTTTTTGACAATAATATTTTGTCCATGTCCTATATATTAGGTAAATTTGCGCGTTTTTAGGGGTTCTATGCAACCGCGCGACAGAGAAAAACAAAATATTATATAGCAATGAAACAATTCAAGTTATTGAACAACACGCTCGGATGGCTCACATTCATCATTGCAGCATTCACATACTGCATCACCGTAGAGCCTACCGCAAGCTTCTGGGACTGTCCGGAATTTATCCTTTCCGGAAACAAATTGGAGGTCGGCCACCCGCCCGGTGCACCTTTCTTCATGCTCACAGCAAACTTTTTCTCACTGTTTGCCGAACCCGGTACGGTCGCATACATGGTCAACATAATGTCGGCCATATTAAGCGCAGGCGGAATACTGTTCCTTTTCTGGAGCATCACTCACCTTGTACGCAAACTCATTGTAGGCAACAATCAGGAGATGAGCAAGGCACAGATGGTTACAATCCTGGCATCGGGACTTGTCGGTGCGCTTGCATATACATGGAGCGACACATATTGGTTCAGCGCCGTCGAGGGAGAGGTATACGGTTACTCATCGCTCTTTACCGCAGTAGTGTTCTGGCTCATCCTCAAGTGGGAGGACAATGCCGACTCACCGCACAGTGACCGTTGGCTCATTCTCATTGCCTATCTTGTGGGCCTCTCTATCGGTGTCCACCTCCTGAACCTTCTATGTATCCCGGCTATCGTGTTAGTGATGTACTACAAGAAGTTCCCCAACAAGAGCAACAAATACACACTGTCGGCCTTGATTATTTCAGCAGCCCTGGTTGCCGTAGTACTATACGGCGTAGTTCCGGGTGTCGTGAAGGTAGGCGGCTGGTTTGAGCTGTTGTTCGTGAACGTACTCGGCATGCCGTTCAATACAGGTCTTTATGTCTATCTCATAGTACTCTTCGGTGCACTCGCTGCCGGAATATACTACACAGAGAAGTTCGGTGAACAGACCGACAAGACACAGAAAATTGTCACAATGCTGTTCATTGCCACCGTTGCACTATTAGGTATTCCGTTCTACGGACACAATGTACTCATGAGCATTGTCATCGGTGCCGTGGTCATTGCATTGCTCTATTACGCAGCAAGACTCAAGGATAACGCGAAGAGATTCATCATCAGCTTCAGGGCCTTCAACACAGCATTCCTGTGTATGCTGTTCATCATGATAGGCTACTCATCGTATGCACTAATCGTGATACGTTCCGCAGCCAACACACCAATGGACCAGAATTCACCCGAGGATATCTTTACCCTGGGTACATACCTTAACCGCGAACAGTACGGTACACGTCCGCTCTTCTACGGACAGAGCTACGGTTCAGAGGTTCTCCGCGACAAGGACGGCAAACCCGTAGAAGTTGCTACCAGCCCCGTTTACATACGTAAAGACGGCAAATATGAGATTTCGGAGTACAACACTGATTATCAGTTCGCACAGAACATGCTGTTCCCGCGTATGTGGAGTTCACACCACAAGAACTATTACGAAAGCTGGACAGGACGAATCAAGAACACCGTTCCGTCACAAGACGGCCGTGGCAGGGTCACAATGCCCACACAGCTCAACAACCTGACATTCTTCATCAACTATCAGGTGAACCACATGTACTGGAGATACTTCATGTGGAACTTTGTGGGACGCCAGAATGATGTCCAGAGCCATGGCGAGGCCGAACACGGAAACTGGATTACAGGTATCAAGTTCCTTGACGAGATGCGTCTTGGCGACCTTGACAAGCTACCCGAAGCACTTAAGGAGAACAAGGGCCGCAACGTATTCTTTGCACTGCCGCTGATCCTTGGCATTCTGGGTATCGCATGGCAGCTGAAGAAAGGCAAGGAGGGCAAGAGACAGTGCTTCATTGTGGGTATGCTGTTCTTCATGACAGGCCTTGCAATCGTGCTTTACCTGAACCAGACACCTATGCAACCACGCGAACGTGACTATGCATACGCCGGTTCATTCTATGCCTTTGCCATCTGGATAGGTATGGGCGTGGCGGCAATAATACACTTTATTCAGCAGCGCATGAAGAAAGAGAGCCTGCCGCTCAACATCGCCGTATCGGCAGCATGTCTTCTCGTTCCTGTGCAGATGGTATCACAGACCTGGGACGACCACGACCGCAGAGGACGTTATGCCTGCCGCGACTTCGGTCAGAACTACCTGAACTCGCTGCCCGACAACAGCTATCCGATAATCTTTACCTGCGGTGACAATGACACCTTCCCGTTGTGGTACAATCAGGAGGTTGAGGGCGTGCGTACCGACACACGTGTATGCAACCTTTCATACATACAGGCCGACTGGTACATTGACCAGATGAGGCGCCCCGCATATGAGTCGCCCTCACTGCCGATATCCTGGGAACGTGACGATTACATTGGAAATACAAACCAGGTAATCTACATCATCCCCGAGGTGGGAACAAAGCATATCAAGGACTTCCTTGCAAAGCACCCCGAGAAGGCGGAACTTATAGGCAATGTCCACGATGTAAAGAACATAACCAAGTACTGGATTGCCGGAGCAAACGACAAAGAGAAGTCACCGGAGCGCAAGGTTGTAGAGGAGATTATCGAGTACATCAAGCCTAAGATGATCAAGGATGGTGAGCGCCTGATAAGCCAGGGCCGCAGCGACTTCAACAACCCCAACCTCTCTGACGAGGGTATGGAACTTGCAGAGTACAGGGTAATGTACGGCGACCTTATTGTAAGAATTGCCCGAGACCTGACCCCTTCATCAGCAGTACTGCCTACCGGTAAGTTACAGATACCTATTGATGCCGAGGCTGTAAAGCGTTCCGGAATGAAGATCCCGAAGATCTATTCTCAGGGCATCGGAATGCCTGAATTTATGGAGATTGACATGTCAGGCGTAAATGCAGTATACCGCCACGAGATGCTTATCTTCGATATGCTTGCAAACGCCAACTGGGAGCGTCCCATCTATATGGCTATCACCGTGGGCACCGACAACTATCCCGAGGTACTTCAGGACTACTTTGTACTTGAGGGTCTATCATACAGAATCACACCTTTCAACTGGACCAGCATCTGCCGTGCATCCAACGAGATTGGTCTGTACGACTCACCTGTAGACACCGAGAAGTTCTATGACAACGTCGTCAGCCGTTTCAAGTGGGGTGGTGTGAAGGAGAACAAGGATTATTATGCCGACGAGACAATCCGCCGTATGATAACCACTCACCGCACACAGATAGCGACACTGGCACAATATATGCACAACGACATAATCGTTGCCGGTGATACCCCCGAGGAGCAGCAGAAGAAGAAAGAGATAACCGAGAAGATAATAACACTGCTCGAGAAATGGTATGCAGAGTTCCCCGGTGGGATTGTCGTATATGACACAATGCGTGACGGCACTGTTGAGGTAGCCAAGATATACAAGATGCTGCTTGAGGAACAGAAGGAGCTGGAAGGTACAAGTTACTTCCTGGGCGACGAGACACTCGACCTTCTCCAGCAGCGCAGTGTTGAGCTTGCTGCAGCTGTCATCAAGAACGAGTACGAGTATCTCAAGTGGAACAGTTCACGCAAGCCAAGGGAGAGAAGCAAGCAGATAGAGGAACATCGCATGAGGATTCTGATGGACGGTGTACATGTGATGCTTTCCGACACTGATGAAGAGGTGGCAAGAGGCTATTTCGACAAATATGTCGGTTACTCTCTTGAGGAGGTATATAACGAGCTCATAAAACACGAAAGCAGAAAACAATAAGGAGACGATATGTTTATAGAACAGGTACCCGACTTTTTCCGCAACCTCTACCCAAAGGCGTTGTGGCGTATGAACCCCGACGAGAAGGCCATTTACCTGACCTTCGATGACGGGCCCATACCCGTGATAACACCTTGGGTAGTGGACCTGTTGGGACGTTACGGTATAAAGGCAACGTTCTTTATGGTGGGCGACAACGTGCACAAGTTCCCGCAGGAGTTCATGCAGGTTGTGGAGAGCGGACACAGGGTGGGCAACCACACCTACAACCATCTCAAAGGACTCTTTTCAAGGACAAAGGAGTATGTAGAGAACGTTGACCAGGCCGATGCCTTCATACACAGCAACCTGTTCCGCCCGCCGCACGGAATTCTGCGCCGCAGACAGTACGAGGAGTTAAGCAAGCGCTACCAGTTTGTGATGTGGGACCTCGTGACACGTGACTACAGTTTCCGCCTATACGGTGAGGATGTACTAGCCAATGTAAAGAGGTACACACGCAACGGCTCTATCGTCACCTTCCACGACTCGATGCGCTCGGAGACCAACCTCAGGTATGCCCTGCCCCGCGCCATTGACTGGTGGCTCAAGGAGGGTTACACATTTAAAGTCTTCGAGTGATGACAAAGAGCGAACTTACACAATATATCAAAGCCGAGGCACTACGTCTCGGCTTTGACGTATGTGGCATTGCAAAGGCAGAGGCAGTGGAGAGTTCAACTGCCGGGTTCTGTGACCTTTGGGTAAAAGATGGATACAACGGCACAATGGGATATCTCGAACGTAACTGCGATAAACGTTACGACCCTACACTGCTTGTAGAGGGATGCAGAAGCATAATCGTCGTTGCCTTGAACTATACCCCGTCACAGGCAATTGAGGGCATTTCGCACTATGCACAAGGAGAAGACTATCATAAGGCTGTAAAAGACAGATTATTCTTGCTGCTGAAAAGCATAAACGGCAAAGCGCCATGCAACGGCCGCCCGTTCTGCGACTCAGCCCCCGTACTTGAGCGCTATTGGGCAGTACAGGCAGGACTGGGGTGGATTGGACGTAACCACCAGCTCATTATACCACAAAGAGGCTCATATTTCTTCCTGGGCGAATTGCTCATTGATGCAGAACTTGATTATGACAAACCGTTTGAGCAGAGCCATTGCGGAGAATGCAGACGCTGCATAAACAACTGCCCGACAGCAGCATTGGATGAGCATTGCTTTGATGCACGCAAGTGTCTGTCGTACCTGACAATAGAACACCGTGGTGAATTGCCCGAAAACATCGGTGAAAAGATGGGAAATTGCTTCTACGGATGCGACCGTTGCCAGACATCCTGCCCGCACAACAGATTCGCAGAGCCAAACAGCACACCAGAACTGCAACCCACACCCGAACTGTTGCAGATGACCACAGAGCGCTGGCATTCACTCACCAAAGAGGAGTACGACAGTCTGTTCAGAAAAAGCGCTGTAGAACGCTGCGGATATGAACAGCTCATACGCAACATCAAAGAATGCAAGAAAGATTTTAAGAAATAGACGAATAAAAAGATGGAGTTCAAGGCCAGCATAACGCAGAAATCCACTTTTTAGTCGTTTACTTCACCTGCATATTGCCTCTAATACCTTGTCCTGCCATTTGCGCACTGTTGAAGCCTTCTGCAAACCACCGTTGAGCATGACAAAGGCACATAGATGCCCATCGGCAGTTTGGGCATAGCCTGCAAGGGTACACACTCCTTTTACCGTTCCAGTCTTTGCACGCACCTTCTTATATGCAGCCGTTCCTTTCGTTCGGTTCTGCATGGTACCCGAGATACCCGACTGCGGCAGATGAGAATAGAAGACATCAAATAGAGCACTGTTTTTGTGGGCATATCTCAGCGCACGCAAGATGATATCGGCCGTCAGATAATCATAGACCGAAAGCCCCGAGCCATCGGCAACGGAAAAATTCCCTGTTACTCCAAGATTCTCCTTCACAAAGGAGGTTACCACATCACAACCTTGCGACATTGAGACCGGAGAAACATTCTCCTGGGCGGCAAGGTGATAGAGGAGCGCCTCGGCACAGAGATTATCGCTCTCCATAAGAGCCTCATCAACAACAGCAGCAATAGGACGGTTGTTGACAAAGAGCAGCTCCGCGTCGCATGGTACAGGCCCGAATGCGACATTATTCACCGTCACTCCACGCATAGCAAGCTTCTCTAGCAGCACAGCGATGAAGAAATCGGCCGACTTGTACATATTAAGACTCTCCTTGTAGCGTTTGGTGCAGTTGCCTCTGATGCGTATTGTGTTGCTGTCCTCGAGCCAGTCGCGCAGCACCGTCAGTTTCCCTGCCGACGGATCATTGCTCACAGCCTCGTTCACGACAGTGTAGAAGGCCGACTCGGGGGTTACCTTATATGCAGGGGGCTCACCCTTTGCACCAGGCCACACCACAACCTCCACCTCACCGCGACAGAGCATCAGCGGTGACAGATAAGGTTGGTAGCCGTAAGGGTTGTCGTCCCACAACCAGCCATTGCCCCAGTAAAGCGAATCACTGAAAGAGCAATCGGCAAAGAGAGTATCGATGACCATATCCTGCTCTACCCTGTTTGCCATACGCATTGCATCGGTGTCACTGAAAAGAGGGTCCATACGCCCCTTGACATAGAGATTACATATAGAATCGTTACGTTTCGCTAACAATTCAGTGTCAAAGGTATACTCACTTCCCAACCGGTCAAGTGCCACAACAGATGTAAGCACCTCCTGCACCGATGCAGGACGCACCAGTTTCTGCGCACGGTGACTGTAGAGGAGAGTATCGGTCGTGAGGTCATACACCATTAGCGATACGTCACCCGTATCAAAAAGTCTGTCAGCAAGCAATGCGTCAAGAGCCTTGTCAAAAGACTGTTGGGCATGCACAGCCATCATCAGCGGAAAAAGCAGTAGCAGTATTACAGTTCTCATCAGTGTCATTATTTTTTGTAAAACTACAGATATTTTGCGAAATATCGGCGTTGGAGAGTGTGATATTATATTTTTTTGTAATTTTACCGCCAGAGAAAAGGGCGACCG
>JAEIGA010008892.1_pt1 | contig 15194 bp, 15 predicted proteins | sample 9270691 | NCBI WGS metagenome assembly JAEIGA01 (sample SAMN17057246, study PRJNA624740) | gut metagenome | biome: biome; isolation source: fecal sample | host: Bos grunniens | place: China: Xizang | collected 2019
ATCTTGAAACTTTAACGTTAATCCACTTATTTGTAGGAACTACTTTCGTGTTAGACAAAGTGTCATAGAAAACACCAACGTTATTATTGTCGCCACCGCCACCACCTAAAGTAACTTCAGTAGGGCCGTTTTTTTGGTCGACAGTCTTAATCATTATTCTAAAGTTAACGTAGTCGAAATCATTGTCGTCGCTACTAGTATAATATGACTGATTGTCTGCGTCATATTCAGATATGCTATTTGAATTGTCGAAATATCTACCACCCCTTAAAGATGATTTAAAGTAGAAACCACGCGTATCAGTTCTGTTTGCACCTTTTCTATTATTTCTTAATTGTGCAGGTATTTCTAATACGCCTTTTTCTTCACCTAAAGTTTTGTGATAAACTGCACCCTCATTTTGAACCATGTATGAAAACCTATAAGCAACGTAATCATCATAAGCTACGTAAGACGTAGAAGCGTAAGCAGCCCTTCTTGAATATTCTGTTGAAAAATCGTCAATAAGGTTAGACGGGCCTAAAACTTCAAACAAACTCATATCACCGTAAACTAGCGTAAGATATTTATTGTATTCGTCTGCATTGTAATCATCTTTAGTTGGGTCGTCCTTATAAGCACTACTGTCTAACGTAATGTTAATACCGTCAATCCAGTACTCTCTTGTTCTATCGTAAAAACCTTTAGCAACGTTATAATGAGAGGCACTAATATTATTAATAGGCGTACTATTATAAATATCAGCATTTCTAATTACGCTACCATAATCGTAAGTAATTTCTTTATAGCAATAAGTCGTTCCGTCAACTTCTCTAGTTGGCAACTCATCCCAACCTTCTTCACCTTCTTCTAAACGAAGTGGGTCGTAGTAAACGGTTACTTTGAATTTAGTATAAGTATCCCTAACCTTTTCACCTGTTGAAGTTAAGCCTTCACCGTCTTGAACGTTGAAGTGACCTGCGTCTAATTTCATTTGAGCAGTCGTTGCAAGTGAGTACGCGTAATTTTGGTTTTCGTCGTATGCTGCATACACATATTCGTTATCTTCATACTTGCCATTTCCGTCAACGTCAACTGCAATATACGGTCTTGCTATTAATTGAACACCGTAGTATGCCCTTGGAATATTATCAACAGATACCATTGTCCACCAAGCGTCTACTTCGTTTTCAGCGCCTGAATTGTGTATCATTTTATATCCAGTTGTTTCAACGTTAATTACGTCTTCTGGCCCAACTATTACTTTTGTGTAATCATCATAGTCTTCAGCACGCGCTACGACTGTACCTAACTTGTACGTTTTACCTGCTGACTCTAACTGACTTATAAGTCCCGTAGAGTATGAAGAATAAAACTTTAATCTACCATCGACTGAAGTTGTTATTCCTTTTTCTTCATCAAAACCTTCTTCTGCCCAATTTAACGATGCGCCTTTAAATTGAATATTCGTACTATCTACGGTAATTGCGCCTTCACCTTCACCTAAAATAATAGTAGATGCTTTTACAGGTTGAATACCCATAAAACCAAACACCGACATAGCAAGGGCAAATATACTTAAAAATATAATTGACGTATTCTTTTTCATATCCTTTCCCCCCCCTATTAACTGAACTTGTTCCAAATGGAATCTAAAGTCCAAAACCACTTATTTGTGGTTTCGTTCGTGTCCACTACCGATTCGCCAAGCAATATATCTTGCTTTAAAATCGTTACGGTAATTTCAGGCATTTCATAATTTCTTTTCATAAATTATATACCTCCATCATTTAGCACGCCTATTCGTGCCAAAAAAATTTTAATTTAATATACGCGTTAAGAAAACTAGCAAGCATATTAATATATACATATATTAGTATATAAATTTTAATGCATTTTTACCACTTTGTCAACACTTTTTTTGTAATTTATAATGAATATTATAATATTTTATCGTTTTTTAACGTTTTTTTTGCTATTTATAGGTAAATTTTTCCTTTTCTATTAAATTTAATAAAATTTCGCCACAAAATAAAAATTTTTATTTTTGTTGCAACAGCAACACTACCTTGAAAATTTATATGATATAATTTAACTATGAATACTATCGAAAATAAAGCTTTTTACAATTTTACTTACGGACTTTTCGTCCTTTCTGCAAAGGGCGGAAAGGAAAACGGTTGCATTATTAATACTGCAATGCAAGTTACTACTTCTCCGTTAAAAATTAGCATTTGCGTTAATAAGTCAAACTATACGCTTGATATGATTATTCAGTCGGGCAAGTTTAACGTTTCAGTTTTATCAGAAGACGCTACCTTTGACGTTTTTAAGCATTTTGGCTTTCAAACGGGCAAACAAGTGGATAAATTCCCAGCCTTTGATAACAAATATTCTTCTAACGGTTTACCTTATATCGACAAATTTGCTAACGCTTATTTTTCAGCAACCGTTGATAAATATATTGATTTAGGTACGCACGTTTTAATTATTGCTAGCGTTACTGAAAGCAAGGTTTTATCGTCTTCGCCGTCATTAACTTACGCTTATTATCTTAAAAATATTAAGCCAAAACCACAAGCGAAAACGGTTAGCGACAAGCCGTCTAACAAAAAAGTTTGGGTTTGTAAAATTTGTGGCTACGTTTACGACGACAACGTTGAGCCTACGCCTTTTGAAGAATTGCCGAACAATTGGACTTGTCCTTTATGCAAGCATCCAAAATCTGATTTTGAGTTATTAAAATAGGGGGTTTTTATGGAATTATACATTTGTTCTCATTGTGGAAATATCGTTACTAAACTTGAAGATAAAAAAGTGCCGATTTCGTGCTGTGGCGAGTTTATGAAGAAAATTGAGCCTAACACTTTTGACGGCGCTTTAGAAAAACACGTTCCTAAATTTATAGTTGAAAATAACCTTGTAAAAGTCAGCGTAGGTGAAGTTGAACACCCTATGACAGAACAACATTTTATTAAGTGGATTATACTTGAAACTAACAAGGGTTTTAGCATAAAATATTTAAACTACACACAAAAACCATACGCCGAATTTGTTTTAACTAATGATGAAAAAGTTGTTGCCGTTTATGAGTTTTGCAACTTGCACGGCGTTTGGAAAGCATAATTTTTGCGTTGCTTTAGCAACGCAATTTTTTAAGTTTTATGGATAAAGAAAAAAGTTTACAATTACAGCAGTATATTACAAATTTAATAATTAACGACGCCCCTTACTTTAACTACACCGAAAAAGACGTTGAAAACGCCAAAAAACTTTACACGGCTGAAAGTCTACTTTCTTTAACCGACGACGGCTTATACGACGGCGATTTTGAAAAATTTTTCGTTATTAACAACTTTTTAAACGCTACTTTTATTAAAAATTACGCCGATAAAAATTATATAAGTTTGATATTTAAAAACGCTAAAAAATTCTCTAAAAAAGAGTTTATGCAAGACGAATATTTAAAGGCTGTTAAAAAAGTTCCTACCGTAAAAGTGGGTAACCTTTTGCTTACTAATTGCGAATATAGTAGGGGGGAATTTTTTCAATACGACTACCCCGATTTTACTAAACCGTTAGTCGTGCCTAAACTTGGTTTTTTTACCGACGACGTATCGTTTCCTACCATCTACGAGGGCGACGTGCCGTGGATGAGCATTTGCCCTAGTGAAATTTATTCAATGAAAGAGCAAATGGATTTAGCCTTTGGCAACGTGTTAGTTTTAGGGCTTGGGCTTGGCTACTACCCTTTTATAATTTCACTTAAAGATACCGTTAAATCAATTACCATTATTGAAATTGAGCCTGAAATTATTAACTTGTTTAAGGAATATATTTTACCGTATTTTCCTAATAAAGATAAAATTAAAATTGTTAAAGCCGACGCCATTTCATACTTAAAAAGCGTTACGCCTACCGACTTTGACTTTGCTTTTTGCGATATTTGGGAAAGCCAAATTGACGGCGCAGTTCATTATAAAAATATTAAGCCGTTTGAAAAACTTTTGCCAAACACAAAGTTTACTTATTGGATAGAAGACCAGATTAAATACCATATCGAAAACGAATAATTTTAAATAAAAAACGATAAAACGCACCATAAAAAGTGGTGCGTTTTTGTTAAAAGTTTAAAAAACACGCTATTTTTCGTAGCGTGTTTTTGTTATATTAATTTTTTACATACCAAAATAATTGATAGAGTTGTTATATGAAATATCTTCAACAACTTTGCCTACTAATTTAATATCTTTAGTCATTTCGCCCTTTTCCATCATTACACCAAAGTACGAACATAAAATTCTTCTAAAATAATGGTGTCGTGGATACGATAAAAGTGAACGACTGTCTGTAAGCATACCTACGAAAGCGCCGATATGACCAGTTGCAGTTAAGTCTTTAAGGTGTTTTTCCATACCTACTTTGTTATCTAAAAACCACCAAGCAGGTCCGTATTGAATTTTACCTTTTGCGCTACCGTCTTGAAAACAACCTAAAAGCGTCATCATTTCAGGGTTCATTTTAGGGTTAAGGTTAAATAATATTGTTTTTGGTAATGACTTTTCATTATTAAGTCTATCGAAAAGCCTTGATAATTCGTAAATTGAATTTGCATCACTTATACTGTCAAAACCTGTGTCTAAACCTAACTTTTCAAGCATTACTGAGTTGTTATTTCTCATAGCGCCTACGTGAACTTCCGTTCTAATATCGTATTTTGCATAAAGTTTCATTAAAAAGTAAGTTAAGTAACCTTTGAAAGTTTCACTTTCAACTTGCGTTACCCCATTACCTAAAAGCGCCTTTTTAAACACTTTATCAGCATCTTCTTTACTAGCGACAAGGTACGCCTTTTCTAACGCAATATCACTTGCTTTTGTGCCTACTTTAATAAATTCTTGTAAACGAAGTTCAATGGCTTTTTCTAAATCATTAATATCGTTAATTTCAAAAGTTAAATCAACTAATTTTTGAATAAATCCTTTATACCCTTTAGCCTCACAGTTCATAATTTTGTCTGCTCTAAAGGCAGGAATTACCTTAAACTTATAGTCTTTTTTAGCAATTTCAACAAAAGTAGATAAATCGTCGAAAATTTCGTTAGTCGTAAATACTATTGATACGTTAGATTTTTCAATTAAACTTTGTGGTGTAATTTTATTAAGCGCAATATATTCGTTACACCAATCCCAAATAAGCTCTGCGTTTTCAGCGTTGATTTCAAGTTCACAATTAAAAAATTCTTTTAATTCAACTTGCGACCAATGATAAAGCGGGTTGCCAAACGCCGTTGCTAGCGTACTGCAATATGCAATAAATTTTTCTTTGTTAGATTTGTTACCCGTAATATATTCTTCGTCTACACCGTAATTTCTCATTAAACGCCATTTGTAATGGTCGCCTGCAAGCCAAATTTCAAAAACGTCGTTAAATTGTTTGTTTTCTAAAATCTGTTTTTCAGGTAAATGACAGTGATAGTCGAATATAGGCATTTTTGACGCGTAGTCAAAATATAACTTTTCAGCCGTTTTGTTTTCAAGTAAAAAATTGTCTTTAACGTAACTCATAACATCTCCATTTAATTGTCAATTTCATTAAGCGATTTAAAACCTAACCCACGAACTTCAGTCGAGTCGTTAATTATAACGAAAGCCTTTGGGTCAACTGTATTTATAATTTTTTTAACTTTAGTTAATTCGTTATTTTTTACACACGTCATCAATACGTCGTGATGTAAGTTGGTGTACATTCCTTCACTATCAAGCCTTGTAACACCCCTTGGACATTGTTTTATTATAGTTTTTGCAATTTCTTCGCCCTTGTTAGTTATTACGATACAAAGTTTAGATTTTTCTAAACCGACTAAAATTGTTTCAGAAAGTTTTGCGCTAATAAACACTACTATAAGCGCGTAAAGTATGTTTTCTACACTAGTTGCAAACGTACCTAAAATTACGATTGCCCCGTCTAAAATGGCTAAACATATAGGTATGCTTATTCCTTTAAATATTCTTGATATCAACCTTGCAAGAAGTTCAGTTCCACCACTTGAAAATTGATATCTAACGAACAAACCTATGCCTATACCTTGGAATATTCCACCGTATAAAGACGCTAAAACGTTATCGGTAGTCAATGGCAAATTAACGCCTGAACCGTCACCCCTAAAACAAATATTTAAATATTCGATAAGGTCGGTTATCAAACCGAGAGTTACTATCGTAATAAGACAGCGTAAAATAAATTTTACGCCTTGCGACTTTACGGCAAAAATTAGTATCGGCAAGTTTATTACTATAAACCATACGCCGACTGAGATAGGCGTTTTAAATACTAAATTCATTAATACCGAAAGACCTGTTACGCCACCTGCGACTATGCCGTTAGGCTCTAAAAACAACGCTGTGCTTGCACCGTAGGCTATACAACCAAAAAGCATAAAAACGTAGTTTTTAATTTCTTCAAAAATTTCTTTTTTAGTTAATTTCATAAACTTATAATTAAAGTGTTACTCCTGTTTTATAGAAGGCGATTTCTCTTACGTCTTCACTCTTACACTTATATTCGCCGTTTACAGTTTTGATAAGTAAATCAAATAAACCGTCTTCGTCCATAGTGTACGCGTTAAAGTCTATCCAGTTATTTTTGAACGATGCTAAACGTGAGTTCGTTGAAATTTTCATAGTTGGTACGAAAGTTGAGAAAGGAGTTCCTCTACCCGTAGTAAATAATACGATTTGACAACCAGCGCCTGCTAATGCTGTTGATGCGATAAGGTCGTTACCTGGCGCGTTAAGTGCCGTAACGCCCGTTTTGTTAAGCGTTTCGCCATAACCAAGCACGTCAACGATTTTAGTAGTACCTGCTTTTTCAACACATCCTAAAGATTTTTCTTCTAACGTCGTAATACCACCCTTTTTGTTGCCTGGGCTTGGGTTTTCATATACAGGGAAACCTTGTGAAGTGTAGAAATATTTGAACGCCTCAATCATATCTTTATATCTTTCAAACACTTCTTTGCTTTCACACTTGTTCATTAAAAGTTGTTCAGCACCAAACATTTCAGGTACTTCAGTTAAAATTGCCGAACCACCGTATGAAACTATTCTATCACTAATTCTACCTACGAGTGGGTTTGCAGTAAGACCAGAATATCCGTCCGAACCACCGCATTTTAAACCGATACAAAGTTCGCTTAAATCTACTTCTTCCCTAACTAAATCTTTTGCCTTTTCAGCAAATTTTTCAATAACGTTAAGACCGTAAGCGATATCGTCTTCAACGTCTTGACAGTTGTAATATTCAATATTGTCTCTATTGAACGGCGCTAAATATTCTTTAATTCCGTCCATTCCATTGTTTTCACAACCAAGCCCTACGAATAAAACGTAAGTTGCGTTAGGGTTAAGCGCTATTGAACACAATAATTTTTTAATATTTTCATTATCTTCGCCAAGTTGCGAACATCCAAATTGATGTGATAAAGTGAAAATTCCGTCAATTGAGCCTTGTACGAATTTTTGAGCAAGTTTTTCTATACGGATACAAGTGTTGTTTACACAACCTACCGTTGGAATAATGTAAATTTCATTTCTAATGCCTGCTCTACCGTGTTTACGTTTAAAGCCCATAAAAGTTCCCTTTTTCTTTTCAACTTCTACGATTTCAGGCTCGTAAGAATATTCAACGTCTTCGTCAAGGTGTGATTTTACGTTGTGAGTGTGTACCCAATCACCCTTTTTAATGTCTTGGCTTGCTCTGCCAATTATTTGACCGTATTTAATTACGAATTCGCCCTTTTTAATGTCTTTAAGCGCAAATTTGTGTCCTGCCGGTATATTGCCGTTTTCAACAAGGCTTATACCAACGTTGTCTTTTTCGTTAATAATTACTGTGTTGTTCATATCTTCCTCTCATTTAATTACATTAAATAGCAAAAACCTTGCCATTTTAAGTATTTTAACATACCTTAAAGCGTAAAGTCAATACTTTAAGTATATTTTTAAAAAAATATAAACGCCTAAACATTAAGTTTAAGCGTTTGACGTTATTTGTTATTTTTTTGTATAAATTCTTTGATTAAATGGAAAATTTCATCACTAATTACGTGTTCAACACGACAAGCGTTATCTTCGGCAAGTTCCTCGCTTGCCCCAAGCAATATGAACGCCTTTGTTATTAATTCGTGACGCTCGAAAATTTTATTCGCCGTATCGTAACCCTTTTTAGTTAGTTTTAAAATATCGTTTTCCGTTGAAGTCAATAAGCCTTGCTTTTTTAATAAGTTTATGCCCCTTGATACGCTTGACCTTGCATAGTTTAACTCTTCTGCAACGTCGATTGCCCTTACCTTGCCGTTTCGCTTATGCAATTTTAAGACCGTTTCAAGATACATTTCTTGCGATTCGCTACTTTTCATTTTTCACCTTTAAAAGTTAAAAATAATTTATTATTCAAGCCCTAAAAGTCTTGATGCGTTTTTGTAAAATACGTGTTCTTTTTCGTCTTCAGTTAATAAAAAGTCATACGCAACCGCGCCAACGTACATACCATAATTATACAAAGTATAATCTGTGCCGAAAACTTGCCTTTCTTTACCGAATAAGTCGATTGCGTGACGCAAAGTGCCGTGTCTTAACAAACCGCCACCCGACCAGTCTAGATAGTAGTTTTCATACTTTTCCATACGGTTAAATTGAAGGCGTAACATTTCGCCGTCACAAGGGTGCGCCCCTACGAAAATCATATTTTTAAAATGACCGACCATTTCGTCTATTTTTTGCGCTGTTTCTTCACTTGTAGTCGGTGCGTGAATACTTACAACCATTTTGTAATGGTCGCAAACTTCTAAAATATCGTACAATTCTTTGCCCGCAGTTAAGAAAGACCAACCGTGTAAATAAGGCACTATTTCACCTACTAAATTTACGCCTAATTTGTGCATTCTTTCAACTTCTTCAATAGACTCTTTCACGTAACTTGGGTGTATGTGAAAACCGGGTATATAAAACCCGTCGTACTGCTTTTGCAAGTCTAACGCAGTATCGTTTAAATCTTTAATATATTCCCACGTTGGATTTGGGTTTTTACCGTTAACTACCGAACCACACGCCTTATGGCAACCAAAACTTACAAGTTCTTCTTTTATTCTATCACTTGATACAATCAAGTGGTCGCGCTGACGTATACCTTTATGTGGGTGTATGTGAAAATCTATAATTTTATAATCTTTCATAATTATTACCTTTAAATTTTGTTATTCAATACCTAATAACCTAGATGCATTTTTATAAAATACGTACTCTTTTTCTTCTTCAGTTAACGAATAATTTAACGCAACGCCACCTACGAACATTGCAGGATTACAAGTTGGATAATCTGAACCGAAAACGTGCCTTTCTTTACCAAATAGGTCGATTGCATATCTTAACGCGTCGTTCATAATTAAGCCACCGCCCGACCAGTCTAAATAGTAATTATCGCACTTTTCCATACGGTCGAAAGCGCGTTTACGCATTTCGCCTTTATCAGGGTGAGCGCCAACGAAAATCATATTTTTAAAACGAGCAACCATTTCGTCCATTTTATTTATAGCCTCTTCGTCGGTAGACATAGAGTGAAAGTCGATAATCATACCGTAATGGTCGCAAGCCTCTAAAATTTCGTACAAATTATTACCTGCAGTCGCAAAAGACCAACCTTGTAAATAAGGTACTAATTCGCCCACTAATTTTACGCCTAATTTGTGCATTCTTTCAACTTCTTCAATAGACTCTTTCACGTAACTTGGATGCACGTGAAAACCGGGTATATAAAACCCGTCGTAAAGTTCTTGTAATTTTAACGCCTCGTCGTTTAACTCTTTAACTTCTTCCCAAGACGGATTTTTATTTTTGCCTGTAATTACCGAGCCACACGCTTTATAATAACCTAATTTTTTAAGGTCGGTCAAAGTGTTTTGACACGACATATTCGAGTTTTCAATATGTTGACAAATATTCGTGTAGTTTGTATAAAACGGATGTATGTGAAAATCTATAATTTTATAATCTTTTAAGTCTTTCATAGTCTACTCCTTTATTTTATTTTACATTAATTTGTAAAATTAATCAAGGGCAAATTCTTAAATATTACGACATTTTTAAGAAAAAAATAATATTTTAGAAAAATTATTAATTTACTAATGACAAAACGATTTTTTTATGTTACAATGTCATTGTATAAAGTAAAATTTATCTTTTTAAAGATATTTTAACTATTTTATGCGCAAAAAAAGATTATATTATTAAGGAGAATAAAAATGAACAAAATTTTTGACCCTGCTACTACTTTTAACTTTAAACCTGCAGACTACGTTCCTTTTAAAGATAGGGAACTTTGCGAAAAGTTAAGAAAAATTAGTGGAACTGATTTAGAAAAGCACTCTAACCCAGACTTTAACATTAAGGTTATGATGAACCCACACCCAGTTCTTATTGCAACTTTATTTGAAAGAATTAAAGCGGCAAGCGACGCTGGTAGAAAAATTACTTTAATTTTAGGTAACCCTGAACCAGACACTTATATTCCACTTGCACAACTTATCAACTACTTTAAAGTTGACTGTAAAAACGTTCACTTATTTGCTATGGACGAATGGGCTGACCAAGACGGTAATATCGCTCCTGAAACTTACCAAGCAGGTTTTGCACACTCAATGCTTAAATATTTGGTATACCAAATTGATGAAAAATTACGTATGCCTTTAGAAAACGTACACTACCCAACTAACAAAAACATCAACAGTTATTCTGATATGATTACTGACTGTGGCGAAGGTGGCGCTGACATTTGTTCTTCTTCACCTGGTTGGACTGGACATATGGCGTTTATCGACCCAGTTCCTGATTTCTTCCCTAAAGGATTTGACCCAAGCGTTGAACCTACTAAAGAAATGATTGACGAATGGCTTAATATGAAAGCACGTATCGTTGAACTTCACCCATTAACGGTTGCACAAAACTCACTTCACGGTGTATTTGGTCAATCTGGTTATATGGCTGACGTTCCACCAAAGGCTGCAACTATCGGTCCTATCGACGTTAAAAACGCTAGGGAAAGAATTGAAGTTCACGCACTTTTAACTAACGGTACTTTCTCTTCATGGCAAAGAATGACAAGCCGTCTTGTTCTTCACGGACCTGTAACTCCACTTATTCCAAGTTCAATGCTCCAAACTATGAAAACTCAAGTTTACGTAAGCGAAGAACTTGCTGCTCCGTTTGAATGTTGGGAAAAAGTTGGTTACTAATTTTTAATTAACTTAATAAATAAATTAACCCTATTGCTTGCAATAGGGTTTTTATTTTTCTTGTATTATATAAGATAAAGCCACGGCGTTGCCGTGGCTTTTAATTTTAAATTTTGTACCAATAGAAATCTTTATACGTTGATTTGAAATAAGTTGCGTTTCTTGACGGATTAGTTACGTCAATTTCAGCATCATTTTTGCTTTCTTCATCCCAATAAACATAACTTTCAACTCTATGCCATGTAGAAGTGTCACTAAAAATTACGCTTCCTAATTTATTGCACGAAGAAAATACACATTGCCCTATATTAGTTACATTAACCCCGATTTTTGCACTTGTTAAATTGTCACAACAAGCAAACGCCCAATCTTCTATATCGGTTACATTGTTTGGTATTGTTATAGTTGTTAAACTTTCACACAAAAAAAATGCACTTTTGCCTATAGTTTCTACACCATCACCTATTTGTACGTCTCTTAAATTAATACAACTGCCAAACGCTTCAGCACCAATAGTTTTCACGCTGTCTGGTATTTCTATACTTGTTAAATCACGACAATAAAAAAACGCCGTTTTACCTATACTTATTACACTGTTTGGTATCGTTACGCTCATTATATTAACACACCTTTTGAATACTCCTTCGCCTATATGTGTTACAGGCTTATCTTTTATGTGTGAAGGTATTATTATAAAGACGTCTTTTAAAGTGTCAATACCTGTTAAAGTGTAACTTTGTCTATCTTCATTTAAAGTATATATTAAACCCTGCTCATCTGTTACAGATTTCTCAACACACCCCGTGCCTATAAATAAAGCCGTTGAAATAATTATACATAATGATAATATCTTAATTAAAAAGTTTTTCATAAAATTCCCTCTACGTTAAATATACTATATAAGTTATCCGATTTAATTTTATTCTACATTTTATAGGATGTCAAATATTTTCCTACATTTCGTAGTAAAATAATAATATGAAGAATAATGCTTTCGGTAAAAAATTAAAAGAGTTGCGTTTAGAAAAAAACTTATCGCAACGTGAACTTGGTAAAATTTTTAACGTTTGCAACCAAACAATTAGTTTTTGGGAATTAGGTAGTCGTGAGCCTGATTTAGACACGCTTATTAACATTGCCCATTATTTTGACGTTTCTTATCAATCGTTATTAGAAAATAAAGATTAAAGCCGATGCAACTGCATCGGCTTTGTTTTTTAAGTTTATTCGGGTTTTCTTGCTAAAGTATAGTTGTCGCTAGTTCGGTCTTGCAACTCTTTAATAGGGTGTTGTTTAACCATAAAACGATAGTCTTTTTCATTTTCTTTAATATAGTCGTCAATAACGACGTGGCTTGGAACTTGCCTTTCATTTTTTATAAATTTGTTTTGATATTTATAAAAATCGGCGTCTTTTGGCAAGTCGTTGATATCAATATAACCTTCCTTTTCTTTCGTGTTAGTAACGGTATTTTTAAGCACTTTTCTAACGTAGTCGATATTATCGTGGAATTTAATAAGTTCAGGGAACTCGCCGTTTCCTACTACTTGTTCATAGTCTTTATTTTCGTACTTGAATAAAAGTTCTTTTGCTAAATGAAGGTGTGCGATTTCTTGTTCTAAAAGTCTTTCCCAAATAGTCCTAATACGTTCGTTTGTTTCGTCTTTATACATTGAATAGTACAAGTAACACTCGATATATTCGTGCATTAATAAACTTTCATAGTAAGTTGCAGTCGGGTCTATTAAACTACCGTATTCGGTAACGTGTTGTTCTTCTACCATAGCAATTTCCGTGTACAATTCTCTACCCTTTTGATTTTTGTAAAACGCACCTAAATTCATATAATAGTTCATTGTTTGTTGTTCGGCTGCCGTAATTATTGATACGTCAAGACGTGTCATTAAATCGTCTTTTTTATCGTCGATTGAAAAGTTTACAGCGTCGTATGGGTGTCTATGGTGTGATATAGTTGGTCTTGCAGGCATAATTTCGGTATATTTGCCGACAAGCGTTTCGGCCTTTATATGAAAGTCGTTATCAAGCATATCGGCGTAACGATATAAGTGGTCGAAGTCTTCAAGTAGTGCAAAATCAAGCGCTTTTTTAAACTCTTTGTTTTTAGCCCTTTGCGCTAAATGAGCCGTTAAATCAACGGCTAATTGTTCGTACGCTATGGTCGTTTCAAGCATAGTTTCGTCAATCGGCTTTAAACTTGCTATTAGTTTTTGTTGCTGTTGCTCGCTTTTTCTTATTAACGAAACTTGCCTACGCGCGTCGTTATCTAAAACGTGCCTATTAAAATGGTGCTTGCACCATACTGCCTCGTACTCAGTACCACACATTAAAATACACCTTGTTTTAGTGTATGCGTCAGTTTGATTTTTGTCGTAAGATTTTGGCGCTAAATCGTTTATACTCATTAAAACGCTTTCTACTTTTTTTGCTTTTTCTTTAAATGGATTAAAACTCATAATATTCCCCCTTTTTTATAATTGTTTACCACATTTTGAGTTTTAATACGAAAAAGACGGCAAATTAAAAACCTTGCCGAAAATAATTGGCAAGGCTAGAAATCTATATAAGTTTATTTGGAATTATAGGTTTTGTAAGCCATTTTGACGTGGTTACGCTGTTAGGCTGTGTAAACGAATAGCGAACGTACTTCATACGATTAGTTACTATGCCGTTTTCTTCAACTTTAATATAAAGCCCTTCCATTAGTGGCGATAAGTCGGTTTCAGATAAACACTCTTCCTTATCAAGATTAAGGGCGTTTATAGTTTGTAATAAGTTTTGCTCGCAATTTTCCGTTTTGTATTTAGAGTTTGTTAAGAAAGATAAAACTTTTTCTAAACTGTCAAATTTGCCACTCGCTAAAACGGGGACGCTACAAATAGGTAAATCTTTTAAAAGTTCACGCCTTGACGTAGTGTCTAAAAATACGCCTTTTTGCTTGTCGTAAACGTCAAACTCTAAAAAGTAACTTGGTAAAGCGTCGTAGTAAATTTTATGTTTAGCATACAACCACTCTCCGTACATAATATACTTGTCGCCTAAAACGGAATATAATTGTTGGTAGTTTTCGTTTGCGAAAATTTTAAGTAGGTCGTAATGTCTTTCTTTATAGCCACCTACTAAAAAATGCCCCCTACTTTGCAATAAAAGTTCGCCGTCAGTTGAAAAAGAAATACCTACGTTTGCGCCGTCAACTTTTTCTTCAATAACGATATTTTTATTTTGAATTTTTGAAAAAGGAATTTGGCTTAAATCGTAGTCGCCGTCTTGCAATTTAGAGCCTTTTATATGTTGTGTCCTTGGATATTTGATAATTCTTTCCATAACCTTATTTTACAACTATATTTAAAAAAATGCAAACGATATTTTTGCTTAAAAATCAACAAAATTAATAAAATAGTAAGCCCAAACAATTACGTTTGGGCTTGAATTTTAACTAGTTATTGAATTTGTATAACTATCAAATGGGCAGACGCTGAACGCACGCCACCAGCAAGTGGAGTAATGGTAAGCGCCGATGCACTACCTAAAGGATTACGCACAGTCAATATAGAGTTTTCGGTAGTAGTTTGCACTAACGCCATACCGACTATTTGCGTAGAGCCTGTTGCTCGACCAGCAAGTGTGTTATCCAAGTCTACACCATTTAAGGTTAAAATCAATTGACCAGGTTCAGTAACACTTACGTCAAATAAAATTTGATAAGTGCCGATAGGACCTAATTGAAAAGAATCTACACCAATCCTTGTAATATTTGTATTGCTTATAGGACCGTTTTGTGGAAAACTAACGTCAGTTCCCGGAGCAACGGTTGCCGAGTTATCAGGTGGCATTAACGCATAAAAATCTGCGTAACTCAACACGCCACCGGCAGGTCCTTGTGGGCCAGTTTCACCTTGTACACCTA
>JAEIGA010008893.1_pt1 | contig 15193 bp, 13 predicted proteins | sample 9270691 | NCBI WGS metagenome assembly JAEIGA01 (sample SAMN17057246, study PRJNA624740) | gut metagenome | biome: biome; isolation source: fecal sample | host: Bos grunniens | place: China: Xizang | collected 2019
AGAAGTGTGAACGGAACCCTTCCTCGTCCATCATATGGAGTACAGGCTTCCGGCAAGGTAGTCGTTGACATATGGGTTGACAATTATGGTAACGTCCAGAAAGCTGTCACTTAAATTCGTTTTTCATATTCCGCACCTCACAGTTTGTAGCTGCTTACAAAATCGCAGACTGCCTTATAGTTTTCCCGCTTGGCATCGTTACGGTAAGAAAGCATCTTGCCCTCGGACAGAATGAAACCGCCGTCTTTGCCTAACTCGTCACACAGACGCTTGGTGTAGGCGACACATTCCTCCGGTGTGCCATTTGAAAGCAGTTCCGTTGTCAAACCGCCCATGATGCACACATTGGGCAGCGCTTCACGGAACTGGAAGGGATCGTCCTGTTCGATATGGAAAGTCAAAACGCCCTTGGGGTAGTCCTTGAAATACTCCGCAAAACGCAGAATACTGCCCTCTGCGAATATGCGAATGTTCATGCCCTTTTCGGCATAGGCATCCAGCAGCTCCTTAAAATGGGGCCAGTAGAATCGCTCAAATTGCTTTTTGTTCATCACATTGTGAGCCAGCATCAGAATAGAGGAATCGAAGCAGTATTTATAGTTAGGTCCCTTGCTTGCCTTGATTTTTTCAATGGCAGGCTTGATCCGCTCCTCGTCCCAGCGGTTGATAAATTCCTCGATTTCGTTGGCATTGCGGCGCATAGCAACGGACAATTGCTGGATACCCAGCAGATTACTGAACAGCTCCTCAATGCCCAGCACAATGGCACCGCTCATGGGGTTGTTGGGAGAAAGACTGGGCAGACCATACTGCTTGCCGGTGATGCCGGCCATGTGCAGAATATATTTGGTATAGGTCATATATTCTTTCCAGGTCTTTTTCCAAACGGAAAGTCCTTTCTCATCCCAGCTTGCGCCGTACTTCCTGGGCAGGATTACTTCCCAGGCGTACTTGATGGGATCATCCAGATATTGCTGTAAAGTATCCACGGTGCAATGCGCATGGTCGTGAATGCCTACCACATTTTCGTCATAGTAATAGTAACCGCCTTCGCCAAATGCCTCGGTAACGGTAAACTGATTGCGGATGCCCACATCCATGAGCCCATCCACAGGATACCGGTCCAGGAACTTTACCACAGTTTCTTCCAGCACATCAAAGTTGGTCATAGCCATGTCCAGAGTATAGCCTGCGTCAAAGACTTTCCAGGTGACCACATTTGCAAAGTGGGGGATCCGCTCTGTTTTTTTGAAATTGGCAGCATCACGGAAAAGCTGCACTCTCTGCGCTTTCAATTCTTTGCTGTTCATAACACATTGCTCCTTTGTGAACATGTTCAGGATAATCATAGCACTATTTGGATTTTGTGTCAATTATTTGTGTAGATTTTTGCGCAAATTTATGCTATAATCACAATAGAACAATTTGGAGGTAGACATATGGAAGGATTTACAATCGCACTGGCACTGGTGGATGCCATTCCTGTTTTGAGTTTTGGCATCAGCATGCTCATTATTTCCAATCGGTTTGGCTCGCCCTTATTTTTGATCGGCGCGATCCTCAGCGTGCTGGGAGGCTGCTGCAAGGTGGCATGGAAGCTGGTGCTCGGCATCTGGAAAAAAGACCTGCGCTGGCTGAACAGGCCCTTTGTGCCTATGATGGCAAGCGGCTTTCTGTTGCTGCTGATTTCTGTGCTGGTGAACATTACGAAGATCAACTGGGCAGCCGTAGGTGCTGCTATCATTTCTGTTCCCAGCATCCTGTTTTTTGCCGCCTGGATCGGCTTGATGGGGGTTATGAGCTGGTACCGGAAACATAAATTTTCTAACGATGACGCAAAATCAAACTGGACTGCCCAGATCATCAATGCTGTTGGACAAACCTGCCTGCTGCTGGGTATTCTTCTTGCCGGATAATCGGCAGATCAACGATAAAAAACGGTTATTCTACCTGAAGGGGCTGAATAGAAAAAGGCGATACCTGGTTATGAAAACCAAGTATCGCATTTTTTCTTTTGTCGCACTCATGTACGGCGGATATCCTCTGTCAAAATGGGTATGGGGTTTTATATAAGGTCGAAGTGCTTAAGCGCATTGGATATGCCGTTGTCATCGATATCTGTGGTAATGAAGTCGGCAACTGCCTTCACTGCGTCGCAGGCGTTGCCCATGGCAACAGCGATCCCTGCACCACGCAGCATATCGATATCGTTCTCTGCATCGCCGAAGGCGATTACTTCCTCCCAGGAAATGCCGTAGTGGGCGAGGACCCGTTCGATGCCAGTGGCTTTGCCGCCGTCCATGGCGATCATATCGATGCCGCCTTCATGCCACTGGGTATATTTTATATGGGGCAGCGTTGGGAGCCTGGATAAGTCGTCGTTCTGCAGATACATCCAAATCTGCAATACGCCACCGTATAAGCCCTGGCGCAGATCACCCAGAGGCGGTGGATCGGACATTACCGCCGTATGAACTCGGAAAACGTGGTCGTTATAGAAATTCATATAGCTGCGATTCCCGTCGATGAAGGCGCAGGGAATGGGCGTTTGATCAAGAAACGCAATGAGCTGACGGATATCATCTGTGTGGATAGGGTTGCTGAAGATGATGCCGGTGTGATCGTAACAGAACTGACCGTTCAAGGTTACACAGCCGTGGAAGGGGAGTCCTTGCAAAGCGGGCATGGTTTCTACTACACTTTTGGGACGTCCGGTGGCGCAGAACAGCAGTACCCCTTTCCGCTTTAACGCCTCTAAAGCATCTCTGGCAGATTGGGGGACGGAATTGGTCACATGGGAAAGCAGTGTCCTGTCGATGTCAAAAAACGCAGCCTTGATCATGGTACAGACTCCTTGCAGAAAAGATATCAAAATTATATCAAAAGCAGAGGATGATTTCAATAACGATGGATGATATTTTGTTTTGGCATTTGTATAAAATTCCAAAACCGGACAAACACCCTCTTTACAATCGAACAAAGGTTTGCTATAATGTAGACAATGTTATTGGAGGAGTTGAGCGGATTTGAAGATCATCCATACGTCCGACTGGCATTTTGGCATGTCTGCGGGAAATTTGAGCTATACGGAGGATCAGCGGTATTTTCTGGAGCAGCTTTATCATGTGATCACTACGGAACAGGTCGGTGCGGTGCTGCTCAGCGGAGATGTGTACGACAGCAGTGTGACCAATGCTGAAGCCATCAGCCTGTTTAACGAAGCGGCTACCAGACTTTGCATGGAGCTTGGGGTAACTTTTATCGTTATCGCCGGTAACCATGACAGCGCCCCAAGATTGTCCTCCTGCCGGGAGCTGCTCCGGGCAGCGGGAATGCACGTTACCGGTCGGCTGGAACGGGATCCGGCTCCTGTGCTCCTGGATGGGGGCAAAGTGGCGGTGTACAGCCTGCCGTTTTTTGGCCGGGATGAAGTCCTTGCGCTTTATCCTGAGCGTTCCGCTGATATCTATTCCACGGAAACTGCTATGAATGTGGTCTGCGACGAGATCAGAAAGACCATGGATCCCGACCGTAAAAATATCGTCCTGTCCCATTCTCTGATCGTCAATGCAGAGCTGTCCGAGTCGGATCGGTCTGCCCGGGTGGGGTTTGCCACGGCGATTTCCAGGGATGTTTTTGAGGGCTTTGATTATGTTGCGTTGGGACATATCCACAAGCCCCAGATCATAGCTGACCATATCCGTTACTGCGGAAGCCCACTGAAATACAGCTTTGGCAACGAAGAAAATCAGGAAAAGGGTGTTGTTTTGCTGGATACCGAAACCATGGAGCAGCGGTTTATACCGCTGAAGCCTTTGCGTGACCGGAAAACCGTGGAGGGAACCTATGAAGAACTGATGGCACGGGATGATCTGGATGGGGCATATCTTCGGCTGCGGGTGACAGACCGTTATGCCGGATTGGAGCTTCAGGCACAGCTTCGGTCGAAATTTCCGTATTTGTTGGAAATTGCGGGTATGAGTATTCAGGAGCAGGGGAGTGACAGTGTGCTGTCTATGGATCATCTTCGGCAAATGGATGAAACGGATATTATGCTCCAATTCTTTGGAGAGCATTTTTCTTATGTGCCCAATGAGCGCCAGCTTAAGCTCTTTCAGGAGGCGCTGTCCTTTAGTGAGGAGGATGTGCAATGAAGCCAGTCAGTATTCGGTTCCGCTGCTTTGGTCCATATATGGACGAGCAGTTTGTGGACTTTACAGAGCTTGAAAAAAGCGGGCTGTTTTTGATTTGCGGAGAGACCGGTTCCGGCAAGACCACCATTCTGGATGCCATGTGCTACGCCCTGTATGGGGCTTCCAGCGGCGGTAAGCGGGGTGAGCTTTCTGCTATGCGCTGTAAGCTGGCACAGCCTAAGGACGAAACTTTTGTGGAATTCATCTTTGATTGTGGGGGAAAACGGTATAAATTCACCCGTTCCATGAAGCTCTCCCGGAAAAATATCAATGAATATCACAACTGCCTGGTGCTTCGGGACGGTGTGTTTGAGCCGATTTTTGAAAATCCCAAGATGCGTGAGGTCAACCGTCAGGCCCAGCGGATCATTGGACTGAGCTATGAGCAGTTTCGTCAGGTCATTATTTTGCCTCAGGGACAGTTTGAAAATCTGCTGCTGGCAAAATCTGAGGAAAAGGAGCAGATTTTGGTCAGCCTGTTTCACGCAGACCGCTGGCAGCGGATCGTGGCAGCGGTCCAGCGACGGGTCAATGATGCGGACAGCCGTATTTGCCAGCAGCGGCAGCTCGCGGATGCGAAACTCAATGAGTATGCCTGCAAAAATCTGGAGGAACTGAAATTGCTGCTGGTGGAATCCGATCAGATAGCCCAGCAGGCACAGCTTGCGGCACAGCGAAATGCCCTGGAGCTGGAGCAATTGCAGAATCAGTATCAGGCTGCACTGCTGGACAGTCAGGAACACGAACGGCTTCTGGCGGCGCAGAAGCGGCTGGAGGCGCTGCGACGGAAAAAAGCTGCCATCGAACTGGAGCGGAATCTGCTGACGACAGCAGACAGGGCGGAGCTGCTGCTTCCTGCCTGCCGGGACTTTGAGGAGTCGAAAAATCTTTTGCAAAAGGCAAACAGCTTGCTCCAATTCAGACAGAAACAGGATACAGACGCCCGGGCTGCCTGGGAACGGGCGAAAAAAGCACAAATGGGCCATGAAGCCCTGAGGGAAGAATTTGAGCATAAAAAGCAGCGGATCCTGGTGCTGAAAAATGCTGCAGACTGTTATACGGAGCTTTCCAGACAGTCTGCAGCGCTCAAGCAGGCTCAAATGGCAATGAATACGGAGGAACAGACCATGAACGGTCGTAAAAACACTTACGACCGGACGGATTCTGCATGGAAAAATGCCATTGTAGAACGGGAACGGGCAGATGATGAATTCCGACGGATCCAGGGGGCTTATCTGGATGGCATCGGCAGCGTGTTGGCTCGCAGACTTTCTCCGGACGTACCTTGTCCTGTGTGTGGCAGCACCCATCATCCGGATCCTGCCAAGCCGGCTCGGGATCATGTGACGGAAGCGCAATATAATCAGTACAGTGAATATGTGACCCGCTGCACCGCAGCGGTGAGTGATGCACACAGCAAATGGGTCGCTGCGGGCGCAGCTTACAATGATGCGCAGCGCCTGTTTGAAACCGCTCGGCAAAATGCCGCGGTGGAGCAGGCAAAATTTGATGCGCTTCAGGCTCGAAAAATCCCTGGAATTGAAAATACAACGCAACTGAACAACCAAACGGCAGAACTGGAAAAAGCGGTTCGTGAGTATTCTCTGGCGGAAGAAAAGATCCTTCAGGGGCTTTCTGCGGCTGAGGGCGCCTGCCAGAGCGCAAAACAGAATCTTCTGGATGCGGAAGAAGCTGCCGTGCAGGCAAAACAAAGCTTTGATCAGTTGCAGTCCGTCTGGAATCAAGCACTGTTGGAGGCCGGATTTGCCGATGAATATGCCTACCGTGCCGCTTGTATCCCAGCCCAGGCACGTCAGCAGCGGCAGCAAGAGGTTGCGAAATTTGATGCTGATCTGCTTTGCGCAGAGGAGGAACTGGAACAGCTTCAGGAGCGTTTGGCTGGAAAGGCAGCCCCGGACATCAAAATACTCCAGCAGGCTGTGGATGCCGCCAGAAAGGCAGACAGTGAGGCAAACCGTCACCTTGCATTACAGCAGCAGAGATATGGACAGATGAACCGGGATCATGCCATGCTGGAAAAGAAAATTGCAGAGCTGGATGAACAGCGGATCCAGGTGGATGAGGATCTGGAATTTGTCAAGCGGCTTACCGGCCGTACGGGTATCAGTTTGCAGCGGTATGTGTTGGGTGTGATGCTCAGTGCCATTACCCAGGAGGCAAACCGGCTGTTGGGGAACGTCTATGGAGGGCGATACCGGCTGTATCGCACTGATGAAAAAGTGGGCAGCAGCCAAAAAAGTGGTTTGGAGTTGGAAGTGTTCGACAATTTCCATCAGTCCCGCCGCAGTGTAGCCACCTTGTCCGGCGGTGAGAAATTCCTGGTTGCGCTGAGCCTTGCCATCGGCTTGTCCACTGTGGTTCAGGCACAGGGAAGTGGAATTCGGCTGGAAGCCATGTTCGTGGATGAAGGCTTCGGCTCCCTGGACCGGGACAGTATTACCGATGCGTTGGATGTTCTTCAGGGAATTCGCCGGGGCAACGGTGTGGTGGGAATCATCTCTCATGTGGAGCAGCTTGCGGAAACGATCCCAACCAAGCTGATGGTCACTAAGTCCAAAAACGGCAGTACGTTATCTGTTAAACGCTGAATTTTCAGATCAAATAAAAATTATCTTCCCTTTTCCGTCTGGATATGCTATGATGGGCAGGAAGAAAGGATGTGTTTCTCCATGAAACTAATTTCATTTGCAATCCCCAGCTACAATTCTGAAGCTTATCTGCACCATGCAGTGGACACGATCCTCACCGGTGGCGAGGATGTGGAGATCATCATTGTCAATGATGGCTCCAAGGACGGTACTGCTGCCATTGCTGATGCTTATGTCGAAAAATATCCCACCATCGTGAAGGCTGTTCACAAGCCCAACGGTGGTCACGGTTCCGGTGTCAACCGTGGTCTGCAGGAAGCTACCGGTATGTACTACAAGGTAGTGGATTCTGACGACTGGGTGGACGAGAAGGCACTGAAGGAGCTGATCCTGACGGTGAAGCGCCATGTGAAAAAGGGTATCGAGGCAGATCTGTACATCCACAACTTTGTCTATGAGCACGTGGAGGACAATACCCAGAAGTGCCGGAGCTGGAAGAATAAGTTCCCTGTGGGTCGGTTCTTTGGCTGGGACGAGGTTAAGCCCTTTGTGGCATCCGAAACCCTGCTGATGCACAATCTGCTTTACAAGACCGAGCCTCTGCGCGCCAGCGGCACGGTGCTGCCGGAGCATACCTTCTATGTGGACAATATCTTTGCCTATCAGCCCCTTCCCCACATGAAGAAGCTGTTTTACATCGATGTGGATCTGTACCGCTATTTCATTGGCCGTGCCGATCAGTCCGTCAACATCAACAATTTCGTCAAGCGTTACGACCAGCAGATCCGGGTCATGAACCAGATGATGGGCGCCTATACCTATGACGAGATCATGGCAATGCCCAAGGGCCTGCGCAAGTATATGCTCCAGGATCTGAGCGCCATTATGATGAACACCATGATGTTCTGCTGCTCCGGTGGTGATGACGAACCTCGTAAGCAGGAATACCAGAAGATGTGGGACGACCTGAAGGCAAGAGATCCCAAGCTCTATGACTACCTGTATCATAAGAGCCTGCCTGCCATCGTCACCTGGATGCCCTGGAAGCTGCGTGGTTCCACAATGCTTGTGGGTTACAAGGCTCTGTGTAAATTCCTGAAGCTGGGTTAAGTTACACAAAATCTTTGCTGTCTGTTCAATATTTCTTCACGATTTTCACCAAGGCTGTGGTATACTATCCTTAGAGAACCGAATGGGTAGGGAATGCCGATGCCGTGGAAATATTCACGGATAAGCCGACGGCCGACTCGTGACAGACCGCATTCGACAAATAATGAAACTGGCAGCGACCGTTTTGGCCGCTGCCTTTTTATGTTCGAAACTGCTGTCAAAAAAAGAACTGTCATCTCGAACCAGCCTGGGGCTGGTTTGCGATGACAGCTTTTTGTTATTTGATTTGGTGAAACGATCCTGAAATGTTTATACATCCCTGGTGGTTGCGTTGATATCAACGACCTTGGGGTTCTTGCCACAAAAAGCACGGACGTAATCCACGAAAGCAATGAGTACAAACACCGCGTCTATGACCGTAATGATCGTGACAGTGTTCTGGGACAAGGTCGGGATCAGCACCATCAGGATCAGGCTGGTGAACAGGACGGTCGTGCAGATCTTGCCGCTCATCAGGGCGCCGTCCAGCATCTTCTTTTTGCGAAGATTGACGCTGAATGCAATGAGCTGAAAGCTCTCCTTGATCACAAACAGACCGATCAGGAAGCAAAGCACAGGATACCGGAATGCCAGACTGACGATCAGGGTAAATTGAGTGAGCTTGTCGGCAATGGGATCGAGAATTTTGCCTAAATTAGAGATCATATGAAATTTGCGGGCAATGAAGCCGTCCACCATGTCCGTCATGCAGGAAACGGCAAGGATGGCAGCGGCAATATAGTAATCCGTGGGCTGTGAGGCGTTGAAATAGATCGACATGTACACAGGGATCAGCGCAAGCCGGGCAATGCTCAACAGATTAGGGATAGTGAGAATTTCTTTCTTCCAGTAAATTTCCATCGTAATTCCTCCGAAGATGTGCAAATTTGGCACACCGTACCAGTTATTATACGCCGATTATCCCCATGAATCAAGAGGGAATGTGGTAATAGCTGAAAATTTATGAAAAGTTCAAAATTAGAAAAACCGGCTTCTGCGGTTGGCGAACAGTGTGAAATGGCGGGAAAGATGCTTCCATGTCCTGCGGTCCAGTTCTCCGGTGACGGGCAGGTCAGCCAGCCGCTGGAACTCCCGGATCCCTCTGGATGTTTCTCCATCAAGGACACCACTTGGAGGTGGGGCAGATATAGTGGGAAGATCGGTGGATAATGCCTGTAAGACACCCTGTACGATAAAGAGATAGGGGCTGCTGTCCCCTATACGGTAGATTTGACCCGGTTCAAAAATGATCTCCAGGGGTTCTGTCTTTCCGATCCGGATCAGGGCTTCGTCATATACCTGATAAATGCTGTCCCAGGTTGCCTGATCTGTGACTCCTGTGACCGGCAATTGATAAAGCCGCTGAAAAGTGGACACAGCCGATAAGGTGGACTGACCGTAGATGCCGTCGGGAATGACCGCAGGAAGTCTGGAGTCATCCTGTGCGATCACACGAAGCATGGTTTGAAGCGCACGGACACTTTGCCCCACGAAAGATTCGTCTGGTCTCACCGAACCACCTCCTGTCTGACTGGGTCCTGTGTGCCGATCCTTAGATCGTTTCCCGGGAATTGGGTCATGGTTGCTGTGCGGTTGTATCGATTACCGCTGCCGCGGTTTCCATTTGGGAAGGTTTCCCTGTTTCGCAGGGCGGTATTCTCGATGCCGGAATATTGATCATATATTTCATCCCAGGTGGTTGGATCCACCACCCCTGTTTCAGGAAGATTAAACCGCCGTTGGGCAGCCAGCACCGCTGCCCGGGTGGCGTTGCCATAGATACCATCGACACTGACGGGTGGGATCTCAGGGATGAAGGAAGCCAGAATACTGAGCATATGTTGCAAAAGCCTGACTTTTTCTCCGGTGCTGCCTGCTTGCAGGGCGTTGGGCGGTGACCAGTTGATTGCATAAAACTGCTGTCCCTGGCTGCGAAGCTCCGACAGACTGTTGACAGCAGTATACAGCCGCACCAGGGCGTACCAGGTGGCAGGACCCACAATGCCGTCCGGGGTTAGACCAAAGATTTCCTGAAAGGATCGAACCGAAGCTTCGGTCCGGCTGCCATAAATGCCATCTACATTGGCGATTTTGGGGATGGCGGGATAATTTTGGGCTATGCGATTGATGGATGCCTGGACGATCACCACATTGGGGCCGGTGCTGCCTCGGCGCAGCGGTGTTCCGGGATAGGAAGATCGGTTTCCCCGTATGGGTGCGTTGAGGACGGTCTCGACATTTCCATAGTAGCTGCGCAGGATCTGCTGGGAATTGTAGCCTTGTTCCGCCAAATTCTGACTGCCCCACTGGCTCAGTCCTTCACAGGTGACTGTGGTGCCGTTGCAGAATTTTGCTGCCAGTGGCTCGACAAATCCGGGTCTGCGAAGATAGTCGTTAAACAGTTCGTCTACCAGAAGGGATACATTGTCGAAAAAACTCCTTCCGTTGACGAAATACTGATCATAGGCGGTGGAGCTGGTAATGTCGAAATCGTAACCACGGCTGCGATAGAATTCCGTGTAGATCCGGTTCAGGGCAAAGGAAACGATGGCAAGGATGTTTGCCCGGAGGGCACTGTCATCCCAGGTGGGGTAGATCTCGCTGGATGCAACATTTTTTACATAATCGGCAAAGGAAACCGTCACATTGGGTGCATTGGAGGATGGTGGACCCAGGTGGACAGTAATATTCTGGGGTATAAAGGGGACAACGGTGGGCATAGTTCACCTCCTAGAGATTTTGGGGTGTGATGCGGAAAATCTCTGCTTTGTTCCATTGGTCCGGAAGCTCAGCCAGAGGGATCATGGCAAGATTCTGGGTGGTGACGGTTCCTGCGAAAACCTGAACATTTTCAACCTCGATTTGTTCGTAATTTTCCAGTCTGGCATAAATGTTCACACTGGTATAGGGTATGATCCCGGTATCCGGGGTTTGGCTGGCGCTGCGGTCGGGTACGGAGACCGTTATCGGTTCAATATATCCGCTGCGGTTGGTCAACCGCAAGGCAATAGGCTCCCCATTGGGGTCTGTCACTGATACCGCTACGTCCTTCAATGGGATCTGCGCATCGCTGGTATAGGCGTGGACACGTATGTATCCGGTGGCGCTCAAGATAATCACTCCCTTCGCTTTCTCAATAGTTTATGTTCTGGGGAAAGAAATGTGCAGGGGTCATAGAAACCCCTGCATCTGCTGGATGTTTGATTTTTCTGTATCCAGGAGCTTCTGTGTCAGCGAAGCTACCTGTGCGTCAGGCTGTCTTGTCTGGTGCAGATCCTTCAGCACCACGATGGTGCCCCGGGTATTGCCCTGGATCATCATGGCTGCCAGGTTGGAATTGACGTTGCCGAAGGCAAGCCGCATTTTTACCGACATGGTTGCCATAGCACGGATGGCTGGATCGACTTCTTTCAGTGTCCAGTCCCTGGATTTTGCCAGTTCCTGGGCCTGGCTTTCGATGGCATCGTATTCCTTGAGCTGGGCTTCCATTGCCTGACACAGCTCTGGTCCGGCAGAGGTATCCAGGGCACTGCGTATACCGATCTGCCCCATTTGGGTGGTTTTCAGCACACTTTCCAGCAGGTCTTTGCTTTCTTTCATACTCATCACCGAAAATAGTATGCCACTGCGGGAAAAAAGTATGCACGTTTTCAACTCGTCTGCATAGAATACAGGTGGGAAAGGAGACGGATGAATTATGTGTGCGATTTCGGGGATCATTCAATTAACACGGGGGGAGCAGATTTTACAGTCCATGATCGCAACGATGCTGCGGCGTGGACCTGACGATGCGGGGATCTATCAGGATGGCCCCTGCGCTTTGCTTCATACCCGTCTGGCGGTCATCGATCCTGCCAGGGGACATCAGCCCATGGAGCTGCATTGGGCTGGAGAGGATTATATTCTGGTATATAACGGCGAAATGTATAATACCGACGCCATCCGTTCTGAACTGGAACGGATGGGACATTTTTTCTTCACCCATACGGATACGGAGGTGGTGCTTCACGCCTATGTTCAGTGGGGGGAGCTGTGTGTGGAGCGGTTCAACGGGATTTTTGCCTTTGGAGTGTGGGAGCGCAGACGGCAGCGGCTTTTTCTGGCAAGGGACAGGATGGGCGTCAAGCCCCTGTTCTATAAATGCCATGAAGGTGGCTTGATTTTTGCGTCAGAGATCAAAACGATTCTGGCATACCCCACTGTGAAAGCGGAGCTGGATGAATGTGGGGCGGCAGAGGTGATGCTGCTGGGACCTGGCAGAACACCGGGCTGCGGTGTGCTGCGGGGAATTGGGGAGATCGAACCGGGATGCTGGGCGTATTACGCGGATGGCAAGCTCCGGCACCACCGCTACTGGCAGCTAAAGGATCGGGAGCATACAGACAGCTTTCAGCGAACGGTGGAGAAGGTTCGTTACCTGGTCACCGATTCGATCCGCAGGCAGATGGTTTCGGATGTTCCGATTGGTACATTCCTCTCCGGTGGGCTGGATTCCAGCATTATCAGCGCTGTTTGTGCCGGAGAAATGGGCGCAAAGGGACAGCGTCTGGATACCTTTTCTCTGGATTATCTGGAAAATGACCGATATTTTGTGCCAAATAAGTTTCAGCCCAATGCAGACAGCCACTATATCCGGCTGATGGAGCTGGCACTGGATACCCGTGGACACTGGTCTGTGTTAACCCCGGAGGAGCTGATGGATGCGCTGGAGAGTGCTACTTATGCCAGAGATCTGCCGGGAATGGCGGATGTAGACTTTTCTTTGCTGCTTTTCTGCGGACAGATCCGCAGGGAGGTAAAGGTAGCCCTGTCCGGTGAATGTGCCGATGAGATCTTCGGCGGTTATCCCTGGTACCGTGATCCCCAGGTGCGGGAGCTGGAGGGCTTTCCCTGGGCGCAGAATACCAGGCAGCGGTGCGCTTTCCTGAATCCTGAGATCGCTTTGCGGCTGGATCCTCAGGAGTATGTGATGGAACGTTACCGGGATACACTGGCTGAAAGTGATATTTTGCCGGGAACATCGCCTCTGGAAAAAAGGATGAAACAGATGATGAATCTGAACCTGCGCTGGTTCATGCAGACCCTTTTGGATCGAAAGGATCGTATGAGTATGTATCATGGGCTGGAGGTACGGGTTCCGTTTTGCGATTATCGCATTGCGGAGTATCTATATGGGGTGCCCTGGGAATTCAAAGAGCATGAAGGCAGGGAAAAGGGTCTTTTACGGGCGGCCATGGATGGGATCCTGCCCCATCAGGTGTTGTGGCGGAAGAAAAGTCCGTATCCCAAGACCTATCATCCCCGGTATCTGGAACTGGTCAGCAGTGGGCTGCGGTCGATGCTGGCGGATAAGGATGCGCCGATCTTCCAGCTTGTGCGACCTCAGGCGCTGGAGGGACTGCTGACAGCAGAATATGAATGGCCCTGGTATGGTCAGCTTATGAAAGTGCCCCAGACCATTGCGTATATGCTTCAGGTGAATGTATGGTTAAAGAAATATAAAATTTCTGTGATATAGGCATTTGACCCGGTGGGGGAATTGACGGGGGTTGGAATTTGTGATAAAATTCAATGGAACACAAAAGGGAGGGCATTGTGATGAATTTCAAAAGATGTTACGGAAGCCTGTTGCTGGCGTTATTGCTGATGCTTGGGTTGTCTGCCTGTGTTCCGGAGAATGAGGAACCTGTCCAATCCACACCGGCGTTGACAACTGCCCCCACCACTGTTGACACTGAAACGGAGGAACCTTCCATGGCTTCCACTGAACCTGATCTGGATGTATTCACGGAGGTAACCCAGCTTCGCGTATATGATGTCAAGGCGAACTGGATGAATGTTTTTGAAACTGGTGACGGCGCCTTTTTTGTGGCAACCAATGTACAGATGCTGATGGAAGGTCTGTCCAGACGTGGGATCGACCCCAGTGGATTGGATCTTTCTGCCTATAACAGTGCCTTTTTTGCCGCAAACCGGCTGGTCATTATCCCCAGATCCAGCAGCTCCGGTTCTGTTCGCTATTCTGCTCGAATGGATCGGAAGGACGGCGGTGTGAAGATCACGCTGATTGGAAAAATGCCTCAGATCGGCACAGCAGATATGGCGGACTGGTTGGTGCTGGTGCCGCTGGATCTGCGTACCTATCCCGGTAAGATCACTGTGGAAAATGTCCGCTCCGCACCTGTTGATGGTCAGCGGTATACAGCTTACAGATATTGATTTCATAAAGCCCCCCGTCATTTACGGGGTTTAGAAAAGAGGAAAACATTATGCGCAAGACAAAAATCATCTGCACCATTGGCCCTGCCTGCGAGAACGAAGCAACCCTGACCGCTATGTGTCAGGCGGGTATGAATGTTGCCCGACTGAACTTCTCCCACGGCACCCATGAAGAACATGAAAAGAAGATCGCACTGGTGAAGCAGGTTCGTGAGAAGCTGAATCTGCCCATTGCCATTATGCTGGATACCAAGGGTCCTGAGTATCGGATCCGCACCTTCAAGGATGGTAAGGTGGAAGTCCACGACGGTGATACCTTCATCTTTACCACCGAGGATGTAGAGGGCGACGAAACCAGAGTTTCCGTTAACTATAAGGACCTGATCAAGAATCTGTCCATTGGTGACCGGGTGTTGGTCAACAACGGTATGGTTATCTTTGAGGTGCAGGACCTGCAGGGTAGTGAAGCCATTTGTAAGGTCGTTGTGGGCGGTGTGCTGAGCAACCGCAAGAGCATGAGCTTCCCCAACAAGGTTATGCCCGGTCCCTATCTGTCCGATCAGGATAAGGCAGACCTGCTGCTGGGCATCAAGCACGATGTGGACTTCGTGGCAGCCTCTTTCGTGTCCCATAAGCAGGATGCTGTGGAGCTTCGTGATTTCCTGGATGCCAATGGCGGTCAGCGCATTGATATCATTGCCAAGATCGAGAACCGTTCCGGTGTGGATAATGTGGAGGAGATCTGTGAGGCTTGTGACGGCATTATGATCGCCCGTGGCGACCTGGGTGTGGAAATTCCCTTCGTGGAGGTTCCTGCCATCCAGAAGCTTCTGATCAACAAGTGCCGTATGCTGGGTAAGCGTGTCATCACCGCCACCGAGATGCTGGAGTCCATGATCTACAATCCCCGTCCCACCCGTGCGGAGATCTCTGACGTGGCCAATGCCGTGTATGATGGCAGCTCTGCCATCATGCTCTCCGGCGAATCTGCAGCCGGTAAGTATCCCGTGGAGGCTGTGCGGA
>JAEIGA010008894.1_pt1 | contig 15192 bp, 14 predicted proteins | sample 9270691 | NCBI WGS metagenome assembly JAEIGA01 (sample SAMN17057246, study PRJNA624740) | gut metagenome | biome: biome; isolation source: fecal sample | host: Bos grunniens | place: China: Xizang | collected 2019
GACATCTCAGCACTCTCACGCGAGGGTCAGCGCCAGTTTTTGCTCCACTCTGTGCGCCTACTTCGCGAGAGCTATATGCTCCATGCAGGTCTTGGCTCGATAAGCTACCTCTGGGGCGAGGAGGAGAAGTTTTGCAAAAATTTTGCTCCATATATCGGCAACCAGAATATCGAGATTTTGGTCAAGGAGATTGAGGATGCCATGCTACAAATATCACAGAATGGCTCACCAAAGATTGTATTCACCCACTTCGCACTCGCCGTGTCGAAGCAGATAAACCGCATACCACGATGAAGTCAAAGAGTGTGATACTACTTTTGGGGTCGAACGATGCCGAGGCCCAAAATATCTTGCACAGAGCCGTAGAGGAGATTGCAACGAGTGTAGGCGAGGTGGTTAAGCTATCGCAGAGCTTTAGAAGCGAGGCATATGGCTTTACCTCCGAGAGAGAGTTTATAAATCAGGCGGTGGAGGTTATCTCCGAGTTAGATGCCTATGAGCTACTACGCCGCATAAACCATATCGAAGCACTTCTTGGCCGCGACCGCGATGAGGAGAGGAGAGTTCGCGAGGCAAGGAACGAGGCGTATGCCTCACGACCTATCGATATAGATATAATTTTCTATGGCGATGAGTCGTTTGAGGATGAGAGGCTTACCATACCCTACCACTTTTTGGCAGATAGAGAGTATGCCCTTCGCCCCGTAGCAGATATAGCACCAGAGCGTAAGCACCCAGGGTTGGAGTACACGCCTGCTGAGATGCTACAAAGAATAAGTAACAAATAATTAGCAATACACTGATTATGAAATATATAACCAAAGTATTTATCCTCTGCATAGCGCTATTAGCCTTTACAGGTTGCTTCAAGGAGGAGAAGCAGGGCACATCACTACAGATTGCTCTATACTCACAGAATGTCGCGGATGACCCAATACTCAAGACCACCCACGATATTGAGGCATACGCCTTTTATGTGGAGAAGGGGACAAAATGGGAGGTCACAACATGGGAGGATGCCCTTAACCATGTTATCACAAACAAGGAGCGTGCAAACATGCAGCTGACCACGCCCGATGTTATCGGCACATACGACCCTGAGGCAGAGTACCAGATAACTTTAGAGCTATGGTCACAGTTTACATTCCTTGTGGTTGTGGATAAGACCAACAAGATATATGCCACACGCCTCTACGAGACACCGATGAACTACCCTGTAATGCCTATACAGCTACACCTCTACGCACACAAGAAGAGTGGTTCGACAAATGGTTGGGATATGGTTAACCCTTTCCCGGATGAGGTGCGTGAGCCTCTTGTGCCAAATGAGGATAACGAGGAGATTGATAAATAGCAGTAATAAAAAATAGAGAAGATAGCATAATGAGAAGCATCACACGCCTAATATCTGCGGCGATAGTTTTACTCTTTGGTGGCGCACTACTCACAAAGTGTGCCTCAACAATGACTCCTACAGGTGGCCCGAAGGATACCATACCTCCTGTAATCGTGCTTATGGAGCCTAATAATTTCACCACAAATATCGATACACTTCGCCACCCAAAGATATTTATTGGTTTTAATGAGTATGTCCAGATTAAGGATTTGCAGAAGGAGCTATATACATCGCCCGCGATGAAGAAGAAGCCTACGGTGGTACGTCGTGGTCAGGGTATCGTGGTGACGATTAAAGACACCCTCAAACCTAATACCACCTACGCCATAAACTTCGGCTCTTCGATTTTGGATAACAACGAGGGTAATCCTCTGCACTCGATGCGTTATGTCTTCTCTACAGGTCCAGAGATTGACTCGATGTATATGTCGGGCTACACTGCCGACTCCTACAAGGCGGACTCCGTGAGTAAGTCGTTTATCTACTTCTTCCCTGCCGATTCTGTTGAGAAGCCTGCGGAGTGGGATTCAACAATGTTTAAGTATAAGCCTGCGGTTATTGCGCGTGCCGAGAAGAATGGTATCTTCATCGCCCAGAACCTCAAGCCTATAGACTACCGCATCTATGCCTTTGAGGATACCAACGGCAATATGGAGTATGAGCCATCTATCGACCAGATAGGCTTCCTTGATTCGGTCTATAACCCTATGAACATGCCAGGCTTCTACATCTGGTTCGACTCCTTGCGTAAGTACCCTTCGGCAGATCCACAGCTCTACTTCCGCATGTTCATGGATCGCCGCTTTGCACGCCAGACACTATCGGGTCAGGAGCGACTAAATCGCCACAAGGCGATGATCTACTTTGGCGCACCTAACCCTGATATCAAGAGCATACGCTTCGACTCTATCCCTGAGGATAAGGTTATCTACGACCCTAAGAGCATTGGTAAGGATACCGTAGCATTGTGGTTTAATCTGGAGCCTGAGGAGCTTCCCGACACCATCAAGGGTGAGATTACATTTATGAAGCACGACTCCATAAACAACCTTGTGGAGTCAACCGAGAAGCTACGCCTTGCGTGGGTATATGTCGAGAGTAAAGAGGAGCGCGAGAAGCGTGAAAAGCAAGAGAAGGAAAAGGAGAAGGCCGAGAAGGCTGGTGAGCTTTGGGAGGAGCCCACGCCAGAAAACACCTTCAAAATCACTATGCCTTCATCAGGAGACTACCACAACGACAAGATTCTAAGTATGGAGTTCGACTATCCACTTACGAAGTTCGACACGGCAGCTATAACCATGACTATGACCACCGAGCAGATTACCGAACCTCAACCCGTGGAGTTCCACTTCATACAGGATACGCTCAACCGTCAGAAGTATCAACTAAGGACAAAGTGGGAGCCTAAGGCAAAGTATGACCTGCTTATTCCTGCAGGTGTATTTGAGAATGTGGCACGCGAGAGCAACGACACGCTCAAACACTCATATACAGGTTCTGACCCCGATAAATTCGCTATTGTGAATATCAACATTCAGACCTCACACCCAACAGCTAGATATATTCTTCAGCTGACCAATGCTCAGGGCAAGGTACAGAGAGAGATTCGTAATGTTACAACAGGGAAGTACAAGTTTGAGTATGTCACACCTGGAGATGTTATGTTACGCGTTGTGGAGGATATGAATGCTAATGGCAAGTGGGATACAGGCGATATGGTGCTTATGCGTCAGCCTGAGCGTACTGAGATCTTCAAGAACGAAGAGGGTCTTGAGGTTATAACCACAAAGGAGAATTGGGAGTACGACATGGATGTCAACCTCGACCAGCTCTTTGCTCCTGTGACCATGGAGTCGTTGATTAAGCTTCTGAACGACAGAGAGGACGAGCGTCTAAAGAAACTCGCCGAAGAGGAGTCCAAGAAGCGTAGAGAGGAGGCGAATAGGAACAACAACCAGGGCTCAGGCATGGGCTTCGGTGGTATGGGTGGCCTTGGCGGCCTTGGTGGCATGGGCGGTGGTACTGGCGGATTGCGCACCAATAATACAACTGGTAATATGAGATAGGATAATGACAGGAATACGATATTTTCGATTAATTTTAACAGTGTTGATTGTTGTTGTGGCAACGCTCAGCGTGGAGCGCGCCACAGCACAGCACACACTCTCGATAACAGGTGGTACGGGAGCATCCTACGCACGCTTCTACCCTGCCGAGGAGACTAAATGGCTATGGGGTCGCAAGAACCTCGGTCTATCGTGGCGTTTCTACTCACCTAAGCCCCGCTTTGTAGGTGCCGTAGGTCTCGACCTTGAGTATATGCAGCGTGGCTTTATCATGGGTTACGACTACATATCAGAGTGGGTAACAGGCGATGATGGCCAGGAGCAGAAGGAGATACGCCACTACAAATACTACACCCGAAACATCAACTCGTTGATGTTACCCTTTGTATGGCAGCCACATATATATGCGGCACGCAACCGCATAAGGATATTTGTGGAGGCTGCGGTAGTATTCTCATACAACATCTCCTCGAACTATAGCTACGAAAACAATCGCTATCCTGCGGGCAAGTATGAGTGGAAGGTGCCACGCGATAACCGCTTTGGCTATGGCCTCTCGGGAGGTTTGGGCTTTGCCCTACTCTTTGATCAGGTGGAGGTTGGTTTCAAGGCTAAGTATGACTTTGGCTACTCGGACATTCTTAAAAATCGAAATAAGTACTACACCACACATACGGATGGTAAGGAGAATCCTTTTTTTAAGGGGTACAACTACGGCTATATGCCACTACGCTCACCTGTGGATAATCTGACATTCTCACTAACACTCGGCTGGAGATTTAACACACGCGGCTTTGACGAGTGGTTTACTGTGCGTCCTAAGAAGGAGCGAGGTTTGGATTCGTTTAGCTTCTCGTCTCAGACCGGTGGTCAGAACGCTGGCAGCAGAGGCGGAGCCCAAAACCAGAGAGGCGGAGCTCAGAACAGGGGCAACAGCAGAGGTACAAGTACACGACGATAGCGATAAATAATAAATACTATGGATTCAACAAGACAACAAAAGATTGCGCGACAGATACAGCGCGATATCGCAGAGATTCTTCAAAAAGATTTGGCAGACACCATTCGTGGCTCGCTCGTTACAGTCACCACGGTGCGCGTATCTCCCGACTTGGCATATGCCAAACTATATATCAGCATCTTCCCTTTTGAGCGTAGTGAGGCTATGCTTGAGGCTATCAAGGAGAAGAGCTGGTATGTACGCAAATTGCTTGGTGGTCGTATTCGCAACCAGCTGAAGATTGTGCCAGAGTTGGAGTGGTTCATCGACGACTCGTTGGAGTATATCGAGAATATAGACAACCTACTAAAGGAGTAACTTTAGAGAAGTATGCTGTGGAGTAGGTTTGCACTGCGCTATATGTTTTCACCGAAATCACACTCGGTGATAAACATCATCGCGTGGGTGAGTCTTGTGGCCGTGGCAGTGCCTACCGCAGCAATGATTATCCTCCTTGCTATGTTCGATGGTCTTACGGGCAGCATCGAGACCTTGAACACAGCCACAGATGCCGACATAGAGATTGCAGCTCAGCGCGGGCAAACCTTCGATAGCGAGGCAATTGACATTGACGCTATTATGGCTATCGAGGGTGTTGAGTGCATTGCTCCATATATCGAGCAGAGCGTCATGGCATCCTCCGCAGGGCGACACTACCCCATTGAGATTAGGGGCGTTGACATGCGCTACTTCGAGATAATGAACATAGATGAATATATCTCGCGTGGCACGAAGCAGGAGATAACTTCGGGAGGAATACTCCTTGGCTCTGCACTCGCCTCTTCGTTAGGAGCATTTGGCATAGGCACACAGATAGAGCTTTACGCCCTAAATCGCAAGCAGGTATCTACGCTTCTACCCACAAGCGGAGTATCGAAGCTCAAAAGCCACTTAGGGGGTATTATATCGGCAAATAACGAGATCAACGAGAGCGTTGCACTCATAGACCTACACAATGCACAGGAGCTTCTAAATCACAAAAATAGATACTCAACTATAGCCATAAAACTTAGCAAGCCCAATGCTACAGAAGAGATTGCCGAGCGTATTAAGAGCATTGTAGGCGAAGAGTTCGATATCACAACGCGCGAGAAGAAGAACGCCTCTATAAATGCCATACTCCGCATGGAGAAGTTTGCTATAGTGCTTATTGGAGCTCTTATAGCCCTTGTAGCCGCCTTTGCAATTGTAGGCTCTGTAGTTATGCTTATCACAGATAAGCGTCGCGATATTAGCACACTACGCGCCATAGGAGCATCACAAAGCCTTATATATAAGATTTTCGTTGGCGAGGGATTATTGCTCACCGCTGCAGGTACACTCCTCGGTGCGGTCATAGGCGTAGCCTTTAGCCTTGTGCAACAACACTGGGGTGTAGTTAAGATTCCTGGAGGCAGCATCTTTGAGGCATACCCCGTAAGTCTCCACACATCGGATGTTGTCATGGTCATCGCCATCGTTATGGCAATGGGCACAGTGGTATCAATGCTAACAGTAAGAAAAAATAGTAATATACAGAATAGACCTTAGAGATAGATATGAAAGCGAGTAAACTCATAGCTCTTATTGCAACACTCCTTGTTGTGGCATGCTCTGGTCGTGCCAAGGTTATACCAGATGATGTTTTAGTCAGCATCTTCCACGATGCATACATTGTCAACGCCTATATGAACGAGGCAAACATCAATCAAGACTCACTCCTTGTATATGAGCCTATATTCAAGCGCTACGGCTATACGATGGATGACCTTCAACATACACTCACAACAATCAACGAGCGTAAGAGTTCGCGCATCAGCGATATCATGCACGATGTAAATGCTCGTTTGGAGCTTGAATCTAAGGCGGAGCAGCGCAAGATTATTGTTCTCGACACCATAGATAATGTGGCTAAGCGCACCTACACACGCACAATGTATAGCGATACGCTTATTCGCGTCAAGGAGCTTCGCGATACAAACAAGCTACGCATAACCCTCGGAGAGCTTGTTCCTGGCGACTACACCGTATCCTTTGACTACCTCATCGACACGCTCGATGAAAACCGCAATTCCCGCGTAGAGGCCTACTTGGTAATCAATGATACCACACACACCTTCCGTCACACGATGATGCTTAGCCGCTATAAAGAGGCAAAGTACTCGCGTAAGTTCTCTGCCGACACACAGCATAAGGAGCTATTCATAAACATGTACTATCACCCTAATAGCGAGGAGGCTAAGTTACCCGATATTACAATACGCAACTTCAAGATTGTGAGAGTATTGCCTACGGAGGTATCTGTAGATAGTCTATACCACACACAACTAAACCTCTCAATAATAAACCACGAACTCATGTCCGCATTTACGCGCGACACGATAGATATTGTCGAGCCTCAAGACTCAACACTTGCAGATGAACAGCATGAAGAGAAAGATAGCATCGCACTACGCACTAATTGATGGGCGCTTGGAGCGAAACATCATCGTAGAGGTTGACTCAACAGGTACTATAACCCATATCTACCACTGCAACGATATTGACCGAGAGGCGAGCGTCGAGTTCTACCCAGGTATCCTCATCCCTGGAATGGTAAATGCTCACTGCCACCTTGAGTTATCGTATCTTCGTGGTGCTATCGCCGAAGGAGGAGGTTATGCAACATTTGCTCGCGAGATTGGTCGCGTGCGCGGAGGCTACACCACAGAACAACGACTTCATGCAGCATCTGTAGCAGATGCTAAAATGTGGGATGAAGGCATTGAGGCTGTCGCAGATATAGCCAACGACGATATGGTGATGCAGATTAAGAAGCAATCAAAGATTGAGTATAAGACCCTCTTTGAGTTCTTCGGACTTAATAATCACGCTACAGAGCCTCTTACGGAGTTAGCATCGCGCTACAACAATACATTTGTCACACCACACTCCACATACTCGGTACAGGAGCATGAGTTCAACACTATATGCAAGCAAAACAAGGAGCTTCTATCGCTTCACTTTCTTGAGTCTGAGAACGAAGCACTGCTATATCAGCACCAAGGCTCTCTTAATGAGTGGTACAACAAAATGGGTTGGGAGTGTGACTTCCTATCGCACGGCACACCCGCAAAGCGCGTAGCTGAGTGCGTGCCAACAGATAGTAATCTACTCCTTATACACAATACCTGTGCAACAGCCTCGGATATAGCATCCATAGAGAGCGCAATCAAGGGGGGTGCTACATGGGTACTATGTCCTGAATCCAACCGTTATATCTCAAATCTATGCCCACCCGTGAAGATGCTTGAAGATATGGGGTGTAGAATTGCCATAGGCACCGACTCTTTAGCCTCGGCACGCACACTATCTATGGTCGATAATATGCGTATGTTAAAGGATGTGTCACTCGAAAAACTCCTTACCTATGCTACAATAAATGGTGCGAAAGCATTGGGATTGGAGACTACGAAAGGGAGCATCGAGGTGGGCAAGCAACCAGGCCTTATCATCATCGAGGGGGTGGACTATACAACTATGAGTCTTACAGACGACTCTCGATCGTATCGTTTAGTTTAGAGTTGGGATGTATCAACAGAGCATAACACATCTCAACCGCTCGGCAGTAATAATAGCCATCGACTGCTCTGTTTCAATGCAGAGTTGGACCTATCTTCGCCATACACGCATGCGCAAGATGGAGGCAGCAGCCCTCATCACCAACTACACGATAGATGAGATTGTTGTACGCGCAACACGCGGTAATGAAATTCGCAACTACTATGACATCGCAGTTGTAGGTTACTCAGGTGATGGTGTAGAGGTTATCATAGGCGACCATAGCGACAATCTCGTGGATATTAAATCGCTCTTCGAGGTAATGCCACAACCATCGTGCTACCAAATAACACAACAAAATAGCAAGGGCGAAGCTATCACCACGCCCTTAACCCTCCATGAATGGGTCAAGCCCAAAGCGTGTGGCACGACACCCTTATACGAGGCTCTGATCCTAATAAAGAGCATGCTTAGTGATTGGTGTAACAACCCTCACAATAGGCATAGTTTTCCTCCCTTAGTCATAAATATTTCGGATGGTTGTTGCAGCGATGGAGACTATAATGAGGTGGTCGAGATAGCAAAGGATATACAAGTACTTCGTACTACTGATGGCACAACAACATTTGTCAACATTCTCCTTGCAACAGATAGAGAGATAAGAGAGGAGCCTCTTATGTTTCCATCCTTGGATGAGTTTACGCCCTCGACAGATGAAGAGCAACTTCTCCATGAGATGTCGTCCATACTACCCTCAGAACTTGATGGAGCACTCTGCAAGCTTACAGGATACAAAAGCAATAAGACCCGTAAATGCTTTGCACGCAACGCATCGATATGTGAGATATTGGCAATGGCCGATATTGGCACTGAGGGATGTCAAGGTATTAAATATAGATAGCCATGGATATATGCACATTTTCGCAGTTTAGAGACTCTCTTAATGCTCCTCAAACACTGTTACGCACACAACATAACGCTATATTTGAACCAGATACACTCTGTTGCAATAAGCATTTTGCCGAGGCTCGCGCAACAATAGATCGAAGTCCTGTGATGCTCTACGCACCTATAACACTTCAGGCGGCAGAGATAGCACACAATGCTATATGTTGTATAGAGCCATATGTAGAATACTTTGCGGATATGTGCATCCTCCCTAAAGAGATACTATACAGTGGCTTGGTCTCAGGCAGATGTTGTATGATTAAAGAGACAATACCCTCAGGCATACCGCTAAGCGAGGCTATATATACCCTATCGCGTCTGCACCTGTTAAAGGGTCTTAACTCCCTTAAGACTCACCTTAAAATGTATAACCTAAGCCACAACTATCTGAACATCTATAATATCATCGTAGATGGCAATCACAGATGGCACACCATACGCAATCTCTATATCACTCATGGCTACGGCAACGACATAGCAATACTTCAAGAGTTGGAACAGTGCATCAACCAAACAGCATTGCATGAGAGTACAACGCTTAACGAGCAACTACACCTCTACAGCGTTGTTAAGAGCAATCGGAATGTTACACTCTACCCTATCAAGGAATCGCGCCGTAGGTTTGAGACTCCCAACGGCATAGGATTCAAGGATCGAAACGACAAGACAATTATAGAGGATATATATAGTTGGGCGAGCGACTTCGAGGAGGAGCGCGCCGTGGTACGCCTTAAGGATGGAAATATGGGCATCATCGACCGACAAGGGAAGTACATCATCCAACCAATATACACCAATATCGAGTATGACTCCTATACAGGTATAACCACCGCATACAATGGTATGCTATGCACCAAGTTCAACTATCTGGGCGAGGAGATATAGAGGAGCATACCACCATGTTAAATAGCTACTGCTCCTCACGCCTTGAAACATGCGATGGTGTAGTACCAAAGCGCCGCTTGAAGGTGGCTATGAAGTGAGATACATTTATAAAGCCACACAACGATGCTATATGCCTTGTGGGGATGTCAGCATGGCGCAATATCATAGCCGCAATATCGAGACGACAACCAAGAAACCACTTATGCGGCGATGAGGAGTAACGCTCTCTGAAGCGACGCTTAAATGTAGAAGCCGAGAGGCAACACATTCCTGCCAGCTCTTCGATAGATAGATTCGAGGATATACCCCGCAAGATAGCTGCTTCGAAACGCTCTTGAGCACGCGAGGAGTGACGCATACGCCCAAATAGTTCGTCTTTATCTATATGAATTATAATCTCCCTAAACTGCCCCGCCTCATCCACACGGTTGGTCACCTGACGACTGCCACTACCGAAGATGTAGGCGCTATTCTCGAAAAGTTCATGCTCCACACCCTGTTCAACAAAACGGCACGACCCATTTATAATGCAGACAATGTCGTAACCCACGCTCTCCAATAACTCCGTAGCATCACTACTTCGATACACATACTCCATCACTGCGCCACAAAATGGGCAATTATCCTCTTTCCTCTCCATAATCAGCTGTTTTAAAGTTTACAAAAACAAAGATATGGAGTATAATCCACGCGAGCAATACCCCCGCAGGCAATGGATTGTTATCAATACGATAATGGTCGCAAATAGATATATATGAACCTTTTAGCGTAGTTTATACTTATGAAAATGGGGCGTTACAACGCGAGTAAAGATTAACAACGCCACAACGACAAGACCGGCACCAAGGATATAACAATATGTGTAGCCATACTCCGATATAGCTCCGCCAATGAGCATACCTGCACCAATGCCGACATCCCAACCTGTAAGGTATGTGGCATTTGCCGTAGCACGTCGCGAGTTAGGCGCAAGGTTTATAAAGAGTGTGTTATAGGCCGGGAACATCGTACCATAGCCATAACCAAAGAGGAAAGCTGTGATGAAGTATGTTATATAGGCAGTCACCACGCCGAACTCCGCAGCTGTAGATAGCAACGCCTCTCCTAATGCGCCCAAGAAGGCTATGCATATACCACGACTGATAGTCTGGGTCACAAAACCTCTGTCCACCTGCTTACCAGAGTTAAGACGCGACGCAATCAGTCCCGCTGCCATCACCGTAAAGAATAGACCTGCATTATGGGTAATACCCGACGCCTTAGCATATAGAGCCATATAGCTGGTTGTCATACCATAGGGGATAGCAAGAAGCATAAATGCTATGCAGGCACGAATGCCCTCTTTAAGAAAGAAACGATCTGCCGATAGTTTAAATTCGACCTTCTCGATAACTCGTTTTGGCGCACGCACCAACGCTCCAAGCACCAAACCTATAACGCCTGTAATCAACGAGGTGGCAAAAAGAAGATTATAGTCGCCCAAAGATACTACAAAGAGTCCTACCATAGGTCCAAATGCCATAGCAAGGTTATTAGTCACGCCATAATAACCAAGACCCTCACCTCTTCGCGATGACGGCATAACATCTATGACAAGGGTATTACCAGCCGTTGTTAACATTCCAAAGCTAAAACCGTGGAATATACGCAAGAGAATGAAGAGTGCAAGCGTCTTTGTGATAAAAAAGTAGCCTGTAAACGATAGTGCGAAGATAGCATATGAGACGATATAGACTCTCTTACGCGGCAGAGCATCAGCAAGAAATCCCGTCATAGGTCTGATACACAACACCGCAATAACATAGCATGATAGCACAAATCCTACCATGGCAGGGGATATGCCAAATGTATCTGCAAGGTACAACGGCAGCGTAGGCACAAGGATAAAGAATGAGAAAGACATCAAAAATGCCGCAACACAGACAAAAATATAGTCACGCGTAAAGAGTCTGTCCTTTTGTTCCTCAGCCATAGTCCCAATATATTTAAGTTATTCAAAATTGTCACATGCCACAGAATATAGCACAAATCATACTACAAAGTTAATCGAAAATAACACTCAGTGTACTCAAAATGTAAAAAAAGAGTAACAGCTCTGTTTAAAAAGCGAAATATAGATTGGGAGATGATGCTTGTATTTATTAAAAGTGATTGGCTGACTAAGTCTATATTTAGCCAGCCAATATGGGTTAAGAGAATGAATAAAAGCAATACTGTCAACGCAACTATTAGAATTACGATTGCTAAGACCTATTTCGCGATAAGAGACCTCACAATGCGCTGCATCTCCGAGTACTGAGCCTCCATGCTCTCCAAAAGCCTATACTGTGCTCTTGTACGCACTAAATTATGCTCTGCATAACGAATCTTATAATACCTATCTCCATCAATGTAGTCCATTAGGGAACGAAGCACCTGTTCATAGGTTATATATAGCGCCGAAAAGGCAAGCCACTCAATCTCTGAAGCTGTCATCGTCTGCTTGCGCTCCGAGAGATATCCCTCAGCATAGGCCCTAAATATCTCTAAATCCATCGACACATTATCAAGGTTCTGATCATCCTCAGCACCTCTATTTGTATATGAGCGTATAGCATCACCAAAGTCATTAAGCGCAGTGCTGCTCATAACAGTATCGAGATCTATAATACATAGTACCTCGTCACTTTTGTCGAATAGTATATTGCTAAGTTTCGTGTCGTTATGCGTCACACGCATAGGTAGCTCACCGCTCTCCACCATCATCCAAAACGATAGCATCTTCTCTCGGCGAGACTCAATCCATGAAATCTCCTTCTCAAGCATTGCCTTGCGCTCTTCCCTATCCTCACTTAGCACCTTATCCCATTGCTCGAAACGCCAGCGGATATTGTGGAAGCCCTTAATAACCTCATGCAGTGGCTCGGTGAAATCAGCCAACATCGCCTGAAACCTACCAATACCCTTACCACCCATATATGCCAGATGTGGAGTGTTGGCGACTTCGTGCGTTACAGAGTCCTCAATAAACTCACACACCGCCCAGTAGTTCTCACCATCGTGATAGTAGAGCGCACCCTCATGCGTAGGCACAACTGTGAGCACCTCACGACGAACATCTCGCCCCTCAGCAGCAACCTTAGCCTTAAGGTGCTGCGTTACACGATAGATGTTATCCATCATCTTAGGAACATCCTGGAAAATCGTGTGGTTCTTACGCTGTAGGATATAATTTGTTGCCGCACCCTCAGTGGTAACAATATAGGTGTCGTTAATGAATCCCTCACCCAAAGGTCTTATATCAACAACCTTTGCTACCAAGCGAAAGCGCTCCACTATAGCCAATAACCGCTCCATGCTACTCTGCAAAATAGAATGTTAGACCATCAACCTTATCCCAGTCACCACGCGTGAAATCAGGCACTTTGACAGGCTTACTACCATTCTCTATCGAGATGCGTGTAAGCTCTCCCATGCTACTCCACTCCGCAGCATCATACACATCCATATCAAGTGGTAGTCCATTACGCAAACAATATACCAAACGATAGTCCATTATAAAGTCCATACCCCCATGGCCTCCAACACCCATAGAGTAATCCTGAAGTGGAACACCATGAATTAGCTGCTTCTGCACAGGATGTTTATATAGCAACATCATCTCCTCAGAAAGACTTCGTGGGGCAAAATTATGGTGGTCAAGAGCCTCAATATCAGGCATACCATTCTCATCTGTAGCCACACTCCTGAGTTGATCGAGCTTAAATGTATAACCCGCCACAGGGTACTTATTTGCAAAGCCCTCAGTACCTACAAGCTGATACATACGGCTATAGGGACGCGGTGTCATGACATTATGCTGCATATCTATGGTGCAACCATTGTGCGTGCGAATGAGGGTATTGATCTGATCACCCTGCTTGCACTCATCCTCGCCCATAATCTCCTTGGTGAGCTTTGCACCATTCACCGAACGCGTTGACATCGATACCAAGTAGTCGAGTTTATCGCCACGGTGAATGTTCAACGCCTGACAGTTGGGGCCAATACCATGCGTAGCATATATATCGCCATTATTCGCCTGGTTATACTCCAAACGCCAATTGTCAGCATAGTGTCGCCAGTAAGGCTCAAGATTGTGGATATATGCTCCCTCTGTATGGATAATCTCTCCGAACAATCCTGAATGTGCCATATTAAGCGTTGTAAGTTCAAAGTGATCATAGCAACAATTCTCCAATATTGTGCAGTGTACCTTGTTGCGCTCCGCAGCATCTACCAACGCCCAGCACTCAGCAACAGTATTAGCACTTGGCACCTCAATAGCCACATGCTTACCATGCTCCATGGCATATACAGCAACCTCTACATGGAGCTGCCATGGCGTAGCGATATAGACAAGATCGATATCTTCGCTTTCGCACAACGCCTTATAACCATCATCGCCACTATATATCTTCGCATCCGACATTCCGGCATTACGCAGATATACCTGACAACGCTCAGCACGCTCCACATACTTATCACAAAGCGCATTGATAGCAACACCCTCAATCCGTGAGAAACGATCTACAGCATCAGGACCACGCATACCTAACCCTACAAAACCAACACGAAGAGTGTCAATAGGCTCGGCACGGAACTCCAACATACTCTGCTGTTGGGCACTACGCTCAGGCTCATCAAGGTGTATAACGCCATCAATAATCTGATATTCAACACTCGCCTTGTAAAGAGGCTCTGAATTATTGCAACCCGATAGCAACCCCATAACTGCAACCAAGGCAACAAGGATGAAGCGATAGATGATGTTTGTTTTCATATTAAGATAATTAAAACATAGTATTAAGCATAGTACAAAGATAGGATATTTCAACGATATAATGCCACACATATATATCTTTTTGTTATGCACAACATAAAAATAACGGATCAGTCGTAAATTCCGGTGGGGGATTAAAGATATTAAGCAAATATTGTAGCTAGTCGAAATATAAAGAAAGGTATATCAGCAACACCACGGAACTGATTTCTAAATGCCTTGACTTTTGCATTGAAACTCTCAGCCGAGGCATTAGTTGATCTTTTTTCAAAGTAATTTACAATAGTAGCGTAGTTATTCTGCATTGTTTGGGTTACAGAATTAAAGAATTTGCAGTTCAGTTTCTCTACCTCCTCATACCATCGTGCGAGTTTTGTTAGTGCAACACTCTTATTACACTTGGTGTTAAATATATCTGTAAGTTTCATCGACACATCATAAGCCTCCTCTATTGCAGGATATTCTCTAAACAATATTGCAGCTCTACGCTTTTGCGAGTCAGTCCATTTGGAATGATGCTTCATCACGATATGGCGACTACGAGCAAGGAGCTGTCGGCGCGTATCACCATTCTCAA
>JAEIGA010008895.1_pt1 | contig 15192 bp, 20 predicted proteins | sample 9270691 | NCBI WGS metagenome assembly JAEIGA01 (sample SAMN17057246, study PRJNA624740) | gut metagenome | biome: biome; isolation source: fecal sample | host: Bos grunniens | place: China: Xizang | collected 2019
AAACTATACTCCATTCCATCTTCACTTACATATCCAAGTTGCTCTTTTAGTTCTGATGTACTAGGTGATGGTAGTCCTTCTAATACAAATGATTTTTTATCTTCATAATAAGTATATGAAGCACCTAATGTTTGAGCAGGCAAATAAAAAAATTCTACATCATCCTCTCTAACAATACAAGCAGGAATGTCTGTAAATATAATACCCATCATATTCATAGAATAACCATATGCTGGCATGTCTATATACATATTAATCATTGTAACATATGGTAATTCTTCAAGATATTTTGTAGGAATTTCTGGAAATACAGCTTTGCCATTATATGAATACCAAACACCATCATTTGGAACAGAATTATACATATATATACTTGTACTATCAACGGAATCATTATGGACATCAGTATCAGTCCAAACTAAAGTACAAGAATAATTATCAAACTCTCCCAAAGGTACATTAAGAGTATCTGTGGTTTCACCAAGTGATAACCATTCACCACCGTAAAATGCATGTAATAACCAAGTGGATTCTTCTATCATTAAGAAATTTGTGTCTAATAAGTACACTGGTTTACTTGTTTGTACAAGAACATACGTTTCTGTGCCGTTTTCAACTAAATATGCTATATAATTATACAAATATCCATCAACTACAGGTATTTCTGGAAATAAAACTCCATTATAGTATAAATTCGCCATTTATATACCTCCTTTTAAATATGTTAAATTGATTCAATTTGTTTAATCCATTCATTAAATGTTTGAGTTTCTAACACCATTCCCTCTGTAAACATACGATTTTTAATACCCACAATAATTTGAGTTTTAATTTCATATGGAATAGTATCATGTAACTCTTTATATTTTAACCAATAATATTTAAATCTTCGCTCTGTTGCGTCACGATATTCTTTATTTTCTTGGTTTATCCATTCATCTTTATTCATTGTAAAATATGCATCATAGACCATACTAACGGCATAAAATTGTGCGTCTTCTTTTCTACCACGATTCAAAAACTCTCCAACAAGTGCTTCACTACTATCCAACATATTATTGTATGTTTTAAGAATATACTTAGGATCATGTCTACATACTGAGTCATCTCTCCATTTCCATAAATAAAATGGAACATGACAGTATTTTAATTCTTTAGCTAATCTTTGACACATACAATTAAAATAACTATCTTCATGAATAGTTAATTTATCATTCCAACGAATTTTATTTTGTAATAAAAACTCTCTATTATGGACTTTTCCATGAACAAATGTGCTGTCCATTTCTCTATTAATATATACAGGCTCTTTAGTTTGTGGAATACGTGTTTCTTCAATAAATACTGAAACAAGACTATCAAAAGTACCAATATTCATTTCCCTAAAAATAATGTATAAACCACAAGCATTATAAAACATATCATCCGCATCACAAAACATCACATAATCCGCTGTTGCATAGTCAAGACAAGCATTTCTAGTAGCAGAAACTCCTTTATGTTCGTGTAAATGATATTCAATAGGAAAAGTATAACTATTGAGAAAGTCCTCACTTAAATGCACGTCAGTGCCATCATTTACAATGATGACACCAACTTCATTTTTTAAATCAACATTTTGCTGAATTTCAATACTATCTAATAAAGGTTTAATTATTTCATTTGTTTCTTTATATTGAGGTATTAAAATTTGTAATTTCATATGTTATTTTCTCCTTTTATTCCTTTATTATATTTAATTATTTTAAGCCATGTTTTCAATTGCACTAAATCTTGTCGAGAAATATTTCCAATAAGAATTCGCTTGATAAGTAGTCATAAGTGATGATGGTACATAAACTATTCCTGTGGAACTTGTAATCCCTGCTCGATAAAATGCATTTGAAGTACCTAATGAACAAAAAGATGACCCTCCTAAAATAACGGTAGATAATGAGGAACAATACATAAATGTATAATTATCAATATATGTGCATTTAGGTAAATTTATTGATTGCAATGCACTATTATAAGCAAAACAAGAGCGATTAGTACGTTTACAATTTGGAACATTAACCGATTGCAAATTAAAGCAAGAATAAAATAAGTTTTCTGGTAGAGATTCACATATTGGTAAATTAACAGATTGTAAATTAGTACAATTAGAAAATACACTATAATCTAATGATGAAACCATTGGTAAATCAATATGTGTTAAAGAAGTACAATATTGAAATGCAATAGTATCTATGTGAGTGCAATTTGGAAATGATACATCAGTTAATGATGAACAATAAGCAAAACAAAGTGTGCCAATATGACTACAGTTTGAAAATCCCATACTTTTTAAACTGCTACACTCATAAAATGCATAAGCAGGCAAATCCTTTACATCTCCCAATGTAATATCTTCAAGAGAATGACAACCATCAAATACATAGTTGCTAAGTACTGAACAATTTGGAGCATTAAAAGTTTTTAATGAATCACAATTACCAAAAGCAAAATTACTAATAGTTGAACAGTTGGGTAAATTTACTTCACTTAATTTTCTAAAACCACGAAAAGCGTGACTAGGAATTTGACCATAATTACTATTAAGAGTCTTTAAAGTACGCATTACATAATTTGCATAAGTAACATCACCTGTAGGTAAAGATGTTCTACCAAAAAGACTTAACATTTCAGAAATATTAAAAGGTACTTTAACTTCTGTATTTCCATCTAATTTTCTTGCAATATTTGCCAAATCAACCATTGTTTCCGCACTAACTTCAAAATTTGCATTTTCTGCAATAGGGTCAGAAGCCTCTACGTATGTTCCTATAACAGGTGTATTTTCAGATTCTTCTAAAATATCTATATCATGATTCGTCCAAATAAATGTAATACCATTAACTAAAGGTATAAATAGTTCCCAACCTTCCTCAATCCAACTGGTATCATATACACTATAAGATTCGCCAGTTTTTTCTACATAATATATAATTCCATCATATGATACTGTTCCATCACCTATATTAGGTGCCAAAAGTTCACCAAGGAAACTATTATTTTGGTAGGCAAAAGGAAAATCACTACAACTTACATAATAACCTGACGGATACCCCTCACTCTCCAATCCCACACATTCATATATAATTGTATATGGGTAATCTTTATGTGTAGGTATCTTAGGAAGTAAAACTCCGTTATAATAATATTTACTCATTAAAATTTCACCCCTTCTACAGCAGGAAGAGTTCCCGCTATATCTAATGACACCCAAGCAAGTTGTCCATCTACAATTCCAAGAACTTTACCATTATCTACTTCTGTAAATTCAGGAAGTGTTACGCCACCTGTTGAATCGCCAGAATTTCCAGACGATCCAATAGTTAAAGGATATGCAGCAATTTCAATAGTTGCACTATCATTCTCAACTATAATAATTGTCATAACAATTAATGAATAAAATGGAATTACTTTTATAAATTCACATTGATATGTATTTGAACTAACAACTTTAAGTGTGTTTGGTTTTATTGAGAATGGAGTACCTTCTAAATCAATTTTAAATCTTGCAGAATCTACAAGTAATGCTTCAGATAATCTATTTGCTTCTTCAGCTGATAAATCACCACCTAATACAGTTTTATTAGTTTCATGCAATTGCATTGTACCGAAACTTGTAAGGTCAAATTCTTGAATTTCATTTGATGAACCATTTCCACCGCTTTGCATATCAATAGCTTCAAATTCCATAGGCGTTCCATAACTATCCACTGTTTTAACCGCAATTACTTGACCCACATTAGCCATAGATGGTTTATCTATTTTTGAAGTTAAATCTGATTTTTTAGCATAACTCTTAACTATATAACGCTCATCTAAACGTTCAAATAAAGTTCCTTCAATTTTAAGTGTATGAGTACCTTCTTCGCGCATTAGAACTGCTAATTCAGAAGTACCATCACTTGGTATAATAGCAAATGATAATCCATTGTCTATGTTGTAAGGCTCAAGAAAATTAAAATATTGCAATGTTTCTTCGATAGTGAGTTCTCTTCCCATACCTTCAGAAAATATTCTTCTATACATTTCAAGAAACAATATAGGGTTACCAATAATTGGCCCCCCTTCATCAATATCAGGCATAGTTAAATTATGAACTGTGCCATCTAATGTAACAATATATTTATCACCAGGATCACCACATTCAAAAAGTGCATTATCATGTACATATGCAGGCATTGGAAGATCTTCTATCTCAGTAAATGTTACCTATTGTTCGCTCATAATCGTACCAAAATATTTGTAATGAGTTCTATTTTTGATATAATCAGATTCATTTTCATCATTTTGATTCCAATCTGATTGAACTGACGAAGTATTTAATTCAAGATCAGTCGCTGTAAATATATTTTCTGTAATATTATGAGTATGAGTTGGATTAGGATTGCAAATAGTAATTTTTAAATTTGAAACATTATTATTTAAATGATCTGATGAAGTTCCATTAAAATAAATAAAATCTCCATCAATATCTGTACTATATTGTGTTAATGTAAAAGAAACGAATATTACATCATTTTCTATCCATGTAAATGTAGCAACTGGCGTTTTTCCTTCTTTAATGGCTGCTTTAATTTCAGAAAATGTTTTATCACATGAAATTTTCCAACAAAGACCATCTGTATAACTATCATCAAAAGATGTATTAATACAGTTTATATAGAAAATATTAGAAGAATTTTCTAAATCAGTAATATCATCAATTTTATGTTTATGACCAATATCAGATTTATTGTTAAGAGCATTTACAATATGATATCGCATTCTTTCAAAAGCGTTAAAAATTGATTGATTTGCCATTGTATATTTCTCCTTTATTTATTTATTTTTAATAGGTACTACAATAATAGTAGTACCTATTAAGTTATATATTTTTATAATTTTTATATAATATTAGGCATTGTAAATTTAAAAGTATGAGTATAAACCATAGTAATACCAGGATCTAATGTAATAGGATTGTTTAACACTTCTCTATAGAGTAAAATGTTATTATAATTTTTTAATCCAACTTCATTAATTGTAACACTAGTAGAGCCAGTATTTTTCAAGTCAAATTGTATTGTATTTGTCCAAGTTTTTGTATTAGCATCATAAACAGGAGTGCCTGTACTAGTGCTAGAAATAGAACAGTTATTTGTAATTGGTGATTCTAGCTTATAATCATCATATGTGACAGGAGTATCTCCGCTACCAAAAATAATTCCATAATCTAAAGATCCCATTTTCCCAGAAGAGTATTGTGTAAAATAGCTATTACTACTAGAACTATGAGTATTACTACAAGGATAAAAATTATAAAAATAGCCTGATGAGGTAGTACCAAATATATTTGTTTCAAAATAACCATTGATATCTTTTACACTGATATTATTATCATTAAAATCAGAAGTTGATGTCCATTTTCCCATAATCATCCAAGCCAATAAATTATAAAAATTTCTTAACCACATAAAATATTTCCTCCTTATTTTAAAACGGCATTCCCATAAGCCGAAATTTGTGGGTATTTAACAGTTTTTGATATTACTGTTGGAACAGTAAAACCTAATTTTACATCAGTAAAATGTGCTGAAACATATTTGTCATTATAAATTGAACCATCGACAAAAGTAACAATATTACCATTTTCATCTTTTAAACAAATTTGTTCAACATTTTCATAAATATTATTTCCTAATTTAATATTTTTCATTATTACACTCCTATCATAAGTGAATTATTATTTAATACTGCTGATGTAGTGTCAACAATTGTTAAATTTAATCCTTTTCCATGTCCAGTAGAAACTTTAACAACTGATTCATCAGCCTCACCAGAAAGAACATTTACAATTACATTATTAAGACCATCATATTCCTCATCAGAAGAATAAGTTCCATTTCTTGTAATAATTTTATCTTGTAAACTTATTTCTGTTTTAATAGTTTTAGCAGCTTGATTAATTTCTGAAATAGACATTGCTTCAGTTTTACCAGTCTTTGTTCTAATAGTATCTGCAAGATCTATTATTTGAGATTTTTCTACAATAACCAATGTTTCATTCATTAAAATTTCACCTCACTAGCCATTTGAATTGTTTGTCCCCAGATAATATCAATATCTTCTACTGTGATAAGTTCAAGAGTATCTATATCATCCATATTTACATTTACTTCTTTATAAGAAATCTAATCTTTTGTAATTTCATGAACATAGGCTGGATTTGGATTACAAATAGTAATTAAATATTTTCCTATACCAGCAGAATCTATTGTTGGAGAGCTAAAATAAATAAAATCTCCATCTAGATCAGTTCCATAATCTGTAAATACTAACATATCAATAACAGAATCATTATTATTTTCATTTAACCATTTAAAAATAGCAATTGGAACTTTTCCTTCATTAACAGCAGCCTTAATTTCGCTAAATGTTTTATCAGTCGTAATATCAAAATGAACGTTATCCTCAATTATACTATCAAAGTCTGCTACTTTACTTACACAATTTACATAAAAGAAATCATTTGATTTTGTTCCATCGATAGTTTCAAATTCAGTAGGTTTTCCATTTTCGTCAACAGTTTTAACTGCCAATACCTAACCAACTAAACCTGTTGATGGAGTAGTTATTTTAGTATTAATAGTAGATAATAAGTCAGAATTTAATTCTTCTAAATATATCATTCCTTCAGCCTTAGTTAAAACATTACCAACTCGCGCAATTGTTGAAGGAATATAAGTTGTGCTTAATTGTTTAATTTCACCATATTTAACTTCCCAATTATTAAAAATCATTCCCATTATAGTTACTATTTCAGGGGTTGATTGACTCATTATAGATATAAACATTAATAAATAATTTATTGCATATGTACCATCTTCTGGGATTGTAATAGCAGTACCGTCTTCTTCTGTTAAAACTGTTCCAGCTTTTGCAGAAATAAGATAAGTTGTACCATAAATTGCCATATCCTATTCATCTTCAGTTGCATTTTCTGGAATCTTAGGAGTATACATTGCCGTAATCATATTGTCATTAACAGTAATCTCTTTTTCAGTACCTTTTAAAGTAATTAATCCAACAGACTCTTCGCTATAAATGTCATTTATAGTAATCGAAGTTTCTACTTCCATTAATTGTTCTTCTGTTAATAAAGAATCAGAAACTTTTACAAACAATGGGAAGCCTTCCACAACAACATCAGCGCTCGCCGCGTATTCATTATAAGAATTACAGCTATAATAACAAGCCCCATTAGTCATATAATGAGTTCTATTTTTAATATATCCTTCTCCTTCTGGGTCATTTTGTTTCCAATCTGGTTGAACAGAGACAGTTGATGTAATTTCCTCATTAATTTTTTTGTATAGTTCTGAAAAACTATCTGAATATATTCTTATATAGTCATCATTAATCTCATATTGACTTCCAGTGTCTTCGTGCGGACAGATATATGCAGTAATTTGACGTTGATGTTGAAAAGCTTTCAATTCAGGATAGTCTAACCATGAAGTTAAATTTCCAGTAAAAGGAATAAAATCACTTAATGAATCATAACCAGTATAATTTAAAGTTAGCTTAATAATTCCACCTAAATCTAATATCATAATAGGAATTAATCCATTATTAATAGCAGAAACAATTTCAAAGTAAGTTTTATCTGCCGTTATATAATAATAATCTGCGTTATCTTCTTTAGGAACAACACTAGTGCTTAAATCTTCTGGAAAATTATACATACCATTTTTTGTGGCGTGAATAATAAAATAATTTACAGCATCACCAATAGTTGTAATATTACCATAGGAGTCTGTAGTTAATGCTTTATTTGCATTTTCGATACCTAAATTTTTGTTTAATTGATTTTCTATTCCAAAAGGTAAAAGATTAACATTTGTTTCTCCATCACCAATTTTAAAACGTGGAGATTGATTATTATTATCTATATCATAGATAATTAATTCCCCTTGTTTGGGAATAAAATTTTCAGCTTTAAGCCAATTTTCTTCCGTATCATGTTTATGTATAATACGAATATTATTAAAAGTTTTTTCTGACATTTTTACACCTCTTCTATTTAAAATTATTAAAGTTTATTTTCATCTAAATCTCCATAAATTGTTCCATCAACAGTATAATCTTCTAAAGCTCTAAACTAGCTAGAATAAGTAGCCCAATTCGAAGCGCTTTTATAACTATTTATTAATGAACGAGGAACATAAAAATAACCATCTTTTAATCCATTAGGATTATAAGTATTATTAGTTGTTCCTAAAATATGATAACAATTAGTAAAAGCATTTGTATATGTCAATGTACATACAGAAGAAGATCTAAGAACAACAGCTGTTAATCTTGGGCAAGTAGAAAAAGCATAATTTCCAATGCTGTTACATATACCTAAATCTACAGTTTTTAAATTAGAACAACTAGCAAAAGTCATTGAATTAATTTTTGATACATGTGGTAATTTTATTGATTTTAAATTTGAGCACCCCGAAAATGCATAGCTTCCAATAGTAGTTGCTTCTGGTAAAGTAACTGTTGTTAAATTGGAACTATAATAAAAAGCATAAGTACCAACATTTGTTGCTAATGGAAAATTAGCAGTAATCAAATTTGTAAATTCATAAAACATATAAGATTTTATACTTTCAGCTTGACTTGTAATTTCAGTACATGTACCATCAATTAAGTTGTCTAGCGATGGGATATTTGCGGCGGCCGCAATCATATCATCTATACCAAGTGGTTCAGTTAATCCAGTTTTACTTCTTAAAATATTAGCCAAAGCAGTCATTTTTTCATAAACACTCATTACCACTTACCTCCTAAAATTAATTCTTCAACCCATTCTTTAGTAGCGTAATCATTAGTATCATCACTACCACCGCTATTAAAATTAATAAATGGGAGGAGATTAACATTAGTCATTCCATCGCCTATTTTCATTCTTGAATATTGATATGATGTATCAATATCATAGATAATTAATTCCCCTTTTAAAGGAATAAAGTTTTCGGCTTTAAGCCAATTTTCTTCCGTATCATGTTTATGTATAATACGAATATTATTAAAATTTTTTTCCGACATTTATAATCTCCTTTTAAATTATCAATTTCAAATTTTGGAGAATAGATAAGTTATCATTTTCAAACCTACCTAAATTTTCAAAGTTGAAACAATAAGATAAATAAAATAATTTATTTATCTTATTGTTTTTTTTATTTAATATTAAATTTTTTCAGTTTTTAATTCACCATTATCTGTAATAGTAAGTCTAAATCTCTTAGAACTTCTTTCAGTTGATGATTTTAAAATAATTTCTTACATCAAGTTGAACCACGCTTTCTTGCGATAATATTTTATATACTTTAATAATATGCTGTCCAGGTAGTGCGTATCCAAACACATTACTTCCGCCATGTGAAACTTCAAAGCCAAATGGATATCTACTATTGCTGTGGCATCTGATGTGTCGATACCACCACCTGAGTCACCGCCTTCGGCAAGCTTTCGGGCAATCATTAAATTTTTTAAATCCATAATTTAATTATTGTCCTTTCTTAATTTTTTATTATCATTAAGCATCTAAGACCTACTCAGTGTCACCTCTTACCTTTCAGTCTATATATTCGATGCTTTACGTTACGGATAAAACCAGTCGGGACCAGACATAGTTCCAATATCTTTACAATCCCAATCTGCTTGTGGGTTAGGGTCATAATATACCGTTCTACGTATCATAATTCCTGGCGTAAGGATGCTATCGTCTCCGATATGTTGCAACAAAGCAGGAACAGTAGTTAATACTGGAATTTTTCTGCTTACAGCAAAGCGGTCCATGGCGTAATCATCTTCTATCTCGTCATTAAACGTGCGTTTTATAAAATCAAAACATTCATCAATGTATTTGACTGGCATTATAACACCAATACCTGCAAGACCATTTGCTTTCATGTACGGAGTATGCGTATTTTTCATGCGAAGTTTTTTTTCTGACATAGGTGGATACAATGAAAATATTGCATCCGGATGCATAGATGTTATTTTCTCGCATAAATTCCAAAAGTCATTACAAACTTCGACATCATCCGGTAAAACCAATCTGTGAGTAACATTATCTGGGATAGGCGCGAACCATGCTTTTTTAGCTGTATATAATGCAAGACCTCCGTTTGGTCTATCGTCATAGAAGATATCATCATCTTTCAGACCGATACTTTGTTTTATCTTCATAATGTTTTCGTCACGAGAGTGCACACCGTATACCTTTATATCTACCATATTATTTATCCTCGATAATAAGCCATTTCTGCTGAACCTACTAATTCATCACCGACGTAAAAATCAAGTATGTACTGGACAGAAGTTCCACGTACTTCTAACGCAGTAATCAATGATTTACGATTACCTTCTGTATGCCAAAGAACAGCACCAGAACGTGCTAGTTCATAAATATCTTCTCCTCTGCACGATGAGTAATCAGAAATAAACACAGCGCCTTGTGGAAGGTATCTTTGTTCGATTTGCTTGAATGTATAAGCAGTTTCTTCGAATGTGATTTCGGAAATATATTTTGTTCCGATGTTGTCTCCGTTAAGTTCTGCACTTCCGAAATAGATACCAGGTTCTACTAATGTTCCATTAAATAGGGTTCTCTGCCCAATAAGGTACGCTGTGTAACCACCAGACACATACAATGTCCAACAGTTATCATGGGGAGCATACTAAAGTTTTGCAACACCCTCAGTAGTAGTATCTCCATTTACATATACACACGAGTAACTAGATTTAGGATTTAGCACCACTAGGTCTGATACCTTATAGTAGTAGGAACTTCCAGTGTTAAAAAACTCTTTACCATTTGTTTGTCCATCATATGTTACTTTTCCTAAGTAGTGTGGAGTATATCCATACTGTAATGCTGACGGTAAAACACTATAATCTATTGGTTTTGCAGTTTCCTTTTCCATTTTGATAGTATGTACATAGGAGTCTTTTACTATTATATTCAATCGACCATCATATGACTTTCTAACAAGGAAAGGTTCTCCTGTGCTGAAAGATGCATTCCCCGTAATATAACCGTCACCTACATATTGGTCACCATTAGAGTTTAGCTTGCATAAACATCTATGTGTTGTTCCATCCATATCTACCAGATATGTCGCTCCGGGTTCTAACTCTTCTTCGCGTGCCGCGATAGTATAGAACACAGTGCCATCTGGATAAGAATAGCAATCGTTTGGGTCAAAGAGTGCACTATTCAATACCGTTGGTGGTAAGTATTCTTGAGTAGTCACACCAAAATGGTTATCTGCCAAGTCATTCCACGACATATTATCCACTTTTTCTAATTTTCTATCAATTTCACTTGCTGTATAGGATAACTTATATTCATTTGCCATAATAGTTTTTCCTTTCTATTAAAGAATTTATATAGAAGAGTAGGGGAATTAACTCCCTACTAAACTGTTTTTTTTTGTATAAAAATAACACCACCCTAAGATGGTGCTTTTATGTTAATTTGGATTTGTTATTTCTTGAATTGTGTATTCAATTCCACCTATTGCCACATGATTTGTTTCATTCAAAGTAGTAATATTATCTATCATTCTCATATTACTATCTTCATACATAACAATGATTTTGCGACCACTTATAAATGCTTCGTAAACTTCTTCCCAAGATACTGGTTTTGTCATATTTACATCTTTATATAGTATTTTTGCCATACTTGCCATAAATTATTCCTCCTCTATCATGCGTATAAAATCAATGGTTCAGGTAAGAATTTCGCATCTAAACGATGAACAACTTCATCAACTACCGATAGTGTAATAGAATGTGTCGTTTTTGTAATATCATTCGTTGAAACGTACAACGCATACGCATCTATGTTTTTCAAATAACTACTAAAAATTATAAAAGGTTCTTTTGTATCGACCCATACTCCACTGTCACTCATATTACCTATAGCACACTCTCGCACATCTACATCTTCTGCAAGTGTTATTGCTTTGCACTCGTACTCAACACCGTCCCAATTAACAAGATATGTTTTTCCACTTTCTATTCCAACAGGAAGAAGTTCTTCTATTTCAAAATAACATATTTGTTGTTCTTCGTCCAACTTGAACTCACAATCGGTTACACTCCAAATTTCTACCGTCTCTACTTCTGAATAAAACGGCTTATCTATCAAATCATTCCATGATGATACGCCACCACCAACATTCTGAACAGCTTCATCTACATATTCCTTTGTTGCAATTGTGTCTGGGAGGTACTTTTCGTCAAGTTTAACAATATATCCAGGTGCTGTTATGCGTTTTACTACAAATGAGTGAGTTCCTGGTGTAGTAACAAAAGCTTCTCTATTACTTCCACCATCAGAAATCCAGAATATAAATGGATATGGTGCATTATCTGATGTTAACTCCTCAAAATCTTTACATCCTAATTTTCTAAAATACCCATCAGATACCACTACATTAGGATACAATACACCATCAAAAATAACATCATATATATCACCAGGTTCTAAGTTATTGACTAATAGAGCTCCAGAAAGCCAACATTCATACATTTCGCCTGTTTGACCTATTCGGTTAGACTCTATATATTCATCAGATGCGTCATAGATTACTTGTGTTTCATTTCCAACTTCGTAAAAAGGTCTATTCTTCACAAAATAAATAGATGTTTCATCATTTTGATTCCAATCTGATTGAATTTCTGCTGGAATATATTTTACATCTAGCATATGGATTTGTTCACTAAACATATAAACATCTACATTATAAAAGCCCTCATCAACAATGAAAAAACTCGCATAGCCAATACTAGCAGTCAAAATAGTAAAGTTTTCTCCTGTGTTCTCCTTATTAGCATCATAAAAAGATATATTACCGATATAGTATGCATCCATATTTGGATGGTACTTACCTTCTAAAAAATACTCTTCATCGTTGATAACAACTTTGTATGTTGCACCTACTTGAACTGTGAAATTATCCATCTCAATTACGTTTCCTACCACTTTTGTTGGAGTAGTACAAGTGGCTGAAATGGAATTAGTATCAAAATCTTTTATACTTGTGATGAGCACAAATTCTTTTACTTCATCAAATGGTCTATCTGTCAAATCATTCCATGACATATTATCCACTTTTTCTAATTTTCTATCAATTTCACTTGCCGTATATTTTAATTTATATTCCGCCATAATTATTCACCATCCTTTGCAAATAAAAATAATCCATTAATATCTTTAAGTGCCAAGTTATCCAGCGATAATAATTTGATACCATCGCCATCGTCGATAGTTGGATTATGTAAATTACCAAGAACAATTTCTATTTCAGAAATCGCATTTTGTACTTTGGTTGGGTCTATTCCATATTCAATACCATTTACAACAACTTTATAACCATTGCCAGCAATTTTTCTAAGATGAGCAACAAACTCATTAGTAGCAGTTGCTAACTTTTCTGAATCAACGTTATAAGAAGTTCCACCAAGTATAACAACTGCACCAGTACCATTCATTTTTGTTGTTAAGTGTGATTTTAAATCATTGATACTAGTAGAAAGAGATGCTTCGTCAATATTGTAATTTTTATTATTAAAATTAACATTAATTTTTGACATTATTTTTCTTTTCTCCTTTCTTTTAGAGAATTTATATAGAAGAGTAGGGGAATTAAAACCCCTACTCAAAGATATTATTTATTAAAATATTTAATCTAATAGTATTAAAGTGATACAGTGCCATCAGTACATTGTACAAATGTTGCTGGAACATTCTCATTCCAATCTGAACCTTTGGAGATAGCGTTCCATTGAGAAACAGTTCCTTCAAATGTAATTGAAGTTAAATTTTCACAATCATAGAATACATAATCACCAATATTAGTCACACTGTCTGGAATATTAATTGATGTAAGAGCTGTACAATCAACAAATGCGCGAGTACCAATAATTGTTACACTGTTTGGAATATTAATTGATGTAAGAGCTGTACAACGTTGGAATGCACTATCACCAATCTTAGTTATACCATCTGGAATATTAATTGATGTAAGAGCTGAACATTCATAGAATGTATCATCACCAATATTAGTTACACTATTAGGAATATTAATTGATGTAAGAGATGTACAACTCTTAAATGCCCTATAACCAATATTAGTTACACTATTAGGAATATTAATTGATGTAAGAGATGTACAACCATAAAATGCACTATCACCAATATTAGTTACACTATTAGGAATATTAATTGATGTAAGAGCTGAACATTGATAAAATGCACTATTACCAATATTAATTACACTATTAGGAATAATCACTTTTTTGAGTCTATAACAACCATTAAATGCAGAACCAATACTAGTTACACTATCTGGAATTATTACACCAGTAAGATCTTCATCATATCTAAATGCAAAGTCTATAATTTCTGTTATTCCATTTTTCATTATTAAATCGCCACTCATAAAATGACCTCTTTCAATTGTGTTATCTACTTTATTCATGTAGCGATTAATAATCAATTCTCCCCATGATTTAACAAGCATATCTTTAATTACTTCAGCACCTTCTGTTTCATATAAAGTAATAGCGCCTTCTTTATATAAACCATAAATAAAATCAGCACCATATTGTGCAAGTGCAAATTCAGAAGATATATAATCATCAGAAATGGCTCTTACAAGAATGTATGTGTTCTTTTCAGTAATATATTGAGTTAAATCTACTGACAATGCAGATGTTGTAACTAAAAGTTCATCTTCACGATATACTTCATATGCGTCAGCATTTTCTACTTGAGTAATATTCAATATATCATTAACAATAGAAATATTTGGTGATGTGAGTGCTGGCGTAGGTTTATTTAAAGAATAAATCTTAATATCGTCATGTTTATATATACCTCTTATTTTAGTACCATCCATAGAAACATAAAAATTAAGAAAATAATTCGTTCCACGATGACCCTTAATTTTCCATTCATCGACATTTGTAGTTAAAGAATCAGTTTCACTTACTAAATAACCATCTGGATAAACAACTAATGTTGAACCATCTTGACTAACATAAGTTTCACCAAAGTATGGAGGATGTTCAATACCAGTGGCAAGTGCACCCATCAGACTTTTTCCATCT